>SDBU01002373.1_pt1 | contig 25168 bp, 32 predicted proteins | sample 2277071 | NCBI WGS metagenome assembly SDBU01 (sample SAMN10397929, study PRJNA504765) | marine sediment metagenome | isolation source: marine sediment core GS08_GC12, 126 cmbsf | place: Arctic Ocean: Gakkel Ridge, Loki's castle | collected 2008
CCATTCCCCGTAGAGGAGATACAAACAGACCATGGAACGGAGTTCACCTATATCTTCATGCCCTGGGTTAAGAAGCCCCACCCCTTTGAGGAATTCCTTAAGGAGAGAGGGATAAGGCATAAGCTCATTCCCATTGCTACATCGAAACAGAATGGGAAGGTAGAGAGGAGCCACCGCACCGATGATGAGGAATTCCCAAACCTTAGGGGATTTAGAAAACCTGCCAAGAGGAGGAAGGAGCTATCTCGTTTCTTGGATTTCTACAATAACCGGCGGCCTCACTCAGCTCTGGGTTGGATGACGCCGCTGGAGAAGTTATGGTCTTTCCCGGAGTATCAGGGTGTCACCCTGTCTTTAAAAAGTGTTACCCATGTTTGAAAACAATACAATGCCAACCTAAAAATAGCAAGACCATTTAAGTGTCACCCTGAACGAAGTGAAGGGTCTCTAGATTCTTCGCTTCGCTCAGAATCCCTCATGTCTATTGCCATAGACACCACGATGTATGAAAATAGATGTGCCGGACGCCGTTCGTGGTGAGCTTGTCGAACCATGAACGACCCTTCGACAGGCTCAGGGCGAACGCAAGGAAACCTATTTTCAGGGTAATGACAGGTGGAGTTGCTAAACATTCTCAAATAGCGATTGAGATCAATATACGTGCTTCGCTTTGTTACGCAATGATATGAGAAGATGTAGGGGCAGGTTTTTAAACCTGTCCGAAGAACGTGCTCCGACAGGTTGGAGAAGGTCTGTCCCTACGGGTTATTAATAAACAACCTCCCAGATTCTGACTTGATTTTATCCCCTCACTCAGTTATACTTTTGTCGCTTCGATTACTATAATGGAGGGAAACAAATGAGCCAAGTAGAGACCAAGACTGGGAGGCGAAATCTTTTAGCCGAGGTTGCCTCTCTACCAGGAGGAGAAAAAATCCGTGATTGCATTCAATGCGGTATGTGCTCTGGCTCTTGTCCCGCAGCTCAGTATATGGATTATTCCCCAAGAAGGATTATTGCTATGGTGCGGGCAAATATGTGGGACGAGGTATTATCCAGCAACTCTATTTGGCACTGCGTTTCCTGTTACCTCTGTACAGTGCGCTGCCCTAGAGACATAAAGCCAACTGAAACTATGCATATCCTGGAGACCCTGTCGATTCGCGAGGGATATAAGGTTAGGGAAAGCTTCACCCCAGCTATGTATCGGTGTTTCACCGATTCTATAAAAGCCAATGGCAGGGTTCACGAGTTTGGTTTCATGTTCAACTATTACCGGCGAACTAATCTCTTCGCTTCCTTCAAGATGCTCCCCTTAGCATTGAAGTTGTTTACCCACGGTCGCATGCCTCTGAGGGCAAAGAAGACAAAGGGCAGAGAGGAGCTTAAGGTTATCCTTGAAAAAGCCAAGGCAGGAGGTGCCAGGTGAGATACTATACCTACTTTCCTGGTTGCTCGGCTGAGGCTACAGCTTATGCCCTTGGTCTGTCCACACTCACTGCGACTAAGGCTCTGGACATAGATCTAATCGAATTAGAAGATTGGACTTGCTGCGGCTCCACCCCATATAGCGGGATAGATGAAGTTGAAGCTGCCTGTGTTGCAGCCCGTAATTTAGCTTTAGCCGAGAAAACTGGCTTAGACTTAGCCACGCCCTGCAATGCTTGTTATATAACCCTCAACAAAGCCAATTCCTCTCTTAAAGAACACCCTGGACTAAAAGCAAGGGTGGATGAGGCTCTAGCCGCTGCCAAGCTGGAGTATCGAGGGGGGGTGCGGGTGCGTCATGTAGTAGAGGTACTATTCAATGACATTACTCCAGAAGTCGTTGCCTCCAGGGTTAAGCGAAGCTTGAGTGGGCTGAAGGTAGCTCCATACTATGGCTGCCAGCTAACCCGCCCAGGTTTTGGCTTTGATGACCCAGAGTTCCCCAATTCCCTTGACCGATTAATAGCAAGCCTGGGGGCTGAAGCAGTCCCCTTCCCCCTAAAGGCTCGCTGCTGCGGGGGGTCTTTAATTATCTCTGAAGAGGATATGGCTTTAGGGCTAATCCGCAAGCTGCTAGAAAGTGCCTCGGAGAATGGCGCCCAGTGTATTGCCACCATTTGCCCCCTATGTCAAACAAATCTCGATGCCTACCAGAGCAGGGTTAATTCTAAGTTTAAAACCAATTTCGGCCTTCCTATTCTATTCCTCACTCAACTGATGGGGGTTTCCTTTGGACTTGAGCCCAAATCCCTGGGTCTGGAAAAGAATATTGTTTCACCCAAAAGATTATTAGCCCCGTATCTATAAAGGAGGTGATGAAGGTGGAGCCGAAGATTGGTGTTTATATCTGTCACTGTGGGAGCAATATTGCTGGCACCGTTGATGTGGAGGAGGTAACTGAATTTGCCAAGGGCTTAAAATCGGTAGCAGTAGCCCGTAACAACAAGTATATGTGCTCTGACCCAGGTCAGCTCATGATTAAGGAGGACATCACCGGGCTAGGGCTCGATAGGGTTGTAGTTGCCTCCTGCTCACCACAGATGCACGAGCCTACCTTCCGCCGTGTTTGTGAGGAAGCAGGGCTAAATCGCTACCTATTTGAGATGGCTAATATTCGGGAGCACTGCTCCTGGATAACCGAAGACCACGGGGCAGCCACTGAGAAGGCTAAGGCGCTGGTTAGTGCAGCAGTAAGAAGGGTCTATTATCATGAACCGCTGGAGATTAAAGAGGTTCCTGTTAACCCCAATACCCTTGTAGTAGGCGGTGGGATTGCTGGAATCCAGGCTGCCTTAGAGATCGCTGACTCAGAGCATAAGGTCTATCTGGTGGAGCGGGAACCCTCAATCGGGGGGCATATGATACAGCTAGATAAAACCTTCCCCACTCTGGATTGCTCTGCCTGCATCCTTACCCCAAAGATGAGCCTGGTGGGTTCGCACCCCTATATTGAGCTGATGAGTTATAGTGAGGTGGAGGAGGTATCTGGCTTCATAGGCAATTTTAAGGTTAAGGTCAGGAAAAAACCAAGGTATATCGATGCCAGTAAATGCACCGGATGCAGTGAATGTGCCAACATATGCCCGGTTGAGGCTCCGTCTGAATTTGATCTAGGGCTGGGTATAAGAAAAACAGCCTATCGACCCTTTCCCCAGGCTGTCCCCAACGTTTTTGTAATCGACAAACGAGGTTATCCCCCTTGCAGAGTTGCCTGCCCCGCTGGGGTCAATGCTCAAGGTTACATCGCCCTTATTTCTCAGGGAAAGTTTAAGGAAGCCGTTGAAGTGGTCAGGAGAACTATGCCCTTTGCCGGGGTTTGTGGACGAGTCTGCACTCACCCCTGTTTGATAGATTGTGAGCGGGGGAAGGTTGATGAACCAGTAAATATCCACGCTCTAAAGCGCTTTGTAGCTGACTACGAGCTGAGGGTAGGAAGGGAAAAGGCAACCCCCGTTGAAAAGACGAAGGAGGAGAGGGTGGCTACCGTTGGCTCCGGACCTGCCGGTCTTGCTTGTGCTTACGACCTGGTTAGACAGGGATACCCGGTTACCGTCTTCGAGGCTCTCCCTCAAAGCGGTGGACTTTTGCGATATGGTATTCCTGAATATCGCCTGCCCAAGGCGGGGCTGGATAATGAGATTGAATATATAAAAGAGCTTGGGGTGGAGATTAAGACAAATACCCCGGTGAGAAATCTGGAAGAAATCTTCAATCAAGGATATAAGGCTATTTTCTTGGGCACTGGAGCCCATATAAGCCAGAAGATGGGCTTCCCCGGCGAGGAGTCCAGAGGGGTAATTCACGCCCTCGATTTCCTGCAGCGGGTGAACTCTGGGGAAAAGGTCGCCCTGGGAGATAGGGTGGCGGTCATTGGTGGTGGCAATGCTGCTATTGATGCCTCTAGAGTAGCCTTGCGCCTCGGGACAAAGGAGGTTCTCATCATCTACCGTCGTTCCCGAGCCGAGATGCCTGCTGCCGCCGAGGAAATTGAGGGGGCAGAGCAGGAAGGAGTGAAGATACATTTCTTAGCTACACCGGTCAGGGCTTTGGCTAAAGATGGGCAACTGACCGGTATAGAATGCATCCAAATGCAGCTAGGCGAACCTGATGCCAGTGGTCGCCGCCGCCCCATACCTATCGAAGGCTCTGAGTTCACTATAGATGTCGACAATGTGATTATTGCTATTGGTCAGGGTGTAGATAAGACAGCTCTTCCTAAAGAACTTGATTACACCGGCTGGGGAACCCTCAAGGTTGATTCAGTTACTTTGCAAACAAACATCGATGGTGTCTTTGGCGGGGGAGATGTGGTTGCTGGTCCAGCCGATGTTATTCAAGCCATCGCTGCAGGGAAAGAAGCAGCTATCTCCATTGACCGCTACCTCAGAGGGGTAGATTTGAGCGAAGGAAGACCAACCGCACTCCAAAGAGTTAAAGAGGTATCAAAGGAAGGGGTTCAAAAAAGAGCTAGACTGCCTATGTCATCGCTCGAGCCGGAAAGGAGGAAAGACTCCTTCGCTGAGGTCGGATTGGGATTTGATGAGACAACAGCCATCGAGGAGGCTAGACGTTGTTTGAACTGCGGCGGGTGCGCTGAGTGTTTAGAGTGCCTGAAAGCCTGTGAACGAGAGGCAATCAATCACGAAATGAAGGAGGAGTTTGTTGAGCTTGAAGTGGGTAATATCATCCTGGCTACTGGCTACGATGCCTTTGACCCCTCCCCAATTTACCAATATGGCTATGGACGTCTGGACAATGTCATCACTGGGCTGGAGTTCGAGCGAATAATCAATGCCTCGGGACCAACTACTGGAAAGGTTCTATTGAAGAACGGCTCAGAGCCGAAAAGCGTGGCTATTATTCACTGCGTGGGAAGTCGGGATACAAAGTATCATGAATATTGCTCGCGAGTGTGCTGTATGTATTCTATGAAGTTTGGCCACCTAATAAGGGAACATGTCCCTGGTGCAGAGGTCTATGAGTTCTATATCGATATGAGGAGCTTTGGTAAGGGATTTGAGGAATTCTATAACCGAATGCTCCAGGAGGGCACTATTTTCGTCAGAGGTCGCCCTGCAGAAGTAACCAATATAGCTGAAACCCCTAAGGAGAAGGGGAAACTGATTGTGCAGTGCGAGGATACTCTGGTGGGACGCCAGCGCCGCATCCCCGTAGATATGGTTGTCTTATCAACTGCCTTGGAAGCACGCTCTGATGCAGAACAAGTGGCTAGGCTCTTCTCCATCAGTCGCAGTGCCGATGGCTTCTTCTTAGAGAAACACCCCAAGCTTGACCCAGTGGCTACTATGAGTGATGGCATCTTTGTAGTAGGATGCTGCCAGGGTCCCAAGGACATCCCTGATACGGTGGCTCAAGCCTCAGCGGCAGCAGCTAGAGTTCTAGCTTTGATAAGCAAAGGTAGGATAGAGATTGAAGCTGCCATTTCAGTTGTTGACGAGGAGTTTTGCTCCGGTTGCAAAACTTGCATCTCTCTTTGCCCCTATAGCGCTATCTCCTTTGACGAGGAGAAGAAGGTGTCTCGAATCAACGAGGCTCTGTGCAAGGGGTGTGGCGTTTGCGGGGCAGCCTGTCCCAGCGGTGCAATCACCAGCCGTCATTTCACCACCGAGCAGATCATGGCTGAAATCGAGGGAGTGCTGGTGTAGCTTCAGCTATCAAGCCGATAAGGGGGTGCCCAGGGCACCCCCTTTATTTATGGGTGAAAGGCAAAAACAAAAAGATGGCAAAGAAATTGCGTATTGTGCGGTGGGAGGTGATGAAATGATAGGAATGAAACCAGTTCTAATAGTAGAGGATGAGCCAATTATGCGGGAGTCTCTTAGAGATTGGCTGGTAGATGATGGCTACCAAGTTCGAACTGTTGAGGATGGGGAGCAGGCACTCAAAGTGATTGGGGAGCAGGACTTCGGCGTTGTAGTCCTGGACCTGAGGCTGCCAGGGAAGGATGGGCTTGAGGTTTTAAGGGAGGCTACGGCACAGAGACCACATCTCAAAGGCATCATCATCACCGCTTACCCATCAGTAGAAACAGCAGTGGAAGCAATGAAACTCGGGGCTATCGATTATCTATCCAAGCCCTTTGCCCCCGATGCCCTGGAAAGGTTGATCCAACAAACCCTGGGACCGGTGCAGGTGGAGATAAGACCTAAGGTGGTTGAGGAAGCTGCGGTTGAGGAGGCAATAGCTGAGGAAGCCAAAGTAGAAGAGATCATAACCATAGCTGAGGAGGAGGTCCCAGCCCACCTCCAGCAGGGCAAGGACCACTTCAAGGAAAGTCACTATCAACAGGCACTAAAGGAATTCAAGGCTATCCTTGAGGTGGCGCCAGGTAATCTTGAGGCTAGGGTTTGGACCCAGAAGGCGAAGACGGAGCTAGGAAAGCCGAGGATTGAGGCTGAAGGAGAGGCTGCCGTCACTGAGGAAGCGGTCAAACCCAAGGAGTGTCTCTGGATGAGGATGGGGATGGTCTCATATCGGCTGTGCACCAGGGATTATGACTGCCTCGGTTGCGAGTTTGACCAGACGATGCAAGAAAAATGGCTTCTGGGGAAGCTCCAGAGATCGCTGAGGCGATGGAGAGATTTAAGAGTTTGCCAGGGAACCAGAGGCTGTGCCGCTATGCCCTCAAGGGTGATGTCTCGTATCGGCTATGCACTCGCCTCTTCCAGTGTGTCACTTGCGAGTTTGGTCAAATAATGGAGGATGCTGAGCAGCAAAAGTTGGCTAAGTTGGCTGCCCGACGGGAAGCCTTGCGAAAGAAAGAAGAGAAAAAGGCTGAGGCTAAGGTTTAAGGCTTCCTGAAGGGCGAAGGCGGGAGCTTGGCAGTATTGCCAAGCTCCCACTCTGCGTTATTCTACTACCACTGCTGTGCCATAGACCATCATCTCTGCCGCCCCTGACATTACCATCGAGGTTTGGAATCTCACACACACTATAGCATTGGCTCCCTGCCTCTCAGCATCCTCCACCATGCGCTGAATAGCCTGCTCCCTGGACTGCGCCAGCATCTGGGTGTACTCAGGAATCTCGCCACCAACAAGGTTGCGCAAACTAGCCATAATATCCCGCCCAAGATGTCTCGTCCTGATGGCACTCCCCCTTACCAAGCCCAAGGTCTGGGTAATCCGCTTACCCTCTATCTGGTCTGAAGTGATGATCATCATCAATATTTCACCTCCTTAAATTCCTTTTCCTTTCCCTTAGCTGCCTGGTATCTTCCCCAACCCGCCGAGGCAAGCAACAAAAGAACCCCCACTAATGCTACGGCAATGGCTATCCTGAAGCCAAGGTTAAGAAGTTCAGTCCTAAAAAACCACCAGAAGAAGAAACCCAAGGCTGTCAGTGCACCCCCACCAATCAGGATTAAAGCTATCTTTTGTATCATGGCTCACCCCTATTTTCTATACTTCCACTGGGTCCCTTGAGGTGTATCCTCCAGGGCTATGCCAAGTTCCCCTAAAGAGGAGCGAATTTTATCGGCAAGCTGCCATTGCTTACTATCCCTGAGCTGGCTGCGAACTGAAATCAGTAACTGGATAAAGGGCTCAGCATCGAGCTTAACCTCCCTCTCTTCCAGAGTCAGACCTAAAACCCCAGCCAGCTCTAAAAGCGTTTGCCGGGCCCTCCCCACACTCAGACCCTGGCTATGGGCTCGGTTAATTTCCCTGGCTAGATCAAACAGCACTGCCACAGCCTGAGCAGAATTGAAATCATCATCCATAGCCTCAGTGAATTGTTGGCGGAAGGAATCAATCTCGATCGTAGCTCCCTGGCTGCCCTCGTCTTTGCCACGAGCAGCCTGGCGCAGTCTTTCTATCCCCTTCTCAGCAGCCCAAAGCCCCTCCTCGCTATAGGTAAGTGGGCTACGATAATGGGAGCCAAGGACGAACAGCCTGATGGCGTCGGGGCTAAATTGCTCAAGAATCTCTTTAACTGTAATAAGATTCCCCAAGGACTTGCTCATCTTCTCCTCGCCCAATTGCACCAATCCATTGTGCAGCCAATACCTGACAAAGGGGATTACACCAGTAAAGCACTCTGATTGGGCTATCTCATTTTCATGATGAGGAAAGATGAGGTCTCTACCCCCTCCATGGATATCCAGGGTCTCCCCAAGATACTTCAAGGACATAGCACTACATTCAATGTGCCAGCCAGGTCTGCCCTTTCCCCAGGGGCTTTCCCAGCAAGGCTCACCAGGCTTTGCTGCCTTCCACAGGGCAAAATCAAGAGGATGCTCCTTTTCAACGCCTGGTTCGATGCGTGCCCCGGTCAATAGCCCGTCTAAGTTCTGGCGGCTTAGCTTCCCATAGTTTGGATCGCTCCTCACCCGAAAATAGACATTCCCCTCCACCTCATAGGCATGCCCTTTATCTATCAAGCCCCTGACCACTTCAATAATCTTGGGTATCTCCTCGGTAGCCTTAGGATAAATGTCGGCTCTGCGGATATTCAAAGCATCCATATCAATGAAGTATTGTGCAATGAACCTATCAGCTAGCTCCCCAGGGGTCATCCCTGCCTGATGGGCGCGGTCGATAATCTTATCATCGACATCGGTGAAGTTCTGTACATACTTCACCTTATAGCCTTTGAACTCCAGGTAGCGTCGGATTACATCGAAGACGATGTAGCTCATTGCATGACCAATATGACAGTCAGCATAAGGGGTCACGCCACAAACATACATCCTCACTGGGTCACCCTGCGGTATAAACTCCTCTTTCTGCCCCGAAAGGGTATTAAATACCTTCATCATTTTCCTTGGACTCCCTCCAGCAGTCGGAGATTAAATCGAGGAATTCTTCAACAGTTAAGTTCGCATCCCGCAAAAGTTTCCTCAATAAACCCGGCTTTAGTTCTTTATGGTCAGGGATTGATAAGGGCTTATGGGAGGAATTGGCTCTATTTCGCATTCTGATATAGCTTCCTCTTTGCCTTACTACTTCATACCCTATCTTTTGGAAAGCCTTAATCGCCTCTCTACCGGAAATTATGGGCAGCTTTGGGTTCATTTTGTGATTACGATGCTCCCGATAAGTGCTTTTGAAGAATCTGGAATTTCCTCTCCTTCAGCCTCCATATCTTCCAAGCAGAGAAGAATTGCCTCTTTTATGTTTTCCAGAGCCTCCTCAGTAGTCTCTCCCTGACTGTAGCAGCCAGGCAGAGAGGGGCAGGATACAACAAAGCCCCCTGTTTCATCTGGCTCCAAAATAACCTTAAAATCATAAACCTTCATATCATAGCCCCCTTTCTCCCGCTGTGAACTCCACCCCAATCAAAAAAGACGGTTTAGCAACTCAAACTGTCATTGCGAGTAAAGCGAAGCAATCAACTATTGCTTTCGAGATTGCTTCGGCACTTCGTGCCTCGCAATGACAACTAAACACCCTTAAAAATAGCAAGACTCACATCCTTGAGGCTAGGCCACACAATCGAGATAGTATCCTTATTTAAGTTCTTCAGCGTCTCCACAATGTATCTTCTATGACAGCCACTATCACTCCTCTCTTTACACATTAGCACAACATTGCCCTCTTCAGCTAAATCCAACAGCCTGTTTATGCCATCCTTATATAAATCTGTCTGCATATGTCGTGGATAGCCTCCTCTGCGAAGTCCGCCCAATGCTTCGCCCATAAATACATAGTTTATACCAAATTCAGGCAAAGATATCTCTAGGTTTTCCCTGTTGTATTCGCTGCTTGAACTCTTGGGAAAGCGTCTAACATCTACGACATATTTAATATTGTTCTGCTTTAGCAGCGGAATGAAGTTACTAAACTTTCTATTCCCATATCCGATTGTATATATAGCCATTATTCCGCTTCCTTCTTAACCTTTCGTTTTGCTTCATTCACATTATGAGTCTACCTCCACCAGGGCTACGGCATAGGTAGCCATCCCCTCCCCCCTACCAGCAAAGCCCAAGCCTTCGGTAGTTGTTGCTTTCACCCCTATTTGCTCCTGGCTGACTCCCAAGGCTTCACTCACCCGTTGCCTCATCTGAGGGATAAACGGGGAAAGAAGAGGACGCTCAGCCACAATAGTAGCATCAATGTTGCTTACCTGCCAACCCTGAGCCTGGAGCATCGCAGCCACCTGAGCAAGTAGGCTTAGGCTGGAGATATCCTTATACTTCGGCTCAGAGGAGGGGAAAAGGGTGCCAATGTCTCCTAGACCAGCAGCCCCACACAAAGCATCTATAATAGCATGCACCAGAACATCAGCATCGCTATAACCAGCCAACCCACGGTCAAAGGGTATCTCCACCCCTCCCAGGATTAGCCTCCTCCCCTCGACTAAGGGGTGAACATCATAGCCGATTCCGATACGCATCTCTCTTCCTCAGGATAATCTCAGCTAAAGCCAGGTCCTCTGGAGTAGTCACCTTAATATTATCATAGGAGCCCATATATACCTTAACCTTATACCCTAATGCCTCTACCAAGGAGGCGTCGTCACTTGCCTCGTAATTCCCCTGGCGATAAGCCTGCATAATTATATCAAAGCGAAACACCTGAGGGGTCTGTGCTATCCAGAGGTCGGCTCGGCGAGGTGTTTGTAAGACCACTCCACCAGCCTCGACCATCTTGATGGTATCCTTGACCGGCACTGCGGCGATAGCTGCTCCAGTTTCCTCAGCCTCCTCCAGTCCCCGCTCCACCAGATCGAGACTAAGGCAAGGGCGAGCTCCATCATGGATTACCACCCATTCACAATCGGAAAGTAGTTTCAATCCCTGCGCCACCGAGTCCTGACGCCGCTGCCCACCGGGACATATATGGGTCACCTTGGAATATTTTCCCTCCTGTATCAACCTTTTCCCCTGCCCCAAGTTGGCTTCATTCAATACAATAACTACCTGGTGGATTGAGGTGCAAATTTGGAACACATCTATCACATAAGCCAAGAGGGGCTTTCCAGCTATAGGTGAAAAGAGCTTATCCACCCCACCCATCCGCTGGCTACTCCCAGCAGCAGCAATAACTGCATCAGCCTTCATTTGACCATCGCCTTCCTTGAATGATAAAATAAAATTCTCACGGTGGGCGTAGCCGAGAGGTTTAAGGCGCCAGGTTGTGGCCCTGGAGATCGAGGGTTCGAATCCCTCCGCTCACCCCAGCGCCTATAGCTCAGTGGAATAGAGCATCGGTCTTCGGAACCGAGGGTCGTGGGTTCGAATCCCTCTAGGCGCGCCACCTTATCTACAAAAGTTATTTCTAACCCTAAGTTTCCTCCTGATAACCAAAGTTACACAAATACCACAATATAATACTTAGTTTTTGCTTCCGTAACTCCTACACAGCTCATACTTACCTGCTGATAAAAGAGAAATCGCTTGCTACTATTATGTATTATCTGAAGGACCTGAGCAAGTCTACCTGGATTACAAGGAATTCAAGATGGCTTTGCCTACTACTTCGCCGTGGACTGTTTGAGGCGGAGAAAACCAAAATACCGTATGAGTTCTTCCCTTTCTTCTGGGGTCGGATCCTGTTGAAGGTCGGTCGGCAGCTCTGCAGGCGCTGTTATGGCTTTAAGCCAGTCGAATTCAAGTTGACCTATTCCCCTCAGGCTCTCTGGGCGCACTCCGTATATCCCGGCAAGCTGCCTTAATATAGCGTCAGGAACCTTCCTCTCGCCTGTCTCCATCCGGGAAAGGGCGCTCGCATACGACTCCTGTTTGCCAAGCATCTTGGCTACCTCCCGAAAGGTTAAGGAACCTCTAGCATCCTTTAGACGGCGCCCTAAGTCAGTAGTTCGCGGCTTTCTAACATAAAGCTTTCGCTGGCTCATATGGCTAACAACTATTTGTTGACAAAGTCATCGAGTAACCCCATCTTGCACACGTTGGAGGGCAACAATGAGGAATGATTACTACCTCAGGGAGCTGAAGATCGAAGTTAACAGAAGCTGTCCTCTCTGGTGTCTACACTGCTCCTCAAATGGCATGCCTGGCGCCTGTGAAAGACTTGAACCATCTAGGGTAGCTGACCTGATAAAAGAGTTTGCCTACCTGGGCGGTGAGAAGTTGGCTATCTCTGGCGGAGAGCCACTATGCTATGAGGGGCTTCCACTAATACTCGATGTCTGTCGCACTTCTGGCATTCAAACAGAGCTTTATACTACAGGCATCTACTCCAATGGGGGCTTCCTTCGCCCGATCTCAGAGAAGATGCTAACTCTTCTGGCTGAGAGCGGTGTTAGAGTCATATTTAGTCTGCACGGGGCTTGCGCAAAAACTCATGATGCGCTGACACGGGTAGAAGGTAGCTTCAATACCACAATAACAGCCCTGGAGCGCACACTTACTGCCGGAATATCGGCTGAAGTCCATGTCGTACCTACAGCCATAAATTTCCGAGAAATTGCCGATATAGTGAGGCTGCTGGCTCCTATAAATATCAAGAAAGTTAGCTGGCTTCGGTTTGTACCTCAAGGAAGAGGCCGACTAAATCGAGACGCGCTCCAATTGAGCCAATATCAAATAGGACAGCTTGCGCAAACAAAGGCTGAATTGCAACATACCTACCAAACAGTGGAAATCCGAACTGGAGCGCCCTTCAACATTTTGGGTCCTGAGTGTCCGGTACCTTGCGTGGCTGGCTTAAGCATGCTAACTATCCGCCCCGATGGGCGAGTCGCCCCCTGCGATGCTTTTAAGCAGTTCAGAGCGGAAGATGGGTTCAGTCATGTCTTAGTACATTCTCTTTCAGAAGCGTGGAACAAATCGTATTTGCTAAATCAAGTCCGGCGAATGCAGGAGTTAAGGTCAAGTTCCCCATGTGCCTCATGCCCCTTATACGCACGTTGTAACTCGGGCTGTCTTGCTCAAAAGGCTATTGCTTCCGGAAGACTTGTAGACGGCAAGGATCCTGATTGCTTACTCGATCGCTTAGAGGTGGGGAGTGGAGAAGTCGAAGCAATCCTTGTTTGATAATCTGGTTGCCCGTGTACAGCGTTGTAGCCTTTGTTTTCGAATGCAAAGCCGCAGGAAAGTGCTAAGCCCCTCAAATGGTAGCTTAGATTCTCCAGTGGTGTTCATTGCTGAGGCTCCGGGTAGACTTGGTGCAGACAGGTTTGGCATACCTCTTTATGGGGATCAGACTGGGCGTAATTTTGAAATGCTGATCGCAAGCGTTGGATTGAATAGAGGGTCAATTTTCATTACTAATGCTGTTCTATGTAATCCCAGAACGCCCCTTGACAAGAACGATTCTCCCACGCTGACAGAAATTCGCAACTGCTCCTGCTATCTCAAAGAAATACTGGAAATAGTGAAGCCGAGGTATATTGCACCGCTGGGAGTTGCAGCGCTAGCTTCGCTCAATGCTATCGAACCCCACAGGATCAAATTGTCCGAAGGCGTAGGAAAGGTATTTCCATGGCATGGATACCTTGTATATCTGCTTTTTCATCCTGGGCCGAGAGCTTTTGTTTGGCGAACAAAGGCTCAGCAGGTCGAGGACTACAGAGTTCTCGGCCAATTGCTGAGCGAGCTATAATGTGACATATACCTGTTGCAGCGTAGGCAGGAAATAAGGAGAAATAACTTGTATCCTTCTAAGAACCCTTCTAGCACTCAATTAGAGCCAATGTCAATAGACGATCGTATCCTGATTGATTGGTTTAAGGCAAATTACAAGGATATCACTTTCATCCGCAAGCTGGTGTACGATAAGGACGAACGACGGAGAGACAAACTGTCAGAGCATGTCCAGAAGTTAAAAAATGACGAATTTTTGTATCAACAAAAGGATGTAGTTCTAGAGATTTGGAGATACCTGGTTGGCATAGCGATAGTTTACTTGAAATCGAAGGATGACCGTGAAGAATACCATGATGAAGAAGACTATGGTGTCGAGAGTCTATACGAGTTTTTCAAAGCCTTTCGCGAGTTCGAATCACTCCTGTATGGTGCGGGGGAGCGTTATCGTGACCATATGTCGCATATGTTCAGCGTGTTCCTCTTAGGTGAGTACTTAATTAGGAACACAATAGGGTTTGAGAAGATAGATGTTGGCGATGCCGATCTCCCGAAAGAGAACGGGAAAAGGATTTCAGCGAGCGAAAAAGAGGCAATGTGGTGTATTATGTCGCTCACGCACGATCTTGGTCTTGGGTTGGAGAGGATTCCTGAGATCAGCACGAAAGCTAGAGATATGCTGGAGAAATTTGGGATAATCAATATACAGGATTTATCATATGGGCTCCCTGGTCAACCTCTCCACGACTTTATGATCAAATTCATCAGTTCAGATTTACGAAAATTTGATGCTAGTGCTGCTGGGAAAGAACGTTTCATTACACATGTCCAGTCAAAGTATTTTCTGAAATTCTCAGAAGCACTTGGAAGAAATGACCATGGCATGGTAAGTTGTCTAGTTTTAATGAAGAACTTGGTTTATTTCCTCGAAACGGATTTCTTACTAGATTCCTATAAACCTTTCGACTCAGACGATGCCAAGCAATTCCTAATAAGGCGTAATATCTTAAGGTCTATTGCAGCACATAACTGTGAGAACGTCTATCACCTTACGCTTCCTAACTTTCCATTCTTGCTGACCATTTTTGATGAAATGCAAGAGTGGGGCAGGCCGAGTTTTAGCGACTTATTTGAGAAAATAGCAACAACTAAGGTGATAGTGGAAAATCTCAGTGATACCGAGATACACTACAAGGTCAAGCTGACATATCGAAATTCATTGACAAAAGACGAAGAGAAACGTATGAAAAAAGATGCTCACCAATACTTTCAAAGGAAGTGTGCTAAAATTAGGAGAATTCTGAGAAGTGCTGTTGGCGGCCAACTAAGAAAGCTTAAGCTAACTTTTGAGGTGTCTAATATGATCGGAGATATTACTAGCTATAAGATTATTCATGAGACGCCTAAAAACGTAAAAATATTCAAAGATAACCAAGAAATCTCTTGGTTGCAACTTTCAGAACAAAAGTGAAATGGTGAAAGGCCTAGTTATTACTTTCGAGGGCATAGACGGCTCGGGCAAGACCACCCAAGCTAGCCTCCTATATAACTGGCTTCAATCCAGCGGTTTGCCAACTGTGCTTACTTACGAACCTGGTGATACCCGCCTAGGGGATAAAATCAGGCAAATATTGCTCGACCCTGAAAACAAGGACCTGAGGTCGGAAGCAGAGTTGATGCTTCACTGTGCAGCCAGAGTTCAGCAGTATTTTGAGGTTATTCAACCCGCGCTAATCAGGGGCTGTATCGTGATCGTCGACAGGTTCACGGACTCCTCTTTAGCCTATCAAGGCTATGGTCAAGGCATTGATAAAAAGCTAATAGAAAGCATAGACAAAGTTGCGCTGGAAGGGCTCACTCCTGATTTGACTTTACTATTAGACATAGACCCTGACATAGGGCAGCTTAGGAGAATGTCGAATTTGCCAGAGAAGGATACAAAAGTCGCACTAGACCGGATGGATGCTGAGGATATAAAGTTCAGGTCTGCGGTCAGGATCGGGTATAGAACCATAGCTGCCGACCATCCGGACAGGATTAAGCTGATCGACGCGAGTAGCACAATTAACGAGGTCTTTGATCAAGTAAAATCTTATATCAAAGAGCTACTGGAGGCAAGAAAGATTGCCTTTAATAAGGAGTAATCACCGAGCAGGAGTATCCTCTCGTCTGGGGCTGACTATTCTGGGAGCAAAAAATCCCCAAGAAATTAACATAAACCACAAATAGCCCCACCCCTTGACAGGGGGCTAGGATGGCTGGATTATACTTTATCTTGTCTTCACCCCTTATTTCTGGAAAAGGATTAAGTCGTGCCCGAACCATCTGCCAAAGAAATCTGGGAAGCTGCTAAAGGTGCCCTCCAAATCGAGGTCTCTAGACCTAACTACAATACCTGGCTCAAGGATACTATAGGGATTAGCTACTACAGAAATCAGTTTGTGGTAGGGACACCAAGCATCTTTGCAGTGGAGTGGCTGGAAAAGTGCCTCTGCTCTTTAGTCAAAAAGACCCTTATCAGCATCACCAAACAAGATGTTGAAGTCCAATTCCAAGTCCATCCCAAAAGGGAGGAGCCTCCGCTACCCAACCTTAAGCCAAATTACACCTTCAATACCTTTATTCCTGGGAGCTGCAACCGTTTAGCCTATGCTGCTGCCATGGGAGTAGCTGAAACCCCAGGGCAAAGCTATAATCCGTTATTTATTTATAGTGGAGCCGGTATGGGGAAGACTCACCTTATGCACGCAATAGGAAATGCCGCTTTTTATAATGGATTTCGAGTTATTTACACAAGTAGCGAGCATTTCACCAATGAATTCATAAATGCTATTAAGGAGAGAAAAACTGGAGCCTTCCGCGACAAATATAGAACTGCCGACATCCTGCTTATAGATGATATCTACTTTATCAGTGGCAAGGAGCAGACTCAAGATGGTTTCTTCCACATCTTCAATGACCTTTATAATGCCAATCGTCAGATTGTGATTACCTGCGACCGACACCCAAAGGCTATGTCCTTGATGGAGCATAGACTTCGCTCCAGATTTGAAGGGGGTCTTATCACTGATATTCAAACCCCTTCTCTAGAGACAAGAATGGCAATTCTTAGAGCCAAGGCAAAACAGCAGCAAGCAAACATCAATGAAAAGGTTTTTCAATTCATTGCGCTCCAATGCCAAAGGAGCATAAGAGAGCTTGAAGGCTCTCTTAACTTGTTAGTCGCCTTTTCTAAGCTGAACAGAGAGCCTCCTACTCTACAATTAGCTGAGCAGGTTCTAGGGAGAATTATCGCCGATGACCCATGTCAAAATATTACACCAAACACGATATTGAATGCAGTATCGAAATATTTCAACATCAGCCTCGAGTCTTTAAAGGGTAAGAGAAGGGATAGACAAACCTCACTGGCTCGCCAGGTAGCTATCTACCTCATCCGAGAAGAGAGCCATTACCCACTAGAGAAAATTGGGGAAATGCTTGGCAGAAGGGACCATTCCACCATTCTGCATAGCTACCATAAGCTATCCCAACTTGTAGAAGCAGACCCCGAACTGCTCAATAAGGTGAATGAAATTAAGGGCAGGTTGTATAATAAGCCTTGTGGATAACTTTGCTGTTTATGTGAACATCTTCTTAGTTCGCCTCATTACTTTTAACCACGTCAAATCTAACTCTTAACTTGCTTATTATTACTAAAATAGTCTTTAATAAAACAAGATAAATGATTAAAAGAAGAATATGGGTTATTATATGTATATGTTTTATATTACTTTCTATGATAGGAGTGAAAAGCCTCCCTCTGGCGGGAACTTCTCAACAGGGAGCCGAGCTTCTTCTTGGAGATATCTTTTTTGTTGATATCTATGAAGGGTGGTGCATTTATGGATATTGGGACCATTTGGCTATTTATGTAGGAGAGCAAACATTTGCAGGAGGTTATCGTGCCCCGGCTATGGTGGAAGCCACCTACAATGGAGGTGTTGTGTTGACTTCTGTTGAAAACTTTCTCAGAAGAGATGAGCCTGCTAAGATTGAGGTCAAGAGGCTAGGAGAGATGCCTGAGAGAGGAAGGATTATTGCTGAGGCGGTTAATTATGCTTTAGCTCAGCAAGGGAAGCCCTTTCCAGGCATACTTAATGCTTGGCATAAGTTTGGAAGTAAACGTCTACAATGCAGTGAGGTAGTATGGAGGGCTTATAAGTCTGCTGGGGTTGAACTCGACAGCAATAGAGACGTGCTGCTCTTGCCAGATGATATATATTATAGCCCACTTCTCGAATTGGTCTGATGGATATAGGTGTTTTTGGTGGAACATTTGACCCTATCCAAATAGGTCACCTCATCGTAGCAGAGGAAGTTAGAACTAAGCTCGGGCTTTCAGAGGTGCTTTTTGTGCCGGCTGGGCAGCCCTGGCTCAAGGCGGAGCGAACTATCTCCTCAGCAGTGTATCGTTTGCAGATGGTTCGTCTTGCCATTGCCTCTAACCCAAACTTTAGACTTTCTACTGTGGAAGTTGATCAACCTGGGCCATCATATTCTGTGGATACGATAGCTACCTTGCAGCAACAGCTTGGCTCTGAAGTGAGACTATTCTTCATCTTAGGTAGTGACTCCCTTTCTGAGCTTCCAAAATGGAAGGAGCCTTCCCGCTTAGTTCAGCTCTGCCAATTGGTGTCATTTGCCCGACCTGGCTCTTTCCTTCCCTCTTTAGAATCGCTGGAGTCATCAATCCCTGGAATTTCAAATGTTATCTTTGTTGCAGTCCCTCAAATAGATATTAGCTCCACTCAAATCCGCTCCAGGGTGGCTCAAGGTCTTTCCATTTGCTACTTGGTACCGGAGGAAGTAGAGAGGTATATAAAAGAGCATGGGCTATACACAACTCTTTAAATTAAACTGCCCTTCTTTTTCGGCCCCTGTGTTTGCTTCTACCTCGTAGCTATGGCTCGTCTGAGGCGGAGGAAAGCTAGGTAACTTATAAGTTCTTGCCTTTCATCTTCTGGTAAAACCCCTCTCAAAACTGCTAGAGGATCTGTTAGCAGCTCGGCGGGTGCCATGATAGCAGTTAGATTAAAAAGTTCCAGCAAGCCCGCCTTTCTAAAAACCTCTTCTGGTAAAACTCCATAAATGATAGCAAGCTGCCTCATTATACGCTGAGAAGGCCTTTTTTTACCTGTTTCTATCTGACAAAGATAGCCTCTTGACCTACCAAGCATCTTTGCTGCCTCTTGTTGGGTTAGACTCTGGCTGGTTCTCAAGCTAGTTAGGTAGCTTCCGACTTCAGTGGTTCGCTTTTTCCTAGAATAGCCCTTCCGCTGTCTCATAGTGATTTCTCCCTTGTGCACAATCGGTAAACAGATGGACTTACTGTGTGATTTCATGTTAGCATATAGTTAAAATTTTGTCAATATAAGGAAAAGATTTTAATTTAAGATTCTTTATTTTGTTGACAAATAGTTAACATTATGCTATACTTAATTTAAGGGGGTTTACAGATGAATAAGGAGGATATATAATGGAAATCAAAGAAATAAGGTTGGAGTTGGAATTGAATACGGAAAGCGCGAGGAAGATCCGAGAAATTGCTTGTAAACTAGGTGCGTTCCTGCAAGGTGACTTTACACTCTCCTCAGGGCAGGATAGCGACCGCTACTTTGATGGTAAAATCGTTACTCTCTCACCGGAAGGAGCGTACGAGGTAGGGAAGGCAGTATTTGATGAATTGGTCAAAATTGGTGTTGATGCTGTTGGCGGGTTAGCTACAGGAGCTTACCCAATTGTAACTGCAGTAGCCCTAGTTAGCCAACTCGAGGGCAAGCCTATATCCGCTTTCGTAGTAAGGGAAGAGCCTAAGAAACACGGAAGAAAAAAGCAAATCGAAGGGCATCTCGAACAAGGCTCCAGAGTAGCTATAGTTGACGACGTCATTACTAGGGGGGGCTCGATTTATAAAGCAATAAAGGCAGTGGAGGAAGCAAACTGCCGAGTAGTCAAAGTTATAGCCATTGTAGACCGTTATGAAGGAGGTTCAGATAAGCTCCGGAGGGAGGGTTACGACTTTACCTCAATCCTAGGTTTTAAGTCCCCAGGTGAGATAACTATTGAGTAATGTTCAGCGATTGCGGGGAAAATTAGCCAAAGGGTTTTATGTGCAAAACCTCTATGAAATGGGGTCTCTTTGTAGGACCTTGGCAATGGATGAGAAGCATCCATTGCCTTTCTTTGTCATGCAGCATCTGTTTTTGGATATTGCTAGGGATTGGGAAGAGCGTCCTTTACCGACAGATGAAGTTGAGCTGCTTGAATCAAGATTGCTCAACCCTCTCGAAGATCTTATCAAAGCGATCGAAGTAGATGCCTTGATTGAGGAGATGTTTAATCTATTAAATGCACTTATCTCAGCGTATTTAGTTCCCTCCAAATAGGTTCCTTGCCCCCAAATTGACTTGTTTTAATGCTAAGGCTTCCGCATCACTGCCATAAATATTGCAAAATAATCATTTGAGGTATATACTATTGGTAAATTCTTTGGTAGGGAGGTAGTTCGTGGAAAATTTCGTTTTTCCTAAGTGCCAGAAGTGTCAGGCTGGTGACCTTGTGCCTTTATCCGACTTTGGCAGCCAGGGGGCGGCGATCCATTATAAGGCATGGGTTTGCACCAACCCCAATTGTGGCTTCAACCTTAAGATCAGGAATGGAGACGTATATATAAACGAACCAATCATATCTGGAGCGACGCATACTGTTCGAGGGCGCTAAATATTGAGTCTGCATACTCAGCTAGAACAGCTTAAAGGTAATTTTCTTGATTTTCTATTCCCAGCCCATTGCCTTGGTTGTGGCAGGGAGGGTGAGTTTCTGTGTGCTTCTTGCCGTAATTCTTTGCCTCGATGTTTACCTCCATTATGCGTTAAATGTGGCAGACCTTTGACCCTAGAGCAGCGTTGCTCCAATTGCTACAATTGGCAGATGGAAATTGATGGAATTCGTTCACCGTTTCGGTTTGAGGGTATAGTGCGTCAAGCCATCCATAAGTTTAAATACAACAACTTCAAAGCCCTTGGCTTGACGCTTTCCCATTTGCTGGCTGGTTATCTTGAGGCAAGACCTTTGCCCAAGGAGGTCTTGGTACCTGTGCCTCTTCACTCTCATCGATTGCGTGAGAGGGGCTATAATCAGTCTAGCCTTTTAGCTCAGGAGCTAGGGAAGCTCACTGCTATACCGGTAGTGGAGGGTTCACTTGTTCGTTTTAAGGATACCCCCTCCCAGGCGAGGTCTGCTACCGCTGAGTCACGCCGAAGCAATGTGGCAGAGGCTTTTGCCTGCCGAGACCAGCGGCTACAGGGGGAAAGGGTCTTGCTTATTGATGATGTATGCACTACTGGGGCAACCTTGAACTCTTGTGCCATTGCCTTAAAGAGGGTAGGTGCTACCTCGGTCTGGGGTTTAACATTAGCTAGAGAGGTATGATTGGTGAGGCATGGAGCTGCAAATCCTGAGTAAGCAAGATTTAGAAGTTGCTTCTGCAATTCAGAAGGAGAAGGAACGCCAGAAGAATAAGCTGGTGCTTATCGCTGCCGAAAACTATGCCAGCCAAGCGGTGCTGGAGGCACAAGGCTCTGTTCTTACCAATAAATATGCTGAAGGCTATCCCGGGCGTCGCTATTATGGTAGCTGTGAAGAGGTAGATGAGGTGGAGAACTTGGCTATCCAGAGGGCGAAGCAGCTTTTTGGAGCCGAGCGTGCCAATGTTCAACCCCACAGCGGCACTCAGGCTAATATGGCAGCATATATTGCCCTGCTCAATTATGGTGATACGGTGTTAAGTATGAGCCTTGCTCATGGGGGACATCTAAGCCATGGTAGTAAGGTTAATTTCTCTGGGAGCTGGTATCGATTTGTTCATTATGGCGTGGACAGGGAAACGGAGAGGCTTGACTATAAAGAGGTGGAACGTCTTGCTTTAGAGCACCGACCTAAGCTGATCGTGGCTGGAGCAAGCTCCTACCCCAGGGTTATTGACTTTGAGCAGTTCCGCCAAATTGCTGACGAGGCAGGAGCTCAGCTTATGGTGGACATGGCTCATATTGCCGGGCTAGTGGCTGCCGGAGTGCACCCCTCCCCCGTGCCTTATGCTGAGGTGATTACCTCTACTACTCATAAGACCTTGCGTGGACCTCGCGGTGGTTTTATCTTATGTAAGCACGCATTGGCTAGCCAAATAGATGCGGCTGTTTTCCCTGGGATGCAAGGGGGTCCATTGATGCATGTCATCGCTGCCAAAGCAATAGCTTTTTATGAAGCCATGCAGCCTGAGTTTGCCAGCTACCAGCGAAGGGTACTGGAGAATGCCCAAGTTTTGGCTGGCGAACTTCAGCGACTTGGCTTCCGCCTTGTTTCAGGTGGGACAGATAACCACCTCATTCTAATTGACCTCCGAGGTCTAGGAATAACGGGGAAACAGGCTGAGGAGATGTTGGATGGTGTAGGCATATCGGTTAATCGGAACTCTATCCCATTTGACTCTCGCCCGCCCCAGATTTCTAGTGGCATAAGGTTAGGCACAGCGGCAGTAACTACAAGAGGGCTCGGCTCTGCGCAGATGAGGCAGATTGCTTTATTAATCCATAAGAGGCTTACCAACCCTGAGGATGAAAGGGTGAAGCAGGAGGTGTGCCAGGAAGTTCAGGAATTGTCCACCCTCTCTCCGCTTTAATATTGGACAAACTCTGGCTATAATAGGCTTGAAATGCGTGATTATGAATTGACTATAGTTTTCAGCCCTGAGATTGCTGAGGAAAATCTTCCCCAGGCTATTGAAAGGGTGAATCAGTTTATCACTGAAAAAGGGGGGACTATTACCCAGGTGGATCGGTGGGGAAGAAGAAAGCTAGCCTACCCTATAAACCGCTTTATGGAGGGGAACTATGCCTTAACTCGATTCAAACTCCAGCCCAGTTCGGTAGTGAAGCTAGAATCAGACTTGCGGATGTCAGATGAAATATTGCGATACCTAGTGGTAAGATTGGAGGAGTAAAGTGGCTAATTTGAACAAGGTGATGATTATTGGGAATGTGGGGACCGACCCTGAAATGCGCTTCACTCCCAGTGGGAATCCAGTTACTACCTTCCGCATTGCTACTAGCCGAACTTTCACCACCTCTGAGGGGGAGAGAAGGCAGGAAACGGAGTGGTTTACTGTAGTTACCTGGAGGAAGCTGGCGGAAAGCTGTAACCAGTTTTTGACTAAGGGGAGGCGAGCTTATGTAGAGGGCAGGTTGCGAACGCGCACCTGGGAGGGGCAGGATGGGCAGAGACGCATTACGCTGGAAATACTGGCAGACAGGGTGCTTTTCCTTGACCGAATAGGTGTTGCCCCCTTCCCCGAAGAGACGAAAGAAGAAGTTAAAGAAGAAGTTGAGGCAGAGGACCTCCCTTTTTGAATAAGGAGTGGTGAATAAGATGCCGGGTAGACGGAAACCGATTGTTAAGAGGGAAGCCAAGGCTAGATATGTCCTTAGGCGTAAAGTTTGCCTCTTCTGTGCCGAGAAAGTCGATTATATCGACTATAAAGACCCCGCCAAGCTGCGCCATTACATCACTGATTGGGGCAAGATTGCACCACGGCGCAGGACTGGTGCTTGTGCCAAGCATCAGCGTGCTCTGGCTCAAGCGGTGAAAAGGGCACGGCATCTCGCTTTGTTGCCTTATACTTCAGCCCATGTCCATAAAACAGGGGGCGCAGGCATGCGGGGGTAACCCCTGCTCTCTAATACCCTCTGCTATTTCAATCTCCAATTTCAGGTATATCTTGAGCAGAAAGCGGGAAGAAGGTTCAAAACGCCAACCCCCCAGGTGGCAGCGAGAAAGGCGAAGAGGATACATCATACGCCTTGTAGTTGTAGTTGCCATCATCTCCATCCTGGGGGTGGTGGGTTATGGCTATTATGATACCTATGTTAAGCCATGGCGCCAGCCCATCGTCAGGGTAAATGACCGAGTTTTTGATATGCGATACTATGTAAGGATGCTTCGTCTCTGGGGAGCAGGGCAGGATATCAATCAAGATAGGGAGATGGCTAACTGGATGCCCGAAGTAATACAAAACTATGAGCTAATGAGGCAGGCAGCCAAAAAAATTGACATCACTATTAGCGATGAAAGCATCGAAGAGGAAATCCGAGAGTGGCTAACAAAGCCAGACGAAGAGCTAACCGATGAAGAGCTTGAGCAAAGATACCGGGAGGAACTCGAGAGAATTGAACTCTCCGATGCAGACTTTAAAGAGCTGGGGATAGAACCAATGCTGCTTGAAAGGGAGTTACGAGAGCATATTGGGAAGGAGAAAGTCCTTGACCCACAGGAGCATATCGAGGTTGAGGCTATGCTTGTGGGAACTTGGGAAGAGGCTTTGGAGAAAGCTGAGCTGTGGAGAGACGGGGAAGATTTTGAGCAGCTTGTAAAGAGGGGGGAGGGTGAGGATGATGAGGAGGAGGAGGAATGGCATCATTTTGAGGAATGGCTGCCTCGAGACATTGAGAGCCCAGCCTTTGATGAGGTTGCCTTCAGCCTTAACGAAAACGATATAAGCGAGCCAGTTCATGATGAGGCAGAGTGGAGCAGGGGTGGCTGGTGGCTGTTCCAGGTTCTGGAAAGGGATTTGGGTGATGAGGCGAATGAAGAAGATGATAAGGTGCACCTCAGGGGGATTTTGTTGGATAGCAAGGCGAAAGCTGCCGAAATAGCTGGTGAATTGGGAGCTGAGCCTGATGATGAGACATTCGTCCAATTTGTCGAGGAAAATTCGCTGGATTACGCCTCCAAGGAGAGTAGTGGCGACCTGGGCTGGCTAAGCCTTGAGGATGTAGAGTCGAGATTGGAAATTGATAAGGATGAGCTGACAGAGCTTGAGGAAAACAAGTTAAGTGAGCCGATTTACAGTGAAGATATTTACAAGCAGGGAGGCTACTGGCTGATAAAGGTCTTAGATATAAATGAAGAGATGAGTTTAAGCGAAGAGCATAGGAGCACATTGGTCAGCAAGGCTTTTTACGAATGGTTTGATAAACAGAAGGAAGCAGCAAACCTGTTGGAGAACTACCTGGATGACAGCAAGCTATTCTGGGCTTTAGAGCAAATCTGGAAAGGAACATGACAAAGAAGAGCGAGATGACCGGGCTGATTGTGGCTGCAGGGCAGGAGCTGGTATGTGATGACTGCCGCAAGGTTATGAGGCATCCCCAGGAATATGTATCGATTTATGAGGGAGGGGAGCCACCAAGGAATCTGTGTGTGAAATGCGCCCGAAAGGAAGGATACCTTTGGTTTACTGGTTTGATCGTGGTTAAGGAGATGGTTTGCGACGGTTGTGGTAGAGTAGCGGGACATCCTGAGAGGTACGGGTATATTCATTATACTTGTGAAGAAGGAAAGCCTCCGCTGCGCCTGTGTGAGGATTGCTCACGAGCCAGAGGCTACCTGGAATGGAAGAAGGATGAGAGGGGGCAAGTGGTTGAAACTTTCCTTTAGCCTGACTTTGAGGCCCCCTGTATCTAGCGCATAGCTGGACAAAATTTTTTGCCACTACATCCCACCTTCATGAATTTGAGTTATCCTTCATCAAGTTAAGGATTGCACCTTAGGTGGTGGCTTTATTCCTAAAGCAGC
>SDBU01002374.1_pt1 | contig 25160 bp, 39 predicted proteins | sample 2277071 | NCBI WGS metagenome assembly SDBU01 (sample SAMN10397929, study PRJNA504765) | marine sediment metagenome | isolation source: marine sediment core GS08_GC12, 126 cmbsf | place: Arctic Ocean: Gakkel Ridge, Loki's castle | collected 2008
TTATGGAAAGTAAGAGGAATATATGGATTTAGAGAAAAAGATTGCCATGTCGTTGTTGTATTACTTTGGTGAAAAGATATATTTTATTTTTTGGTTGTTTGAAAATGCGCCCTGTGACGCAATTGGTAGAATCAACTTTGAAGATTTAGACGATAAATCAAAGGAAGAATTGCGCTCTATGGCTAGTGAATTGATAAGTAAAATAAAGAATGATATAAAACTATGACTAATGTTAAAATTAAAGTAACAATAGTGGTCTGTTTAATAATCAGTTCAATCTTAGGAGGTTATAGTATAGCAAAGCTCACAATAGAACCTGAATACATCCATATAAACACCACTGAAACTATTACTGAGATTGTGGAAGTGCAGGGTGAAATAATAGAAGTTGAAGTAGAGGTAGAAAAGGTAGTGGTGTTTACTGAATATGTAGATCGACTGGTAGAAGTCCATACGGAATCCACCAGGGAAATAATAGACTGGAAAAATGTAGATGAACTGAAAACATTCTTAGAAAATGACGACAGCGATAAGGTCATAGTATTAAAAGCAAATAGCGATGGAGTAATATTACTTAATAATCAATGTGAGGATATAGCATTAAGATTAATTGATAGAGCACAAGTAGCCGGAAGAAGATTATTTTTTGTTCCACTCCATAGAGAAGAATATGCTAAATGGTATGATACTACAATAGAAGAAGGTCATTACCACGCGGTAGCCGGAGCAATAGTTGGGGACAATGACTTTTATTATATAGAACCTACTACTGATAAATACTGGTTAGCACTATATCTTGATTAGGAGCAGGAATGAAAGAAAACTGGTTTTGCCCTTTAGATAAATGTGAGCATTACGGTAAGGCTACTAAATACGATAGAAAATGTTACTATGAACCTCAATGTTGGAGAGGTTATATTGATATGGGAATAATGGCGTTTACTTTGTGTTTCAAAAAGAAGTCGAAACAGGATAAATAATGACTGAATATCCATATCAAGGGACAATGGTTGGAAGTAACCGAATCCCAAAAAGGCGCAGGGAAAAATATGATTTCCTGATTGACGTATTCAAGGAAATGAATCAGGGACAAGTTTTTCGTGTGGTAGTTCCTACTTTTAATATGGCTCGTGCAATCACTCATCGTTGGAAGGCAATGAAAACTGGTAAAGTGATGCAGGGTATAACTTATAAACAACCAGAAGGCGGTGTTCAAGCATATGTTTGGTTTGAAGAACACAAAATAATCTAACCAATAAAGGAGGATGAAGGAATAATGCAAATGCAAAACGCAATAGGGTTAGCACTGATACTCGTTTTTTTGGCGGGGTTAATCTGGGGGGCTTACTTAGACCATTCTTATATCAGGTATCAGATTAAAAAGAAAACCCACATACCGAAGTTTCTTGGTGATTTGGGTGTGGTGATAAACCCTGAGAGCCAAAACAAGGCTGATAAACAATGAAGTATGTATCTACCGTAATTATGGTGCTTTTGTTGGTTGTTGTAATCGCTGTTGGGGCTCTTGTCTATAGCACATGCTCGGGCGCGGCAATAATAACAATGATAGACAAGACCTTGCCGTCTGTTACAGAGGCACCGTTTGAAGTCGCCACTATTACCAAGATATTTCAGGCAAGGCGCGCTGTGTTGAATGAAGATAAATCGGTTACTATGACAGGTTGGTACGAAAGGGACGGGAAGAAGTGGGTACTCAGGGAAGGGTCGATAACACTGCCGCCGGTTCTGAGACCGAGGATAAGCAAGAGGTAAATCTAAAAATAAAGCGAAGCCTGCTACTTTAACCGGTATAGGGGTTCTTGTTACGAAACCCCCAGTCGCCGGAAAAGCCCGCTGATTACCTGGATAAGCACCATAAAGAAACCCCAGAGTAAGCCCACTCCGAAAACGAGGAAGAAAAACCACTGAACTAGCGCCATTTCATCCCTGAAAAAAGCAAAGTCCATCATCATTAAGGCTTTAGCGCCTACCAGGAAGAATGTTACGTTGGGGACCATAACCGACCAGGTGCCCAGTATATTAGCCTGTTTGAATACGGTTAAGGAATCGGCAACCAGGGCTTCCTCGGATCCGATCCAGACTCCCCCGAAGGTAAGGGAAACCATTGTCCCTACCGCGAATAACCACCCCATAAACATTATTTGCTGAGGCCTAATGGTACACCTCCCCTTGATGAGATTTCCCTCTCTTTTTTAGAGTTCTCATTAAAATATAGTCGGCTTCTTGGAGAACTAACTCTTCATCGGTAGCTCTTTGCCCCTTACCTCTTTTTCGTGCTTGGAATTTAATAGCCAATTCTGCCTGCTGTCTCTTCAAATGAAGGTACGGCAATAGCACTTTCAAAAACTTAGTAGCTTGGTTTGCTTGAATTTGCCAAGACCAATAATCAGACCAGTTAGGTTTGTCAGTATATTGGTGGCAACTAACCGCACCACCCCAACTAAATTGTAGCCAGCGTACCATCCATTCGTCAGTCATACTCACTTTAACGGATAGGGAGGTTCTTTGCTTTCTCCTATTCGTTATGGAGTAATAATATTTAGAAAGAGTAATACACCCTTCGCCGTCTATAATCCCTGCGGTATATGCAATATCAGTTTTCTTCATATCACCACCCGAAGTCCTTTTTAAGCATTAATATACCAGTAGCAAAGAAGACATAATAAAGGGGCACATAGAGCCCGTAGATATTGATACCTGGCAAGGCGAAGAAGATCATAATAGCTGCCGTGGCGAATATCTTTACAAACAGCGCCTCTTTAGCATTTGCAGCGAAGAAGAAATAAACAGAAACACTCACGCCTATTATAATTATAAAAGCGAAGGTGTACCAGAATAATTGTTCAAGCATATCGGTAGTAGCGCCACTCCAGTTACTGGCTCCAAACTCTGCTATCGTATGGACAAAAGGCGCAAAGAATATACCCGGGGTTATGTTCTCGGAATAGGCTGTACTGGGTTCATCAGGAGGATCTTCCATAATCACGGGCCAGGTTATACTTGTGTTATCCGTAACCTTCGCTATGGAAATAGGCTTGAAAGTTATCAGGCTGGCACTTACATCCGCATCAGAGCTTGTTATCCTGAATGTAGGTGTTGCCGTGTTCCCGTTCCCGCTATCGTCAGTAAAGGTTGCCCCATACTCCCATTCCCAGGAGCCTTGTAATACGCCATCAATGGTTATATTGGCTGTCTCCATATAGATCATTGAGTTGTTTCGAACGAATGTCCAGTTTTCGGAATTAGACGGCACAGCAACCCCTTCGGCTAAATTATATAACGAATCATCTATATATATTTTTAGTAAACCAGGGTCAACCCAGTCAGCGCCGTTATTGGTTAAGGTTATGCCGTTGCCTGACCTGTCGGCTAAAGTATCAATATTATCATTTATCTGCCAGTAGGCAGCCAGATCAGTTTCTTTAGGGGCCGTACCGTTAAAGAGCGATAATGCCTCTGCATCGCTTAATTCAACGTCATAAAACCTAGTCTCTGCCATCTTTCCGTCTATGTTTTGACTGCCCCCCCCTGAGAAAGCTCCTATTGTAGTTTTCGCTGCTGACAGTGGCATACCTGTATAACTTCCTAAACTTGAAGCGTTGGCGGTCATAGCCAACCCGTTCAAGTATAATGTCATACCTGTATTACTTTCAGAGCCATCATAAGTAGCAATTATATTTATCCACTGACCTTCAAGATTTGTAAATATTCTATCCCCAAACATACTAAGTCTATCACCAGCAGTTGTTTGAAGCCTGAATAACAGATGGTCTGTTGATATGAAGGATAAAGAATATTCAAATTCTGATGCAGCATCATTCTTGGCAACTAAAGTAGAACTTGATATATCTTCCATATTAACCCAGGTAGATATACTAAAAGGTTCATCAACGCCGCCTGTATTGAAATGCAAATCATTAGAGCTTGCTGCTTCAGCAAAATCACCATTGGCAGAAACAAAATCAAGAACAGGCTCAAGCGAAGCTTTTACAGTTTGTTCCTGTGTTGAAAGTCCTATGGCTGATACAGCAACGAAGCTCGTAAATGGTATGAAGTCTATGTCAATATTCCTATCGTCTGTTGCTGAGTCAGTCCACGTGGGATCATCAAAAGTTGTCCTAAAGCCTGCAATAGTATCAGCAGTCCTGAAACCAGAGCCTATATTATTGCCAGCATCCCCACCATCCCATTCAAAACTAACTCTTATATCAGTTGGAGTAACCACTTCTACATCATCCGGGAAGGTAAACCAGGCAATAGCGTTTATTGTGGAGATATCCACAGAGCCTAATACTCCTATGATTGCGTCAGTAACAGCATTTCTAACCCTTCCGTAGCCTGTGCCTGTGGGGTTGCCATTCTCAGTTCGTAAGTAGAATTTTGCCTCTGTAATTAACCCTGCAAAGCTGTTAAATCTCTGCCCTGTTCTCTGTTTACCACCAGACCATACAACATCCGGGCCACTTATTGTCCCATCCGTTTCGTTATCTGGTGCGCCTACAGTGTTGGTTAGTGCTGTAATATTTCCACTTACATCAGGACTGACGAAAACCCTAAAGGCTGCTGGCTTGTCCACTAGTTTCTTATTGGCACCGGCAGAGGTATCAACGAAGCCTGATAAACTAACTGTGAAGTTATCACCCGGCTCTAAACTGGCATCATCTGAAACAGCCATCCCCCCACTACCCGGAAAGTATCTGATCTTCCCCCCGGTTACACCTGTATAAAGAGTAAAATCAATACTGCCATTATTAGGCACGGTATTGAAATAGGCTATCCAGGGGTTATCATTATAACCTGGCATAAACCCAGTGTCAGCGCCGGTGCTATTTCTGATTGCTGTGTTATTGGCTCCAGTATTAAGCGTTCCGTTGGCTATCCAGGCAGCTGAGTTAATAGAAAGGTTAGCACTGACATTTTGAGCTACAGTGCTGTTATTCGAAGCCCTGACAGTGCCGAAGAAAACAGCGTCCGCGATATCAGAGGCAATAGCTATGCTGAAGGGGGTAATTACCACCAGTAGAGCCACTGTTAATATTAATAATATTTTTTTCATCAAGCCCTCTTAAGCAGTGCTATCACGCCTCCGACTAATGCTAACATAAATGCCATAAAGCCGGCCCAAACCATATCAAAAAACCCTATCAGCATCAAGACAAGCAATGAGGTATAGCCGTCAAGCAAGGCTGAAAGCATCGTTGCTTTGAATTTCCAGACACTGACCATAATAATGATAATAAAAAGAAATATCGATAATGAATTTATAGCCGGCGATTTGTTAATTGAATATAGCCCAGCGTATCCAGTCATAAACTCTGCTAAAAAGGTGCCATCATATTTTGTTTTCAGCGCATCGGCAAAAGTATAAGACCAGGTTCGCTTCGTAAAATCGGGCGTTTCAAGCTGGACGCTGAATAACAGAGGCGCCATAGTTTGCAGTCCCGGGATAACATCTAAGAAATACAATTCGCCATTAGCTGAAAGCACTGTATCACCCACATCGCTAACCGTTAATAAGTTTACACCGAAAGACGGCTCTAGGGTTATTACCGAGTTGATAACCTTTGCCCTCAGGGCCGCCGCCTGATCGGATGAAGTCGAATAAGAAGAATTGCTGGCCGTGAAGTCCCAATACTGGGGATTGGGGTAATGCACGGGGTTTTGCTGGACCCTGAAGATATACGCCTCGCCGATGGTTGTGTTTGCCGCTATATAAAAGGATACCACCCCGGGACCGTACCCTGCATCATAGGCAGGCGTGGCAAGGGTTGCCCCGAGTTCGGTAGTATTGTCAGCGCTCATTAGGCGGAAGATAAATGTTTCGTTTATATTTGGATCAGGCGCGGTTGAAAACGGAATATTATAGGGGACAAAAGCCAAAAAATCATCAGCAACTAAGAGATTGTTGAAAATTACTATATCAGCAAGTGAAACACTATCAGGCTCCGGCTCTGCAGCAAGCACTGGCACCGGGGCGATGATAACTGCCATAAACAGCGCTAAGGCCAAAGCGCCGCATGTTACCCTGTGCTTTTTCATCTACCCCCCTATATACAGGTAAATCCTTATCGTTAGCACGGTCTGAAATGCCAACTCAAATACTACAAATACCAGGATTGCTTTCCACAGCAATTTAGTTCTGGTGATTATATTTCGGGTCAGTCCACTCAACAGGGTCAACCTCATGTAGCTCCTTATTACCTAACTCCAACCTTCTTTTAATCTGCTCCAACCAGTTCATCATTCCCCCAATGGCTTAGTTAAGTCTATCTATTCTGTGATGTTGGATGCAGTTCTCACAGCTGCCATATAATCTTGAAGCTTGTTTCAAACACCAACTACAAGCCCTGCATATATAATCATCTCTAACCATAGATTTCGGGACGGAATAAGTAATTTGACATTTGCAGCAGTAAGCAGGTAGAACCTCAATCGGAGCATTGTTCTGGCTATCTAAATACTGTGAGTAGAGACTTCTTGAGTCGTCTGTGTATCTCATCTACACCCCGCTAGATTTCGATTGTATAGCTTCGTTACCCTTTTCTTTCTCATTAACCATTATACTACAAACCAAAATAGCCCCGGCAAAAGCAATAACGGCTATAAAGCCGAGTCCGATGTTATATTCGGGGTATTTCTCCCATGAATCCGGCAGGCCATCCATTAAAGTCTGCGACTCAACAACCTCTCCCCTTTCAACCCCGGCGCTATCGTAAACCGGTATATGCGCCTTTACCGGCTGCATTACCATCCCTATGGACACAAAGGCTATGATAAGTAATATAATCATAACCCCAGCCAGCGTTAATGTTCTAGTCTGCATTCACATATCCCTCAAGCGTCGTCTGCTCAACACCTCACCACCGCCCATCTTTGTTTTGAATACCCTGCCATGCTTCTTACTGATTGACTTGCCTCTCTTAATTGTGGTGTGGCTTCTGGTGCCGGTGGTATCCCTGACGCTATGCACACTTACTCGCCTGCCGCCGTTATGGGGTGTTGAAATAATGTCCTGGTTGCCTACATCGGTGGTTACTTTCCTTTTCAGGCGGCCGCTAATAACTCGGGCACTCGACCGCAGGCTGCCTCTGCCTTTATGCAGGGGGATAATCTGCAACCCAGACGGCACATTGTCAACATGGAACGATCTTTCATCAATCCCTCTGCGGTAAGGCGACTTGATAGCGTGAACTGCAAACCCAGACTTAAAACCAAAAGCACCCGCAATCTCCTTCTTAGTCCATTTTTTTCCTTCAATGTCCATACCTTTAAGGGAAAAGGCTGGAACTAAACCGGTCTTTATTTTAAATTTCAATGGAGGGCGCAGAGGTGTTGGGGTTGGGGTTGGGGTTGGCGTTGGTATCGGTTGTGGAGCTGGTGCTGGTGCAGGAGCTGGTGCCGGTGCAGCGCCCGGACTTGGAGCCGGTGCTGCTGCTGCTTTAGGCTTTGGAGTAGCGCCCGGCTCTTGTCCAGGTGTTACAGCTGGCTTTGGAGTAGGCGAAGGCTCTGGTTTAGGGCTTGGCCTTGGCCCTGGTGTCTTTTTTGGCGCTGGTGTTGGTTCTGGTTTAGGTTCTGTTTCAGGTGCTGGCTTTGGCCTTGGAGTTATAAAAGGTTTAATAAAAGGCGCTGGTATTTTAAAAGGCGTTTTACCAGGTACAGGGATAGGGCCAACAAAGGGGATAACGCCCGGCACAGGTTCCAACCCTATTTCCTTTAAATACTGCTGGACTGTCATTGTTTCTGACCTGGCTACAGCAGCCTTGCCACCACCACCCTTAATCATACCTTTAGGTGGTATATCTCTGCCCGGACCTGCTAGCTTGGGTGGCTGTGGTTTGGTAATATCAGGCCTGGCAGCACCGCCTTCACGCCCTGTTATTCTTTCGACTTTAATCTTATCCCCTGGCTTAAGGAATCTAAGCCCCGCCGGGCCTTCCTCTACCACTGTTACATTCCTAAAAGGCGCTTTAACAGGCTCTGCCAGAGGCGTGGTGGTTTTCTCAAATTTAATGCCTTTTATGAGCTGCTTCTGTTTTAAAGTTAATCGAGCGCTTCTCTTAAAAAGCACGCTCCTAACGTGTTCAGGGGCTGGCTTCTTTAAATTTTTAACAATCGCTTTCATTTCCCCACGACTGATAACTCTTAAACCAGGTGCTTTTGCTGGAAATGTGCCTTTTAAGCCGGGGACTGGCCTTTGAGAATATAAGATTTTACCACCAGCTACACCTCCAACTATCAAAAGAATAGCTTGTCCGGTTGCCCCGGCTATTGCTGCTCCCCTATCAACAGGTGATAAATCATTCCAATCTTCTTTTAATAGCCAGCCCGGGACAAAGCTCTTCCCGGCTCTTTTCATTTGAAGGATAGTAGTATTTATTTCTGCCATGCCTTGACCGCTTGTTATCCTGGCAGTTGCGCCAACAGGGATATCTATTTCAGGTGTTCTTATACTCGATATGATCTTCCTGGTTAGTATGCTGGTTTGAACAGGTCCACGCCTTGTAATAGGAACTTTCTTTTTTCCCTTGAGTTCAATATCAGATTGCGCGGCAACCAGCCGGGGATCAAGCGGTGGCAGTTTCCTGGCTTTTCGTTGTCGTATTGGCGTGATTAATTTTGCAACTGGTTTCTTTTTGCGCTCTTGCGCTGCTCTGATCCGCTTAACAGCCATGGTGACTTCCTCTACTTTAGCCTTAGGGGAAGCTGCCGTAACTACTCTTTTGCCGATAGGTTTTACTACCTTTGGCTTTGCTATGAATTTAGCCCTGGGCGTTCTTTCTTCTTCTACTTCAGCCTTGGGGGGAGCTGCCGTAGTTGCCCTTCTTACAGCTTGCTCCCTTCTAGCTGTTGTTATTCTTTCAGCAACTCTTTGAGCTGCTTCTTTTCCTAAAGTTCCCTCTATACCTGATACGTCAGGTTGAGGTGGCTTAACATCAGGTGTAGGTGTAGGTGCAGGTTCATCTGAAGGATTAACTGCCATGATCTACTTCCCCTTTTATTTTATTTTTATAAATTAAAGTCACAACAAGCAAAATTATTAAAGGTGCTATCACATATTCCCAATTCATTATTCACCGCCTTTTTTTTATTGCCGGGGGGAAGAAGAAGAAAACCCCCGGCCGACAATATATGCAACTGGCCATGTGAATAGCCAGGTTACACCAAGTTTTAACTGGGACAAATGTCCTCATGCTTCATATCCTATTAATCCAAACTAGGTTTGTTTAAAACAACATACCTTTCCTCAACCAATTTTCTGACAACTGTCATATCCTTGCCCAATCTTTCCGCCTCCAATACCTGAACGAAAACCTTTGACCTCTCAATCGAGTTAGTAATCCTCAACCTTAAAAGCCATCCCATCAGGTTTCCGGTAGGTAGATTAGTCTTACTTTCTATTTTACCACCCCTAGATTTCGATTTGGTAAAGCCTTAGTAGTGAATTATGCCTAGTTTCCCTCAAACCACAAGAAAAAGCCCGCAGAGACGTCACCGCCGCCGCCGCTTGACATTGCCCTGATTTCTATGTCACTTTTTTCAGGGACTACTTCAGGGAAATCAAACCGATTCGAGTACGCCATTCCGACAAGGTGAATATTCCTTTTTACCTGGAATGTTTCTCCAAATGGTCTTACGTATAATTCAAATTCCGTATCTTTATTTGTAACTGAGCCAACATACCAAGATGTGATAAAGCCTGTGTTGCCGGCCGGTATAGTGAATGTGGCCTGCAGTGTTTGGTTTTTTTGCGCCGCTATCAATGACCTGGCCGTATCGGTATCCTGGTCCCTGATAGTAATTAAGCCTTCATTCCAGCCCGATGCCCCTGCTGTCTTAACAATTACTCTATATATTCGTAAATATGTTAAAGAGGAAGTCACCACTGATGTCCCATTCATTGTGACTATTTCATTAATTAGGGCATAAGCATTATTAAGACCCAATATCTCTACGGTCCGGGCTCCTGTGCCTCCCGCCACATCATCCGTGTCGGCGCTCAATATTTCTAATTGGTCAACCGTTGTCATCCAGGGGTAAAGGTTGCTACCTGACCAAACTGTTTCAAGGGTTGCGGCTACCGTAGCATTATGCCCGAATTTGTTTAATGCCGTGTGGTCGGTGATATTCCCTTCGGCAATATCAAAGGTGTAGGGCATAGAAGATACACGGGGTTTATTCCCAATATGCTTAACGCCGTACGCTACACCATTTTCATCCTTTAACTCAACACCACCATCTAAAACAGTATTAACCGGATCGGCGGCGGTGCCGGCAACGCATCCGCTCAGTAGTAACGACAATACTAATAATAAGGCGAGTATCTTATTCATTACTACTCCTTCTGAATAACGCTTTTATCTGACTCCATCCCCTTGACGGACCGGAGGACTGAAGAATTATCTGTGTTCCCTTGAATACCTGGTAAGCTCCGAGAAACCAAACGGCGACAGTTACCCCGGGGTAATCATCCATCCAGTTAGCGGCCAGTATTATGACAATGATGCCTGCTATGTAATAGATGAGTATATCCCTTTGCCAGAAGGCGAAGTAAGTTACCAGGGCGGCACCTATCATTTCATAAACATTTGCCATTTTATTTATCCTATATATTAGACTAATTGAGCAACACGACTCTCTTTGCTAACAACCCTATAACTTTGGATTTTCCTATCATAGAAGATACCTCGAGCAGCAAACATAGCCCTTGTGTTTCTATCATCAGTCAAACCTAAACTATCTAGTATTTGTGCAAATTCAAAGCTCTCTAGGGTATCCAATCCTAAATCCTTTATAGCTTCCACTTTACTGGCTATATCAACTTTAACATCGAAATATGCTTCTTCAGGATTTGTTTCTCCTTTATAAATAGGTTTACCGTCAGGTCCTAGTACTACTTCCTGTTTTTGTATTTTATATTTAGTATTAAGGTTGTAACCAACAGCGGCGTAGGTATCGTAATGCTTATGCCACCGCTTCATATTAAATTGACGTTTTCTCGTAAATCTATACCTCGGATGGCTTAACATTCCTCGCCGGTCCTCTTTGTAATATAAACAGTATAAATCATTAGGAATATCCCTATGTAAAGAGTGCAAATTTCTACAGTGAATCATTTCGTGTATCATATATCTGATGTTTGAAGGCAATCTTTCTTCTTCCGGACCGGTCATCATAACACCGATGCGAAATTTCCTTCTTTCCTGCAGTAGTATTTCAAGCACATCATTTATCTTGTTATGCCAGTCATGATTGTTAAAATAACTCGTTACTTCATCCATGGCAATAACTATTTTTTGGTCCCTGATTAACTTAGTATCATCCGTTGAAAGCATTTCAAGTATCTGTTCAGGATGTATAACCTCAGAAAGTACGGACCTTTGTGTCCTGCCGAATAGTTCATAGCCGGGTAACGAAAGTACCCGACCGCCGTACATTTTATGGCGATAAAGGTCCCTTGTCATCATGCAGGTTTTTCCCGAGCCCTCAACTCCTTCATAATAACGGATCATCTTTGTGCTCCGAGCCCACCATCAGGCGGTTTTTGTTCCTGCCGGTAATCACTCCCGCGTACAATCCTTTCTTCTTCACCTTTCTTGACCTTTGGCATACCCCTGGCAGCCCGGTACATATCAGATGCCAGGAGATTTACGGCGGCAAACAGGGCATCAAGGCGACTTACACCATTAATAGCGGCAGAGCCCGCAATCTTAGCCCTTAGAAGTTCCTGATGCTCAGTGTCTTTGAATTTTCTGTGCCTGTACATAAGGCGCAGGTGTGCATTGAGGGATCTTTCGGTTTTGAATATACCGCGAAGAAATACCCCGGCCATATCGTCTATTTCGGGTATTTCGTAAAGTTTTTCTACGTTATTACTGTAATCACCTGTCGGGTAATCCTCTTCATAATTAGCCGGGTCGGTTAAATCATATTTTTTATACTTCGGGTTGAATATATCAGTTGGTTTTCCGTTACCGTTTTTTTTAGCCATTTAAGCTCCTCCAGCCCCAAACACCATTAAAAATATTACAATCAATATAGCGATGCATAGACCCACAAACACGCCGAGTTTTACTTTTTCGATAGTTGGCAGGCTTAATCCGTAAACATCGTTAACTTCCTCTGCACAATTCTTAGCCATATATAAATCGGTTGGCATACGCCCTTCTACCGCTGATACCCTTTCTATCGGCCAAAATTTCCCAACCTTGTCAAGCCCCAGTATGTGCAGCCACTCCCCTTTATATAATTTTACAAAACTTGTTGAAGGTATGTATTTTTCAGGAACATACCTGAATATTCTTTTTTTGGTTGTTTCAACAATTATCATTGAGTTGGGGTTTTTCCTTTTTTCCCTTTTATTGTTTTTACTGAATATAGTTCGTTTTATTTTCATCTTAGAATCACCACCAGTGAAATAACACACACTGTAAGTGTAAGGAGTGCCGTACAGATGCCAATCCAGAGCATTGTGCTGCTACGGTTACTTGTTGTATCGACAAAAACCATTTCCTGATCCTCAGTTTGTGAGGCGATTAATGATGTATTGGTTTTTACTGCCGGGGTGTCTGGGTTTTTATAAATTGGTATTGGATCACAATTAAGACTACTGACAAACTGAATATAACGGCCTGTTTTCTCATCTCGGCACTGAAGCCTTGAATCCAGTCCCCAAGCCTCAGCAGTATCAGGGCTTTCAGCGTGGATAGTGCCGGCACTGAGTCGCTCGTCACTCACGCTATTTGTCTCCGCTAAGAGACAAATATCTTGTTTTGGTTTAGTTTTAATAAAAAACATATTAGCCGCCGTTTCTTTGAAATGACGGCGACATTTCTGCCGCCGTCAAAAACACTTCCTTTGAGTTAGAATCCGGAGCGGATCTGTTTAAAGGCCCCCACTAATGAACCGGTTATTGAGGCTATGCCGGAGCCGACCAGAACCAGGAATATCAACATACCAAATATCCGGGAAATGTCGTACAGTCCCGCGAAGCTAGTAATGTTGGTTGTGGCATTGATAGCAACCTGGGCCGTGTTTAACTGAGACTGGATAATGGTGTTCAGAATGAAAGCTATTATCAAGGCAATAGCGCCCATTGCGAAGGCCAGGAACACTTCAATCCAGCTTCCCCTTACAGCTCGTATAACGCCTATCGCTGCGCCACCGGCAATAACGGCTATACCTGAACCTACCAGCACCAGGAAAACAATCATTCCGAATATTCCCATGATGTCGGTTAGTCCTACCGCGTCATAAGTTGTAGCAGCCGTGAATGCTGTGTCGAGCTGGTCAATTGCTATCGAAAACAGAATCAGGGCGAAAAGCATGAGCGCCCCACCGATAACCTGGGACATAATCCCTATCATGTTACCGCCACTCATACCACCGCCACCTCCACCGCCACCTTTGTTTCTCCTTTTAAATCTTGCCACTGGTTTTTACCTTCCTTTTACTTTTAGATTTTAATGTTGGGTTTTAACTCTAAGGCGGGTTCTGAGCCCGCACCCGTGCAGATATTACCTCCTTCTTTTAATTAATCAAAAAATGAATAAATAGCTCCAATTATTGTTCCTACAATCGTGAATATCCAGAACCATCGGATAAGGGTAGCGTATATTGTGCCCCCGCTGGTTGGTAATTTAGTTGAATCGATCTGAAATTCAACGCTTAACGTCCGGTTTCCCGTAGCTGCAAGCCCGGTAACCAGGAGCGCTTTAGAAACAGAGTTGAAAGTAAAAGCGGCAGGGGCATCAGCGCTCTCGCTTGACGCAACGCCGATTATAGACTGAACATCGTTAATATATATTGCCCGACTGAGGGTTACTGTGGCATTGCCAGAACCAACCGGGATATTGGCAAAAGAATTAGTTGCTGTTTCCGTTACGCCATCATCAATAGCTGTAAACACAAAGGGCGTTGCTATAATCAACAACATCGCAGCAAAAATAATTATTATACTTTTCACTTCAAATAGATGAATAACAGAATTAAGGTGAATTGTCAAGTTTTAAAGGCTGTGATTTAAATATCTTTAAGGTTTTATTATAATAAATGAGATCATTATTTTACTATCCCGAACCACGAATATAATATACCTGAAATACAAAGGGCATAAACCATCAATAAGCCCAAAGCGTAATAGTATTTTGTTTTCTTTGCCAGTAAGACCCAACAGGGAGTAAGCACTATAATAGCCGTGGTGTAAAACCGGTATATTCCATAGAGTTTTGATGCTGCTGGAAAGAACAAGGCTAAAGCAAACATTATCGTTACTCCAATAGCCATTATAGCGTGTGTCAGCGTGAGGGTCCTTTTATGTAGTGAGTAAATAGTCCCTCCTGCCAATGTTAATATTACCAACCAGGCTAGAGCAAACTCTATTTTTTGTGGGATGTTCATATAAGGTAAAGTCCTGCCAAAAGCCACCTGCACAACTGATTCTCTCTTCTTCAAGTCCCATAATCTATTATAAGCACTCTCGTCTGTTTCTTCACTGACTACTTCTTTCGGTATTTGCTTGGGCTTATCGCCCCACCCACTTACATCTGAGGTTATATCAATCGTTTGCTTAACAGCCCAATAGCTAACATTCCAAGATGATTGCACTATACCAATGTGCCAAATACTACCAACTGCTACTAATATTACTAGAGGTATCAATAATCTCTTCCATTCGCAAGTTCTTCTCATTGAAAAGAGTATCACGAAGGTAAATAATAATAATGAAGCAAGCAAAAAGGTAGTGCCGTAATGTGCGAAAACAACAAGAATTACAAAAATAGATGCCCATAATATCCGTCTATCAAGGATAGCCCATACTGCACCAGCCATCATACTAAAGCCTACGCCAACCCTCCCTATCTCTGGATAAAAAAGAATGTAGAAATTGGTTAGCATAAATAAAGCACCTAATAAAGCATATCGTCTGGAAAAGTATAAACGGCCGATAAGGTAGATAAACGCTGGTGTCATTGCGAAGAAGAATTGGGGGAATATCTTAAATAATAGTATCGGGTCAATATTCGTAGCCCGTTGTATTAGGGCAGGGATATAATTTACCATAATGGAGGAATTAACCAGACTATCGGCTGACATTTGGAGAGTGCCTGTTTCTATAGTGTAAAGGTAACAGGCATATTCAAAAAGTCTATCTGAATATATAAGTACTTCAAGGTTTTGCAACACATATCCAAGAACAATACTCAAGGTTAATAAATAAATAAATAGGAAACCAGTAGCATTGCTAAAAAGGATTTTATTGGCTTTCTCTATCATCTTTTCTCCCATTCTTGTAGGGGTATTTTACACTCATAAGTAATACGTTTCTTGTTTTCTGTTTTCATAAGACCGAGACAACCCCTACAACTTCTACACGTTAGTCTCACCTTTACCGCTTTCATTGCTGTGATTCAAATATCTTCAAGGTGTTATTATAATAAATTAGCTCAATATTCCCTATTTTTTCGCCACTCCATAACCGACGAGCTATTGAATACTCACCCCTGCGCTTTGCTGAATACTCCACAGTCTTATAATTTATGCCCATTGTAGCGCTATCGAGGATCAGGTAATCGAAGACAGGTTCTTCGCTGGTTAATATATCGGCAACCCTCTTCACTTCACGGTAGCCCTGCCCGGGATTAGCAACTGAATCTCTTTCGGCGATATACTCAATCCAGTATCCGTAATCCCACCAAGCGGCAATAACGGCCTCTTCGGGGGTATTAGAGCCAACCCACTCCAGGGCATGGACCCAATCATCGGGCGGCGCGTGAGCTGCTTCACTGCATATCCTCACTGAACCGGAGAGCAATGATAGGCAGATGATATAGGTAGTTGCCGCAGTAAATAATCCTGCCTTATTTTCACTTATAGCAGCTCCTATTTTACAGATCAGATAACCCACCATGAGCGCGGCATTAACAACCAGGTAATAATCAAAGCGGCGCTGGAGCAGGGTGGCAGTTGCTATTATAACACCCCATATTATAAACAACAGTATTTTGCTTTCTTTTGTGCGCCGGTATTCAAGCCAACAAACAACCACACCGGCAAACACAATGATAACGGATAACAGTGAGAATAATGGGGTTTCATCAATAAGTAATGGGCGCGCTTCAAGCGTTGTCTGCCAGGTTAGAGCTGAAATACCCGAAACCCGCTGCACAAGCAAACCCATTGCAAGCAAGCCGCCCAGGATTAGAGCCCCTTTTATCAGGCGACTCTCTGTTTTCTGTTTTAGCCATATTGCACCGAATGCCGCAATAATCGGCACGAAAAGTGTATACCCGCTCCAGATTCCGGAATAAATAAAAAAGGCGGTTGCGCTTAATACTAAACCGGCTGTCCGTGTTATCCGCCTGCCTGGTCTCAAGAACATCACCATCCCCAGCATGCCCAAGGTGGTTAATAGTGCTTCTGTCCCGTGATAATCTATATTGCCAAGCATGGTCCTGCCAAGATATTCCCCGGGAAGTATGGCAAATATCACAACTGCAACGCTAGCAGGATTTAAACCAAAGAGAGCCCTTGCCAGGTAATACACCACCGGGATAGTAATCAGATGAACGGCCAGGGCAAAAAGAATCATGTCTATTTCATAATTAAAGGGGGATACCTTTGAAAAACCATAAAGAGCCCTGATATAGTGGATTGTCGGATCAACAGCCCCACCCCTAACTTCAATAGCGAAAAAATAACTATCCGGGCTAGCAAAGCGAATAGCACCGGAGCCAAAGATAGTTTGAAAGGGCAAGGCAACGCGGAGAATTAAGGATGTAATTATCGCTAGTAGAAGGATATATTTACTTTTCAATTAAGATAAGCCTTAATTTTAAAGGTAACTCAGATGCTTCAAAAATACATTTTTCTACCAGCGATAACATACTGTTTTCAATGTGGCTGGCCTTGTCTTCATGGCTTACGCCAACTATAATTTCTTTATCATTTATTTCAATACCAATAGAGCCTTCAAACCATGTTTTATAATTTTGTTTATTCATTGAATTTTTTAATAATAGTAAAATACTTTCCCAAATAATTAAAATATTATCATCTTCTCTTATCTCTTCTTTTCTATTCTTTTCTATTCTATTCTGTACCGTTACAGTAGCGTTACGTAACGTTACGTGCGTAGATTCTTCTTCTGTTGTGCCTGCTGGTAAAAGTTTGAGTTGTTCTCTTTTCCTGAAGGATGCAACCCTTTTTCTTGTTGCTTCTCTAACTAATTCCATGCCTTCAATGTTTTGGTGTTGCTCAAACTTTGGCAAGAATATATGACCCTCTTCTGTTAATTCAATCATGTGCAATCGCTTAAATGTTTCTAACGCCAGGCGCACAGTGTTTAACGGCCTATTGAATACTGCGGCTAATTGTTCATCATCATAAGGCAGCTCCGGAGAAAGGAATATATGGCCGCCGGCATTAACTTTACCAGCCATGCAGATTAGCCTAATCCAAAGCACTATAAGAGTATCTGCCTCAGGCATTGCCTCGATGATGCGTATCTTTTCATCATCAAACATTTCAGTGGTAATCTTAATCCATTTTATATCAGGCATTTAAAGCTCCTTCTTAATTACTAAATGGGGTAAAAGGCCAATTTGAATATAGAGGCCGGCGCTATGGCCGTCTTTGTTTGGTTTTTCTTTATATAAATCATGTTCAAGGCAATTAAGAATATCTGAAACTTTACACAGAAGGTAAGCATCATTGTATTCGTAAATATACATAGCTGGTTTAAATTCACCAGCTATTATTTTATCATATTCAGATCTAAAAAAAAGCCGCTTACGGATACTGATACATTGGTATTCATTTATGGATGTTCTGAATTTCCTGGTGGCCACTGGTATATCGCCTATCCAGCCATCAATGCCTTCTTTTTTATCTTCAGAATCTGTTGAATTTTTAAATACTAAATACCCAAACGCGAAGTCCCTTTTAAATTCTTCAACCATTTTTAACCTCAAACTTGGTTATTTCATCCCCCCACACTTTAAAGCCTGTTCGATCTTCACGGCCAAACATTTCAAAACGTGGCTCAGGGCTCACTTTGCGAATAAGTTTGTAGAAATTATCAGGTTTTCTAGAATGTTCTCGCGCCTTTGCGAAAATTGCCGCCTTTTCACCGAGCTTTAACAGTTGCATCTTACCTAACTGGCCAAACAAACAAAACTCTGTGTTAAACATAAAGCTATAAGGTGTAAAGCCAACATTTTTAACCCAGGTCAAAAGGCATTTATAGTTAAAACCCCAATATTGCATTATACTAAATGCTTCTGGTAAAAAACCATGAGTGGTCCATAGGTAAAGGTGGCAACCATCTGCCATAGCTAGATCCGGTATTGGCAAATTCTTAATTTCATCAATACTCATAGTTGCGTACGGCATCCCGAGCTGGTTTGGCCTGCTTAATCTTTTAGGCCAGGCTACCGGCCAAGGAGGATCAATTACTATTGTTCTGTATTTACCTTCTGGCGTAGCAGGCTTCGGTAGTTTTAGCTTCTTTTTTCGTTCAACTATACGGAAAAGAGATTCATATTGCCGGCTGCCTTTTTTTATACCTGACCATCCTTGAGATTTCGGCCAAGGTTGCTCTTTGCCGATATAAAGCAAATTCCTTTGCCTTTTCTTTCCACCAACGCTATAAGATTCTACTAAATAATATGCGTTACGATTTTTTCGAATAAAAGCCATTACTACACTCAGTAATTACACACTACCATACTCATAAAGTAATGTGAAAATACTATGCCTATAACTCCAAACCCCTTTGCACCATTGCAACAAACTCCGCAGCCTTTTCTGTTGATAAGGCATTTATTGCTTCGGACCAAGTAGCAGGGTGTTTGTCTCCAAGCGCCTGCTTTATCCACTTTCCAAATTCATTGTAAACAAGCGGCTTGGTATCTCGCAGGTCCATCAGACTTTCTTTCAGCCAAACCATATCAATTTCAGGCTTAGTTTCCCCTGGCCAATAGTTATCAATATCGCCTTGCGTTGCTGCTATAAAATCCTGCTTGCCTTCTTGAACCTCTGCCGAGAAATGTACCGGTGAATAGGCTTCATCCATTATTTCAATATCAGGTAATGTTCCCGGGGCCATTCTATCGAGCGCATTTCTTTCTGATCTGATGAAAGCCATGTTGCGTTTCGTGTTGCCTTTATCGTGGCCATGCACATCGGTATCTCTTGGCCAGCAGCCGTAGCCCGGGTATTCGTTGCCTTCTTTATCCGCTATCCTGGTTAGAGCCCACAGCATACGCGGATCAGCTTCGCCGAGAATAATTACCTGCTCCTCTTCCGTCATTATCCTGGGACCATCAATATAGCTGTATTTATGGCCTTTCTGCTGCGCTATTGCTCGGCTGGCGCCGATTCCTAATACAGTTGCATAGGTAGTGCTGCCTGTCTTTGCCTTGAACGGGATAATGTAAATCTGCTTCATCAGGGGATTGAGGTTGTATTGCTGGCACATCATAGCCGCTTTAACAACTTCATTGTCCGGTACGTTTGGCCATATCGTCTTTAATAGATATACGGCCTGCTTCCTGGTGATCGGTGCTAGTGCTTTTTCCATTTCAGTCGCCTCCAACTATTTATTTCTATCGCTTTTTCTTTGCTTAAGCTGCTCAACAGCTTTCTCCGCGTGATCTCTCATTTCCTTTATTGCTTCATTAAATGCCTCCCCTGTTGGTACTGTTATATCTACTTTCTTTTTAATATCCTAACCTTAAAGTATTTTCTGCTATTTGTCAAGTACTTCTGCAAAACTAATGCAAAAAAAAAGCTTGACAAATTATAGAAAGAGTGCTAGTGTTTAACCATGAAAACAAAGCACAGGATAAAACGTAACAGAAGAATAAAAAACTACCGGGAGAAGTTTCCATTAAAAACCATGGAAGAGCTGGCCGAAAAGTTTAGGTTGAGTATCAGCCAAATAAGCAGGATTCTCGGGGTGAGTTAAATGTCAACATTAACAAAGGGTGATGTTATTAAATCAACAACGGTCAACCTAAAAATGATAGGAGCTGCTTTGGATAAGTGTTCTGATGATAGGAGAGAATGTGGAACCTGCAAAGCAAGCGGCCAGTGTGCTTTCTTTTGGGATGAGGTTGTTGGCACTCTCTCATCAATAACTTGTTTGGCCAGGGATGGCTTGATTAAATACCATAAAATATTCATAAGAGGTAAAAAAGGCTAGGATGAAAATAGTCTGCGCATGGTGTGGTAAAGACCTGGGTGTAAAAGAGCCGGTAAGCGATGATGTAACACATGGTATATGTGAGGATTGCGCCGAGAAGCTGTTAAAAGGTGAGGTATTATGCTAGAGAGAATAAAGGATGTACCGCAGTATTTACCTGAGAAGTATTACCGTGAGTGTGCTGATGAGGATGGGGCTATAACTAAATACAGACTTCTAACCGATTACACATCTTACGAAGCAGGCTGCCAAGCACAGCTAGCGGATGATAAGAAGAAGCTGAAGGAAATAGTTAATCCCTTTGAGGGTTACGTTTCAGTGTGCGAAAACAGCCGTATGGCTAAATCACAAGGCTTTGAAAGGTTTAGGCAACAACTCATAGGGGGTAAGTGATGAACGGGACTTACTTTATAATTTATATAGTCTGTTTTGTGGTGATTAGTTTAGCTGTGGTCGGGGCATCAATGGATTGGTTTAGGCAAGAGCGGAAAATCAAACGCCTTCAAACAGAGGTAGACCACTTTAAGCACTCAAAATATCTCAGGGAATATGGTTATGACCAAGATGAGTGTGAGGATTTACATTTAGCAGGGGACTGTCCTCTGTGCGGTGCTAAATAAAGGAGGACTAACCAATGATGACACCAGAGGAAAAGTATCTGTTTGACTCAATCATATCAGCTAGAAAAGTACAAGAGTTTTTATGGGGCTTCGTTAATTCAGAGTGGGGTATTGAGGAATGGCGCAGAATGTTTAGAAAACGCATACAGAAACTTGATGATATAAACCAAGATAACCCACACTGGAAAGTAGAATTGAGAAAGCGGTTACTACAGAATACGGCATTAGGTATTGCCCTGCTTGCACTACTTGATCGTAAAGACTTACCTGATGGAATACACCCTACAGTTCCAAGTAACTTAGATGATTACTCAAAAGCCAAGAGCTGAGTAAGGATATGCTAGTCACTGAAATCCTAGCCCTCATTGGTGATGTAAAGAAGCAGGAACGGGAGAGAATAATTAACTCAATGAATGAGTCGGATATGACTAAATGATAGCGGCAACAGCGATAACAATTAATACCTGGCATGAATGGCATATCGTTTTTGCTTTAGTAGGGATAGCTATCTTTCAATTAGGCTTATACCTATTCTTGAAAAGAAGGGGGAGAAATGGGTAGTAACGTAGAAACAGAAACAAAATCAGGAATCAATTACTACGGACCTTACAACAGATCAATCAAATACCCTGATGAATTGCAATCCTATCGCTTTCAGTGTATTGATGGTCAATGCTACGGCCTGGACCCGGGCCTTAACGCAATTTATGTCGGCACCGAAGAAAAATTACTTGAAAGACTTATGCGTAAAGAAACCAAGGCAGAGATATCACCACAAACCGCTATGAGACAAAGCGAGGTAAAAGAAATGACTGTAACAACGAAAACAAAGAGTAAATCTACCACCCATACTTTTGTTACAGCAGATGTTACAGTAAAAAATGTACTAAAACTTCATGCCGAGGGTTTAAGTACCAGGTCCATAGGAAAACTTGTAAATGTTAATCACATGGAGGTTCACCGGATAATCAACGGCCAAAGGAAGATGTTATGAATTTATGTGAAACTTGTCAGAATAAAGATATCTGTGGCATTAACGAAGAACTGCGAGAAACTCAGCTTCAGATTGAAACTTCTTACCCTGATGCAAGGATAGAAACCGGGATGCTTAAATGTGCTGATTATAAGGAAAAGAAATGAACGAATATAAATTAGTCACTGATTACTGGGCAGAATTTACCTTACTGGTTGTGGTGATAGGGCTTTTATTTCACTTACTAATCCCAGCTGTTGTTGAGGCGATTAAAAGGTTAGATCACCGGGAGAAGAAATGAATAAATTTAAGTGCCCGCTTGATTTAGACCTGATTCATTGCGGTAACTGTTACTTCGACAGCGATGGTAAATGTGAATATGACAAAGTTATTAAAGAGAGAGAATCACATATTAGAAATAAAAAGATTGAAAAGATGAACGCAGGTGATTTTTACTGACTTGAGTGTTGTAACCATAAGTTTCATAGTGCGAACCAAATAAAGGGGTAATAATGATAAGGAAAATGTGGTATTGGTTAAATGCAAATATAGGAAGAAAGAAATATATTTATAGGGATTCAAGAATGTTTGTGAAAGAAGGATTTAACAAAGCCGAATCACTAAGGGATCATACGAAAAGGGATCACCCGGATTTGCATAAATTATTCTACCCATAAAGTAACATAACAAAAGGGGAGAAATGAGGATAACAGGGCCAAACCCGATTAACCTTGCTAGGCACATATATGACTGACAATGACGCAGAACGCCGTTTAATCGCTGCCCTTAACGATGTGCTGCTTTACTACATTTTAGTTAAATGGCGCGGTCATATAGTGAAAATGCTAGAGATCGAGAGAATCAAAGAGCAAAAATAGATTTTGGTTCGCACAATAGATATTATGAAAAGCTAGGAGTGAAGAAAATGTTTAAAGCTGAAGATTTAGTTAGGCAGGCAATAGATCGGCATGGTGATAATATAGCCGTTTTGTGTTCTTTTGGGAAAGATAGTATGAAAGTATTATACGATGCCTGGAAGTATAACCCAAATGTGAAAGTAATCTTTGAAAATACAGGTGTTGAATTTCCCGAAACAATACGCTTCAAGAATCGCATAAAAGACGAATGGAATTTAAACCTATTTGAAACAAAGCCGTTAAAAACATTCTGGCAATGTGTTGTTGAATATGGTTTGCCTGAGAAAAGAAAAAATGGCGGTGGTGGTGTAAATGCGCCGTTTTGTTGTAAATATTTAAAAGAAAAGCCTGGATTAATATTACAAAGAGAGTTAGGGGTAACTGCTTTATTTACAGGTATGCAAGCGTGTGAAAATCGAAACAGGGCTTTATTGGCTAAAAGATATGATAATAAAAAGGCACCATACACGGTGAAAGATAATGTTGAATTTTGTTCACAGCGTTGGTTTACTCGATCAACTAGCACATGGATGTATCACCCAATTATGTTATGGTCTACAGATGATGTTTGGAGATTTACCTGGGAAAATAATATACCAGTGAATGAAGTTTATACAAAATGGAATGGTCTATATCCCAGGTGTGGGTGTTTGCCATGCACCGCTTATTTGTCATGGGGCGAAAGATTATCGGTTAGCCACCCAAGGTTATATAACCATCTAGTGAAGATAGGAGAAGTTAAAAATGTGCGGTTTCCCGGCCTGTAATACGCCTTCTAGTAGCTCTAGCATCTGCGCTAGCAGCCTTTCGCGTTGCATGAACAACACGCCGCCCACCACGCTTGAGGATTGCACCAGTTGTATCATGGACCACCGCAAACAACTTTTTACCGATCTGTTTTACTTTAGCCATAAAAAAGATATAACATTTTTAGAAAAGGTTGTCAAATAATGAAACCATATTATCATGATTTACACACAACTCTATATAAAAAATCCTGCCTGGATATGTCTGAGTTACCGGATGAGTCTGTCCAGATGGTAGTTACCTCTCCGCCTTATTTGGGATTGAGGAAGTATTCCGGTGAGCAGGACTTGATATGGGGTGGTGAGAAGGATTGCGAACATAATTGGAACGAATATCAGCGGCCGCCAGGTGGTGGGCATTCAGGAGGTAAAGCTACTGTTGGAGCTACCAAGGCCGATATTCAGAGAATACACGAATACAAGGCTGGTTTCTGCTCCCTCTGCGGTGCTTGGCGTGGTGCTTATGGCTTAGAGCCTACACCTGAGATGTATGTCCAGCATACCATTGAGATACTGAGGGAGATACGCCGGGTCCTGAGAAAAGACGGTGTGGTGTTCTGGAATATCGGGGATAGCTATGCCGGGAGTTGGGGTAACTCGGGATCCCGGGATGGTGGCCAGCGAGAAGTTAATACTGAAAAGATGCCGAGAAAGGCGTGGGATGAGAATACAGAACGACCTGCATCATCAAGAAAACACCCGGTTATCAAACCCAAAGACCTCTGCCTGATACCCTTCAGAGTAGCCATAGCAGCACAAGAGGACGGCTGGTGGGTACGGTCGGATATTATATGGGCAAAGCCTAATCCTATGCCTGAGAGCGTCACAGACAGGCCGACTAACTCACATGAATATATCTTAATGCTTACCAAGAGTGCTAGATACTATTGGGATGCTGATGCGGTGAGGGAACCACAAAACGGAAACGCACACTCCAGGGGTGAACGGCTCGGTGATGAAGTATACCAAGATGCAAGGGATAGCTACAAAGGATTTGACTCAAAGGAATCTGTATTACCTGCAGGAAGAAATTTAAGAAGCGTCTGGACATTCCCAACACAGCCATATCCCGAAGCCCACTTTGCGGTATTTCCTGAGAAGCTACCTGAGTTATGTATAAAGGCAGCCACGCCAGAGGGAGGGTGCTGTAGTAAGTGTGGTAAGCCGTGGGTGCGGATAACTGAAACTGAAGGGGAAACACCCAGGGACAGACTGAAAAATCAGGGGATGGCCGAATATGGCAATGCCCAAAACGGAAACCCGCAAGGGCTAGACCATCTTGGCGGTCATAAAATTACCAGAGAAACCAAGACTCTAGGCTGGCAACCTCAATGTAAATGTGAAGCTGATAAAGTTCCTTCGGTAGTTCTTGATCCCTTTGCCGGAGCCGGCACTACTCTCTGTGTGGCCAAGAAGTTAAACAGAAGGGCAGTAGGTTATGAACTGTCAGAAGAATATTGCAAGTTAGCAGTTGATCGCAACCGGCAGCAAGTTTTCGTGACTAAGTTCGCACAATAAATCTTATGGAAAGTAAGAGGAATATATGGATTTAGAGAAAAAGATTGCCATGTCGTTGTTGTATTACTTTGGTGAAAAGATATATTTTATTTTTTGGTTGTT
>SDBU01002375.1_pt1 | contig 25157 bp, 28 predicted proteins | sample 2277071 | NCBI WGS metagenome assembly SDBU01 (sample SAMN10397929, study PRJNA504765) | marine sediment metagenome | isolation source: marine sediment core GS08_GC12, 126 cmbsf | place: Arctic Ocean: Gakkel Ridge, Loki's castle | collected 2008
CGCGGAGGAGACCGAAGCGGACGTCCAGTCCTCCGAGACGGCCGAGCCTGCGGAAGACGAGGCCGAGACAGTGCCGGAAGAGGCAGAGGCCACCGAGGAAGCCGAGCCGGACCAGGAGGCCGCGGAGGAGACCGAAGCGGACGTCCAGTCCTCCGAGACGGCCGAGCCTGCGGAAGACGAAGCCGAGACAGATCTGGAAGAGGCAGAGGCTCCGGACGAAGTCGAGCCGGACCAGGAGGCCGCGGAGGAGACCGAAGCGGACGTCCAGTCCTCCGAGACGGCCGAGCCTGCGGAAGACGAAGCCGAGACAGTGCCGGAAGAGGCTGAGGCCACCGACGAAGTCGAGCCGGACCAGGAAGCCGCGGAGGAGACCGAAGCGGACGTCCAGTCCTCCGAGACGGCCGAGCCTGCGGAAGACGAAGCCGAGACAGATCTGGAAGAGGCAGAGGCCCCGGACGAAGTCGAGCCGGACCAGGCCCCGAACGCTCCGGCGGACGCCGCCCAGAGCCCGGATTCCTCTTAGAGGTCAGGCCACAGGTCCGTAGAGGTAGGCAGCAAATGGCGGACAAAGTAAAGATACACGAGATCGCCAAGATCATCGGCATATCCAGCACCGAGTTGGTCGAGATATGTCAGAGGGGCGGCTACCCGCATATTACGCACCACTCCAATGCTGTGCCGAGCGACGAGGCAGACGAGATACGGAAGACGGCCATAAGGCTCTACAAGCCGAAACAGGTGAAGATCCCGAAGGCAAAGGCGAAGCCCACCAAGCCCAAGAAGGTCGAAGAGCCCAAGCCTAAACCTAAGAAAGAACGCGTGGCACTGACCAGGGACGTCAAGCCCGTCCCGCCGCCCAAGCCCGTGGGCGTTCGTGCAGCGGCAGAAGATGAATATGCGACGCCTGGGCCCAAGGACGGGGTGCCGCCGCGAAGGACCAGAAGACGAGCACCGGCGAAGGAGACCGGTGAGCGCATCACGAAACGGACGATCGTATTCAAACACGCCCGGAAGGTGGTGGTGCCCAAGAAGCACGAAGAGAAGGTGGAGATGATGCGGCCGGTCTCCGTGCGCAACCTCTCCGAAAGGCTGGGCATCCCGGCTAACGAGATCATAAAGAAACTCATGTTCGACCACGCGGTCCGCGCCAACATCAACCAGGTGCTGGACGACGAGGCCGTGCAGCTGATCGGCCTGGACTACGAGGTGGAGATCACCCTCAAGGAGCCCAGGTCCGCCCAGGACGTGCTGGTGGAGTCGCTGCCCGAGGACGCCCCCGAAGACCTGGTCCCCAGGCCCCCGGTCGTCACACTGCTGGGCCACGTAGACCACGGGAAGACCTCGATACTGGACCGAATCCGCAACACCAACGTGGCCGAGAACGAGGCCGGCGGCATCACCCAGGACATCGGCGCGTGGCAGGTGCAGGCCGACGGCCACACCCTGACGTTCATTGACACCCCGGGCCACGAAGCATTCACCGCTATGCGGGCCCGCGGTGCGAAGGTGACCGACCTTGTCGTTCTCGTGGTTGCGGCCGATGACGGGGTGATGCCCCAGACGGTGGAGGCCATTGACCACGCGCGAGCGGCCGACGTCCCCATCGTCGTGGCCATCAACAAGACCGACAGGCCGGATGCCAACCCCATGCGGGTGCGGCAGCAACTGGCAGGCTACGGTCTGAACCCCGAGGAGTGGGGCGGCGACGTGGGCTGCGTCGAGCTGAGCGCCCTGACCGGTGAAGGCACAGACCTGCTGCTGGAGAGGATAGTTCTGGAGGCGGAGCTGCTGGAAACGAAGGCCAATCCCAACCGGCATGCAATAGGCGCCGCACTGGAAGCCCGTATGATGCCGGGGCGCGGAATCGTGACCAACGTCATTGTCCGGAACGGGTCGTTGCGCAAGGGCAACACCGTGGTCTGTGGGAACGCTTTCGGCACCGTGCGGGCCCTCTACAACGACCGTGGCCAGGAGATCGAGGAGGCCGGTCCGTCCCAACCGGTCTCCATCAGTGGGCTGAACCGGGTGCCGGAGGCGGGCGACACCTTCATCTGCGTGGACGACCCCGATACCGCCCGCAAGGCGGCCCAGGAGCGCCACCTACAGCTCCAGGCCCAGAGGCTGCAGCCCCGGCATCACGTCACCCTCGAGAACCTGTTCGAAAGCCTGCAACGGGGCGAGCGGAAGCAGTTGAACGTCGTCGTCAAGGTGGATGTCCAGGGCTCGTTGGAGCCGCTTGTGGACAGCCTGGCCGCCCTGGGCAACGACGAAGTGTCCGTCAGGATGATCCACCGCGCGGTGGGCAAGGTGAACCGCAGCGACGTGCTGCTGGCCGATGCGTCCGACGCCATCATCGTGGCCTACAGGGCGATCGTGGACGACAAGGTGCAGGAGATGGCCACCGTGCGCGGCATTGAGATCGCTCGTTTCGACGTCATCTACGACGTCACCGACCAGATTCACGCGGCCCTGGAGGGGTTGCTTGAGCCCGAGGAGAAAGAAGAGCACGTCGGCCGAGCCCAGGTAAGACAGGTCTTCCGCATCAGCCGGTACGGCGTCATCGCCGGCTGCTACGTTGCAGAAGGTTCCCTGCGGCGCAACTGCCGCGTGCGCGTTACCAGGGACGGCGAGGTGATTCACCAGGGCGCTATGGCCTCCCTGCGGCAGGAGAAGAACGACGTCCGCGAGGTGCCCACCGGCCGGGAGTGTGGCATTAACATCGAAGGTTTCAATGACATCCAGGTCGGCGACGAGGTCGTGTGCTTCACCGTCGTCACGGTCAAACGCACCCTGACGGCCAGGGCCGCGACGCCTGTCAAATCCAAAAGCGCACCCGACTCCCCCGCAGAACAATGATCGTCGGAACAGTTGAAATCCGCCTGTCTTTGCGCGACGCCCGGACTCTGAAAGACAAACGGAGCATCATCTCCGGGCTCAAGGACAGGCTCCGCAAGAAGTTCAACGTGAGCGTGGCAGAGGTCGGCAACCAGGACATGATCCAGAGCGCCACCCTGGCCGTGGCACAGGTGTCCAACGACAGCCGCTACGTCAATGGCAGTTTGGACAAGGTGGTGGAAATGGTCAAGAGGTGTCCCGCCGCCCGACTGGTCGACTACACCATTGAGATCCTGTGAGCAACCCTTCCCTCTGGACAGCCGCAGACCATGAACCCGCGCAAGAAGAGAAGAATAGAAGAGCTTCTGCGGCGCGAACTCAGCATCATCGTTCTTCGTGAGCTGAGTGATCCGCGGGCGGGGTTCGTGACGGTGACCGCCGTCAAGCTGAGCGAGGACCAACGCTCGGCCAGAGTCCTGGTGATGGTCCGCGGCTCCGAAGAGGAGAAGGTCGAGGCCCTGCACACTTTGGGCCGGGCGCGGGGTCACATTCAGGGCCTCATTGGCAATCGGCTGGAACTGAGGTACACGCCGGTGCTGCGGTTTGCGGAAGATACGGAAATGCACACAGTCCGGCGCGTGGAGAAGCTCATTGACGAGGCTCGCAGACAGGACCGCGAGTACCGTGAGATTCCCTGACCGGCTCCCCTTAATCCGGCGCACACGACAGAGTGCTTTCGCGAAAAGAACGTCAGAAACGGGCGACAAGGCTGACGCGGTCTGCGGTCAGGCGATACGGTGAATTGAAGAACCGCAAGGCCAGGCCCGCGCTCAATCAATTGATCCTGAGCGTGTTGTATCACCTGACCAGCGTTCGCAGGGCCACGCGGGCGCTCAGCGAATTGAGACGGGCTTTTGTGGACTGGAACGAAGTCCGGGTGAGTCATCCTGCCGAGGTCGCCGCTGCCGTGTCGTCAGCGCCCTGGGCGCTGGAGGCCGCAGACTGCGTGGTGTGGCTGCTCAAGGAGGTCTACGAGCTTTACAACCGGATGGACCTGGGCTTCCTCAGCGATCTTACGCCCACGCAGGCCCGCAGTTGCCTGGAGAGCTTGCCCATGGTGCCGCGGCACCTGGCGGACGAGGTGCTGTTGCTCAGCCTCGGCGTCCCTGTGTTGCCCTTCTCGGCTGCGACCGCCAGGATGTGCTACCGGCTCGGCCTGCTGGAAAACCGCCGTCCGACCCTGAAGAACCAACGGATGTTGGAAAGCAGGTTCGACGAGAAATATTATCCGGCCTTGCATTTGTTCTTCTGCGACTATGCCGACAAGCTCTGCGCAGCCGACGAGCCGCTCTGCTCAGAGTGCCCGCTGAAAAGGAATTGCCGGGGAGCAAAGTGAGGCCGGCCCCGGGCATTGCACAGCCCGCCCAATCGCCGGAACCAGGGGAGAAAACGATGAATAATCTGATCTTTGGGATTCCGAAAGGCAGCCTCCAGGAATCCACTCTCCAGATCATGCTCAGCGCGGGCTATCGCGTGGAAACAAGCGGCCGCTCCTACTACCCGGCCATTGACGACGAGGAGATCACGGCCCGTCTGATACGGCCTCAAGACATGTCGCGATTCGTGGAGAAAGGCCCCGTTGACGCCGGCTTGACGGGCGCGGACTGGGTGGCCGAGAACGAGAGCGATATAGTGGTGGTAACCGAACTCATCTACGCCAAGCAGCGACTGGTGCCGGTCCGATGGGTGGTTGCCGTTCCCCAGGACTCGTCCATAGAGCGCGTGGAGGATCTGCAGGGCAAGACCATAAGCACCGAACTGGTCAACGTCACCGAGAAGTTCCTGAAGGAACGCGGCATCGAGGCTGAGGTCGAGTTCAGCCACGGGGCCACCGAGACCAAGGCCCCCGACCTGGTGGATGCCATCGTGGAACTGACCGAGACCGGCGCCAGCCTGCAAGCCGGCGGGCTGCGGATTGTCGAAACCGTGATGGAAAGCACCACACAGCTCATTGCCTCCCACCGGGCGTGGGACGACTCGTGGAAGAGAACCAAGATAGAGAACATGGCCATGCTCCTTGAGGGAGCCGTCGTGGGCCAGAGCAAGGTCGGCCTCAAGATGAACGTCCCCGAGGGCCTTCTGGACAAAGTGCTGGCGCTACTGCCCTCCTTGCGGAAGCCCACGATCAGCACTCTGACGGAGGTATCGGGCTATGCCGTCGAGACGGTGCTGGACGAGAGCGTCGCGCGTGAGTTGATCCCCGAACTGAAGCACGCCGGCGCGGAAGGCATCATCGAATACCCGCTCAACAAGGTGGTGCTCTGAGCCCTCAGGCCCCCAGTTTCGAGGGCTCTTCAAGCAGGTCTCGCAGCGTCTGAAGGAACTCGGCCACCTCGGCGCCGTTGGTGACGCGGTGGTCGGCGCTCAGCGACACCTTCATGATCGGCTCGACGCGCACCTCGCCCCCTTCTGCGACCGGCTGCTCGACTATCGCCCCCACTCCGACGATGCAGGTCTCCGGAGGGTTGACGATCGGCAGGAAGTATTCCACTCCGTACTGCCCCAGGTTGCTGATGGTGATGGAGCCGCCCTCGTACTGTTCGGGAATGAGCTTGCCCGCACGAGCGGTCTCCGCCAGCGACCTCAGCTCCGACGATATCTCCACGAGCCCCTTCGCATCGGCGTCCTTGATGACGGGCACGAACAGGCCGTCCTCTACGGCGACCGCTACGCCGACGTTGCAGGCCGCGTTGAGCACTACGGCGTCGCCGTCGAACCGCGCGTTCATGCGCGGGTGCTGCTTCAGCGCCAGCCCCACGGCCTTCACCAACAGGCCCGTCACCGTCACCCTCTCCTCGGTGAGTGCGCGGAAATCCTGGAGGAACTCCGTCGCCGCGCGCATCATGATCGCGCCCACCAGGTAGAAATGCGGCACCGTCTGCTTGGCGGCCGTCATGCGCTCCGCTATGGTCCGGCGCATCGGAGAGAGCGCAACCCTCTGGCCGGCAGGTGCACCGGCACGCGTCTGCGCTCCCCGCAACCCCGATTCGACGGCCCGCTGGACGTCCTCCTTCCGCACGCGCCGCCCCCCTGCCGACCTGGCAACGTCCACCAGGCTCACGCCTTCCTCGTAGGCGTAGCTGGCCGCAGCGGGCGTGTGTGCGATTCCCTCCAGTTCCGTCAGATAGGCGCGCACATCCTGCTCGATAATGCGGCCCCCGGGCCCGGACCCCCGCAGCGCCGCCAGAGGCACCTTCCTTTCCCGCGCGATCCTGCGCGCACGGGGCGAGGCCGGCACCCGACCGAGCGTCGTCGGCTCCGCCGCCGGCCTCGCCGCCTCGGCTTTCCCTCCCGCGACGGCGCCGGCCTGCCGTCGGGCTGTCGCAATCTCAGCTTCGGCGGACGGCCCGGCCGCAAGTGCGCCCAGGTCCTCCGGCAGCTCGTCCTCTTCCGCACCGACGATGGCAATAAGCTCGTTCACCGGCACGGTCCGCCCTTCCTCGACCAGGATCTTCTTGAGGACGCCCTCGACATAGGCCTCCACCTCCAGGGTCGCCTTGTCGGTGGTCAGTTCGTATAGCACTTCCCCCCGCTGCACCCGGTCCCCCTCCTGCTTGTGCCATTTCTCGATGGTGCCCTCCTCCATCGTCTGACCGAGCTGCGGCAGCAGCACGCGTTGCAGCATTCGTGTTCTCCGCTTGAGATGTCCGTCGGCACGGGCGGGCCGACTCCCCACACCGAGGCATTCTAAGCGGCGCCCGGCCGCTCTTTCAACCGGCGCCTCGGCCGCCCACCTCGTCGCGCGTGAACACGACGCTCCTGTGCATGCACACGCTCGCCACCAGGCCCAGCCCCGCGTACGTGCTCACCAGTGACGAGCCGCCGTAGCTCATCAGCGGCAGCGTCAGGCCCGTGATCGGCGCAAGCCGCAGCGAGATCGCCATGTGCAGGAAGCTCTGAACCGCCACTACCGTCAGCACGCCGCCCACCAGCAACCGCCCGAACGGCTCCCGCGTCCGCCGTGCAAGGTGCGCCAAAGCAACGAGCAGAAGAAGGTACACGCAGACGACCCCGGCAGTGCGCACGAATCCCCATTCCTCCGCCACGACGGGGAATATGAAGTCCGTGTGCCGCTCAGGCACCCGGCCCAGCCTGTTCAGCGCCCCCCTGCCCCACCCCATCCCCTCCAGCCCGCCCGCGCTGATGGCCAGCACTGCCTGTTCCGCGTTGTAGGCGGCATTCGACGTCGGATCGCTCGCGGGATCAACGAAGCTCAATATGCGATCCCTCTGGTACTGCCTCAGCAGCCCGGGCGCAAACCAGACGGCCACCATCAACCCGCAGCCCGCCGCCGCCACTATCGCCAGGTTCCGCACGCGGACGCCTCCGAGGAACGCCATCCCGAAGAACACGGGCAACAGAATCATCGCCGTGCCCATGTCCGGCTGCCGCGCGATGAGCATCATCGGCAGCGCCGTCATCACCAGCGGCGGCGCCAGGTCCCGCAGACGGTGCAGGCGTCGGGGCAGACGGAAGTAATCCGCCAGCGCCACTATCAGCAGGTACTTCATCGGCTCCGAAGGCTGCACGAGAAAGAAGCCGAGCGAATACCAGCGCTGGGCGTCGCGCGCCGCGTGGCCGAAGAAGAACAACCCCACCAACGCCGCCAATCCCGCTGCATACAGAGGCACCGCGAACGCCCTCAGGTGGCGGTAATCGAAAAGCGACAGCGCCAGGAACGCCGCGCATCCGACCCCCGCGAATATCAGATGCCTGACCGCCAATGATGCCGACGCCGAACTGCGAATGAAGGCCGCCCCCACCCCCGTCAGCACGAACGCCAGCACAAGCAGATGCCACGGCATCCGCGCGAGCAGCACGCGCCCGATCGCCTCCTTGATGGATCTCATCCCTCTCGACCCTCACGCCAACATTGCGGCCCCGTCCGCCGACCGGCAGAAATACACCTCGGCCTGCCCTTCCATGTCCGGATGCGCCGCCAGGTATCCGGACAGGGCCGCCTCCGCTATCTCGTCCTCACACTCCGGGCGGGCCAGCCCGATGCAGCATCCGCGGAACCCGCCGCCACTGAACCGCGCGCCGTAGACGCCGGCACAGTCGCGCAGCACTTCATAGGCCGTGCGCAGGTAGACGTTGCCGCACTCGTAGTTCTCGACGGAACTCCGGCCGGACTCGCTGACCAGCGCGCCGAACCCCTCCAGATCGCCCCGCTCCCACAGCTCGACGCCGCGCCGCACGCGTTCCTGTTCCCCGAAGAAGTGCGCCGCCCGCTTGCGCAGCCTCTCCGGCAGCAGGCGCCCGTAACGCTCGAACGCTTCCCGGGGCACGGCCCGTAGATGCGGGCGGTCGGCAGCAGGCAGCCCGGCCGCTTCCAGCAAGGTGGCCGCCGCCGCCTCGCATTCGCGCACCCGCTGGTTGTAGTCCGTCTCCGAAAGGCGCGCCCGCAGCCCGCTGAACAACACCGCCACCGACACCGTCTCGCCACCCCCTAGCGGCACAGGGCGGCTCCGGCCCGTCCGACAGTCCAGATGCGTCAGGCAGTCACGCCGGCCCAGCAGGATGCTCGACTGGTCCAGGATGCCGTTGTTGAGGCCGACGTAATCGTTCTCGATGATGCGGTCCAGCTCGATGTTCTCCTCCGGTGACAGCGCCATGCCGTTCGCCGCCTCCAGCCCCAGCAGATAGGCCACGCCGGCCGCCGCCGAGGAACTGAGGCCGCCCACGTTGTCATGCCCGTCCACGATAGCCGTCATGCCGCGCCGCAGCGGCTGCGTCTTGCGCAGTGCGAAGACGGCCCCCCGGGCGTAGTCGGCCCAATCCCCCATCGGCCCTCCGGGCGCGTCGTCCGACGAGAACTCCACCGCGCCGGCGAACTGACGGCTCCTGACCAGCACGCGCCCGTCGTCCCTTGGCGCGAACGCCAGCAGGAGCGCCAGGTCCAGCGCCATGCCCGTCACCTGGCCGAGCTGGTGGTCCACGTGCGCCCCGAGCGGACAGGCGCGGTAAGGGCTGCGCACCACGCGCACCGCGTCCGTCGGCACGGACGCCCACCGGGCCAGTTCGGACTTGAGGCCCCGGACTCTGTCGCCCTCGTCAACCGTCACCAAATCCTTCTCCCCACGCGCACAAAGAGCTTCTAACAGAACGGACTCACCGCAGAGCCCGCCGAGGACGCCGATCCAGAAGAACGAGGCCCATCATGCCGGTCGTAGGCGCTCTCTGCGCACTCCGCGATCTCGGCGGTTGCTCTTCTTGGGTCCTTCAGGGACTGAACGAACCCGCAGCACACGGTATGTCAGTCCGCTCCCCCAAGTCAAGCAATGCCGCGGCGGCAGGACGATCCCCCGGTCGAATACGGTCAGATGGGCCGTAATCGTGGTTGCGCCCATCGTGCATTCCAGCGAGAATGACGAGGGCGGAAACGTAATGCCCGTGGCTGTGTGGCAGGAGCGAGCGGACATGGACGAGTTGGTGTTCGAGGTGACGCAGGAACAGGACGGCGCCTACAGAGCCGAGTGTCTGAGTGAGGACATCTTCACCCAGGCCGACACGTGGGAAGAGCTTCGCGCCAGCGCGATGGAAGCAGTCCGGGCCCACTACTTCGATTCCACCCCTCCGAAGCAGATTCGGTTGCACCTGGTGCGCGACGAGGTGGTGAGCGCGCCATGAAGCTCCCGCGCGTACCGCGCCGCGTCGCGCGAAGAGACCCCCGCGCTTTGTCCGCGGCCCCCTACCACCCGACCGGTCGCGGGCTTACCCGTTCATTCCCGATTATGAAGGCCAGCGGACGGCAGCGCAAGAGGGATGCGGCAAGATGGGTGGGATCATCAAGTCCGTCGCAAGGTCAACGCTGCGTATAGGCCGACAGGCGCGCAGTCTCGCGGGCTCCTTGTTCCGCGCTCTCGCCTCCCAATTGGCAATGAACCACTTCGCCCCAATCACGTGGTATCTCTTTCGGACAGCAGCCGCTTGGCTTCTGCGATATCTATCCTGGCCTTGTGGCCGTGCTTTTCTAGCAAGTGAAGCAACTGGGCGCCACTAAGCAGGACTAACGGCTTGCCCTTTGCGAATTCGTAGGAATCGGGGCCGTAATCAGACGTGCTCACAAGGATGCCCTTGTTGGCACCCTCGTTGACTACGGTGCCATAAAGATCCCGTACCGCAGCGACGCCGATCGTGTTGGTGTACCGCTTGGCTTGCACCACGATCTTGCCGCCTCGGAGAGGGTCGGGGTCGAAGATCACGGCGTCGACGCCCCCATCGCGGCTCGCCCGCGTGACCCTGACTTCCCCGCCTCCCTGGGCGAACTCCTTCTCGAAGAGCTCGCGGATGAGGTGCTCGAAGTCCTCCCAGTCCATGGCCGCCAGGTTATCCGCCTCGTCGAGACCATCGACTACTGCGCGTCCTTCGACGAAGCGATAGTCTTCTCGGTCAATCGTGAGTACCGGAGCAACCGGAGTCATGCTATGGAGCCTAGAACTGCCCACCCCCTTCAGCTTCTTGAAACACGCTTTCGGGTCCACTGCCGCCAGGCTGATCTCGCCGAACTCCTCCTTATTGGCTTGCACGGAAAGCACGCAAGGACGTATTTGCTGTCCAGTGGCCTTATCCACGGAGTCCACGTGGCCGTTGAACACGATACTCGCGAGCCCGTCAACGGTATCGGCCTCGTAGAGCTCGTGGATTGTGCGGAGGGCTATCTGGTAGAGAACAGCGTCATACTTCCGTCTCAGTTCAGCATCCGAAACGTACTTCTCAGCAAACTCGTGCTTCGATTGGACGTACGTGACTTCCCTGAGCGTGGGCACAGAGTCAAGAGAGGGAAGCTCGTACTCGACGATGAGAACCTTGTTTTCAGGATTGTAGTCAACTTCGTACGACTGCGGGAACCAGTCAGGGTACTCGGAATTTGAAAGGACCATGTCGCAGTAATCGATGATCGCGTCGGCATCTCCCTGCATGTACTTTTGCTTTTTCCTATCGATCGCCGCGTTGGTCTCCTCGCGTCTTCTCAAGTACTGGTCACGTTTCGTCTGCCATTCTGCTACGGATCGCTTGTGCTGCTCGGCAACACGCCTGACCGTATCGTTGAACTCCCTGGCCTGCGCGTTGTATGTGGCAACGGCCTTCGAGCGATCCTCTTTCCACCTCCGCAGCGCCAACGTGTAAAGGGCCTGTGCCTCCCCCTCCCGCGCAGCACGGCTGGACGGGATGAGTCGCCCCAGTATGCCTAACCGCGGCGGGAACTGCGAGACAGAAGGTCTCGACGGTTTCTCCGGGGGTTCAGGTCTTGGCGGATGGGCGGGCTTGCCGGGCTTAGGTTCAGGATAGTCGGACTTGACCTTAAGAGCGTCCCAGTCTACTGTGTCGTCAACTTCCAACGTATGTGCCAGAATCGTGTCCAAGACATGCAGAGCAGCCTTGGCCTCCTGAGTCCGTTCAGCCGCCAGGTCCTTCTGCTCCTGAATCTTAATGGCACGTTGCTGGCGCTCCAGTCGTTTCTGCTCCGCCTCCTGCCTCCTCTCCCACATGTCATCCCACTCATCCATCTTAGCCTGAGCTTTCTGCTGAACGACATATCGATCGTCGCCGCGGATAAGTTGGTACTTGTTGAGGCCGCTGTGCCGCACTTCGACGTCGTAACGCCGCAGCCCCTTCGCGGTATAAAAGGTCCGCATGTTCGCGCATTCGCTTCTCACGGGGCCCTCCTTATCCTGGCAAACCCAGGTTCCGAAATATCCCTAGTCGCAGCCAAGACGCCGCATGATTGCAGGACTCAATGTGCAGCAGATTGTACGACGCTACGGGCGCCCTGTCAACGGGTTGGTCTGGTTCGCGCTGACTCACGAAGAATCACCAGGGAGGCCCATGTCGGCCGATGCGCTCTATGCCGCCGACACGCTCAACGTGCCAACTTTCCGCGCTGCGCCTTTTCCGGGTCGCGAGGGCCCTCTTGGGACACGCGGGGTCCTCGCAACGTGTAGAATAGGACAGCGGAGAGCAGGCTGGAGGCTGGAGGCTGGAGGCTGGAGACACGAGACTGCAGGCGGAAGACAGCACGGAGCAGGCTGGGGGCTGGAGGCTGGAGGCAGTCCCCCGGACGGCCGGGCGGAGCGGACCCCTCTGGCGGCGGACAGATGTGGCCACCCTTGGCCAGATGCGGCCACTGACGGCCGGGCGGAAGGGCTTTTGACGAAACGAACCCATTTTGTCACAAACGGCTTTCGTCCAGCCGGTTGCGACAGAAAACTTGAAGCAGCGGACACCTGGTCTTCAAGACTCAAGCGCGCACGCCGGGACACCATTCTAACGCGCCGCGTCCCCCGAAGAAAACCCCGCTTGAGAACCCGGCCCGTTGCAGATATGCTTGTGTCCACTGAGATGCGCTTGGCAGCTTGTGCGCGGCATGGGGGGGAATGCATTGCGGGCCGAGGACAACGTGAAAGAGCGGTATCAGCTGGCCGGTTGCTACGTCCGCGGACTTCGCCATACTCACAAGAAGGATGTCTGGGAGCAAATATGTGAAAAGCACGAAGAGGAGTTCCCCGAGATCCGGCGGTGTGCTCCGGGCACCTTCAACGTTCGGGTGACGTCCCCCGCGGGTTGGCACCTTCCGCTGGACGATCAGTTCCGGGCCCTGGCAAAGAGGCGAGGCCACGGCCCCAAGTACAGATATTACGACGGCAACTATGTTTCGCCGCTGGTGCTTGCGGTAAACATAAACGGGCGGCAGGTCGAGGCGTGGTTCTACGCCGGCAGCCAGAACCACAGACGTGAAGGGATTGTGGAGCTCATATCCAAGGACAAGATCGTCAAGCTTCTGGGGCTTGTTCACATGGACCCTGTCCAGCTTGTGGTGACTGAGTTTTGGATCCCTTGCGGGGGAATGCCCGCGCCGCCACCTGGAGTCTAGGCAGGCTGAAGACAGCAGGCTGGAGGCTGGAGGCTGGAGGCACAAGACAGCGGGCAGCAGACAGGCCGGGGGTGGCCACCCTTTGCCAAATGCGGCCACTGAGTGCGGGCCGAAGAGGCGGAGCGAACACTGCTGCAGACAGTCTGCTGCTTCCCCGCCGAGCATTCACAATTTTTATCCGCCGTACGGCGGACAAGATTCATTTGAGAACCGGTTGACATGCAGCGATGGCAGGTTAGAATGCTGGTAGTCCGCCGCGGCATGCGGACGGGTCCGAACGAAAGGCACGAAGAGCTATGGCTAAGGTCACGCTGAAATGCCCCGGTTGCGACAAAGACGTGGAGCTCGGCGAGGTGGAATGCCCCCACTGCGGGGTGAACCTCAAGAGCGGCGAGTCGTACGAAACCAAGCAGAAGAAGGCGAGGGGGAAAGACCAGCATCCGGAACACTTCGCCGGGGGCGTCTACGCGGGAGTCATCATCGCGCTCACGCTGGCCCTGTTCGCGGGATACATGTATCAAAGCATGGTCGAGAAGACCATCACGAGGGCCTGGGACATCTTCAAGTACCCGGTGGAGAAGCTGCAGGAGATCGAGGACCTGGTGACCATGGGCAATCACCACGTGGCAGCGGACGAGCCAACGATAGCCAAGGAGAAGTACGGGGAAGCGCGTAAAGGCGGGCAGGAACTCATCACCTATCTGGACCAGCAGTACCAGCTGATCAGGCCCCCGGATCCCTACGCCAAGAAGCCAACGGACAGATACGGCCGCGAAGCCAAGCCGGAATTCAACAAGAGGATAGCCAAAAGGCTCCTGCACAACCTGAAGCTGAAGGCCCAGCGAACACTGGAGGAGATCCCCGCTGCCTGAGCCGCACCCAGCGGATTAGAGGGAGAAAGGCGTGAGCGACACGGTTCTGGAGGTCAGTGACGCTACCTTCGATGCCGAGGTGTTGAAGTCGGACTTGCCGGTGCTGGTGGACATGTGGGCCCCCTGGTGCGGTCCGTGCCGAATGGTCGCTCCCACGATTGAGGAGCTGGGGCGGGACAACGCGGGGAAGATCAAGATCTGCAAGGTCGACGTGGATGAGAGCCCGCAGTGCGCCACCAGGTACGGCGTCAACACGATCCCGACCGTTCTGTTCTTCAAGAACGGCGAAGAGGTGCAGCAGTTGCGCATGATGGGTGCGCAGCCAAAATCGGCTTACCAGGCGGGGATAGACGAAGTGACGGGGGCGTGAGTGCGCGGGGGTGCGGCGGCTGCGCGAAGGAAGAAGGCGGACCGAGGGAAGTCGGCCCGCTTTTTTGCGCGTGGGTCCAGCGTAGTGTGGGGCCGGCTATTCGCTTTCGGCAGGTTCTTCGGCCGCCTCTTGCTCCTGTCCGCTCGCTTCTTCCTGGGCGGCGCCTTCCGGCTCCTCCGAGACGGCAACGGTGGGAGCGACCTCTTCCTCGGGCCCGGCGGGCTTCTCCTTCTCCACCAGCTCGAACAGCGCCTGGGGCGCGTTGTCGCCAAGACGATTGCCCGTCAGCCGCAGGACCCTCTCAACGCCGTCCACGGTGTAGGTGAGTTCCGGGATGGCGCTGACGGTGGTCCCGACGGGGACTCCGAGGCGACTGCCGCCCAGGCGCACGATGCGCGTGTATCCGCCGTTCCTGTCGGCATATCGTTGGGCCAGGGACTCTTCCTCTTCGCGCCAGCGCCCTTCCCCGAAGAGCTTCTGCGCCATCTCCTTGTCCTGCAAGCGCTGCAGGGCCAGGCGATAGTAGTGCACGTACTTCGCCCGATCCTCGGGCCGGCCCGTGTCCTTGAAGGGCAAGGCGCGCCGGGCCAGGGTGATGAGTCTTTCGACGAAGGGGCGGACCTCCTTCGCCTTCGCGGGAGTGGTGACGATGCGCTCCCGACGCAGCAGCGCCGCGCTCAGGTTCCTGCGCAGCGCCAAGCGGTGGCTGCCCGTCCTGTTGAGCTTACGTCCTTTTTTCCTATGCCTCATGTTCGGTCGCTCAGGTTTCCAACGAAGGGTCCAGCGCGGCGCTGGTCCGTCAGCTCTCCTGCTTGGCCAGCAAGCCGATCTCAAGGCCGTGCTCGGCAAGCTTGCTGACGAGCTGTGTGAGTGTCACATTCCCGAAGTTGCGCAGGTCGAGCAGGTCTTTCTCGGAGCGCCCGAGCAGGTCTTCGACGGTTTTGACGCCCGCTGTTTGCAGGCAGTGAGAGGCCCGCGCGCCCAATTCAAGCGCGGAGATGGGCATCGAGAGTTTCGACGTGGGCACCTGGGGCCGCTCCAGATGCTTGATTTCGGGTATTGGCTCCGGCTCTTCCTGCGGGAGCTGGCGGCCGAGCTCGAAATACTCCACGAAGGGATTCAGGTGCTTGCGCAGGATTTTGGAGGCCTCCACCAGCGCCATCTCGGGGCTGACGACGCCGCTGGTGTAAATCTGCATGATCAAGCGATCGTAGTTCGTCTTGCGGCCGACGCGCGTGTCTTCCACGCGGTAGCTGACGCGTCTGACCGGCGAGAAGAGCGCGTCCACGGGCACAATGCCGATCTCGGTCGGCAGGTCTTCATGTTCCTCAGACGGCACGTAGCCCCTCCCCTTGCGGACCGTCATGTCGCAGACGAAATCGGTCTTCGCCGTCAACGTCGCGATGAGCTGGTCGGGCTTGATAATGTCCACGTCCGGATCGGGCTCGATGTCGCCAGCGGTGACGGGGCCCTTGCTGTGCGCCGCCACGCGCAGGGTCTTGCCTTCGTCCGGATGGAGCACAAGCAGCAACTCTTTGATGTTGAGTATGATCTCCGGCACGTCCTCCAGCACGCCCTTAATGGCGCTGAGCTCCTGCTGAACGCCGTCTATCTTCACCGCCACCACGGCGGAGCCTTGGATCGAGGACAGCAGCACCCGCCGCAGGCTATTGCCCACGCTGTGGCCAAAGCCGCGTTCGAAGGGTTCTGCCACAAACTCCCCGTAACTATCCGTCAGAGTCTCGCGATCAACTCGCACCTGGACAGGAAGCTCCAATCCGCGCCATCTCACTCTCATGGCCATCTAGTTGTCTCCGATTGATCGTGGAGCAATATAGAAGGAGCCGGCGCCGTCCCTCGGACGCCGCCGCATTCCCTAGCGCGAACAGAACTCCACAATAAGCCCTTCATCGACCTGGACCGTGACGTCCTCGCGCACCGGCGCCCTGACAACCCGGATGGTCAGGTCAGCGTCATTGACTTCGAGCCAGCCGGGATGGGGGTGCCCCACCTCTTCGCGGTTCGCCCTGACTGCTTCCAGGACGGCATCATCCGGCTTGGGACGGACAACGTCCCCCTCATCCACAAGGTAGCTGGCAACGTCAACAGTCCGACCGTTGACCTGCACATGGCGGTGCGCCACAAGCTGTCGGCCCTGAGCCCGCGACACCGCGAAGCCGCAGACAGCCAGGACGTTGTCCAACCGCCGTTCAAGCACGGAAAGCAGGTTCTCGCCGGTGTTGCCTTTGGCCTTCTGGGCCTGCTGGAAGTACCGTCGGAACTGCTTCTCCAGCACGCCGTAGTAACGCTTGCACTTCTGCTTTTCTCTGAGTCGAATGCCGTAGTCGGTGGGTCGCCTGCGCCGCCAGCCGTGCATCCCGGGCAGTTTGCTGCGGCCCTCGATGGCACACTTCGCGGTGTGGCAGCGCGCACCTTTCAGGAAAAGCTTCTCCACTTCCCTGCGGCAGAGCTTACATTTCGGTCCGACGTTTCTCGCCATGCATTTCGCTTTCTATCCGCGCGGTTCGGCGCCACTAACCCAATCCTGGCACGCCCGTGACCGCGCCGCTGCGACCTGGGCCATGCCTGTGCCCAGGATCACGGGACTCACATACGCCGTCGCTTCCGGGGGCGGCAGCCGTCGTGCGGCAGCGGCGTCACATCCTCAATGGACTGGATCGTCAGGCCAGCCCCCTCCAGGGCGGTGATAACCGATTCGCGGCCCGCACCCGGGCCTTTCACCTTGACTTCCAGTTCCTGTATGCCCATTCGCCTGGCCTTCTCTGCCACGCGCTCGGCGGTGCGTTGGGCGGCGAACGGGGTGCTTTTCCTTGAGCCACTGAACCCGCTCATGCCCGCCGACTCAGTGCAAAGCACGTCGCCCTTCATGTCCGTAATGGTCACGCGGGTGTTGTTGAAAGTGGCCTTCACGTGGGCGATCGCCCTCGCTGTCACTCGCCGCGCTGCGCCTTTACCCTTGGCCATTCGCCTGTTCCTTTGCTCTTGTCTTCACAATCGAACTTGCTCTCCGCCTGCGCTCAACCCTCGCCCTCGCTGAGCACACCCGGGCAGAACCGCTCCACCTTGGGCCGGACATCGAAGAAGGACCTCAGCATCCTGTAACCACGGTCACGGCCCGGCTTGGTCGCGCGCTTCACCTTTCGCGCACAGATACACAGATTCTTCGGCGTCAGTCGAGGCGAGCCGATCTCCAGCATTTCGACATGGTAGCCCGCGCTGCGCAGAAACTGCGCCCGGAGCACGTCCGTGAGCAGGTTCGCCAGCCGGTACCTGATGGGTCCGAACTCCGTCATGGCCGTCAACGGATGGCCGGACTTGATCTGCCCACGTATCTGATTCTGACAGCACGGAACCGTCAGGATCACGGGAACGCCCAGTTGGATGCCCTTTGCTATGGCCTCATCCGTCGCCGTGTCGCAGGCATGCAAGGCCACGGCAAGATCGAAACCACCATCGCTTCGAAACTCCAGCGTCCGACCGGCCACAAACCGCACGTTCTCCAGCCCGAGCGATGCCGCGACACGACGGCACTTGGCAACCAGGTCGGCATTCACGTCCACGCCGACCAGTTCGGCCTCCTTCTGCAGCAGATCCCGCAGCAGCAACACCAGGACAATGCCCAGATAGCTCTTGCCGCAGGAGAACTCGACGACCCGCACGCAGTCCTGGCCGGCCAGAGAACGGCGCACGTACGTCAGTATAATCTCGCAGAAGCCGGCCACCTCCATGAGCTTCTTCACTTTGCGCCGGTCAGTCTGTCCGGCCGGCCCACACAACCCGATCGCTTTGAGCAGGTTCTCATTGCCCTGCAGGTGGTTCAGCAACGCACCTTGTTCCACAACGTCACCTGCCGTTCCACGATCGGCGGCGAACCGACGGGCGAGCGGCTCCTCGCGGAGCGGCGCCTTGCGCCTAGTGAGCGAGTTCCTTCACGCCCTTCTTTCCCGCCACGGTGCGTTTCTTACCTTTGCGGGTGCGCGCGTTGGTACGGGTCCTCTGGCCGCGCACAGGCAGGCCCCTGCGGTGGCGTATGCCGCGGTAGCAGTTGATGTTCCGGAGCCGGGATATGTTGGCGGCCTCCAGCCGCCTCAGTTCGCCTTCGATGATGAAGTTCTGGTCCACGTACGCGGCTACACGGCTCAGCTCATCCTCGGTCAGCTCGTGAGCACGTTTGCTATGCTCAAGACCCAGCACATCGCAGATGTGCTCGGCGGACGTCCTGCCGATTCCGTAGATGGCGGTGAGCGCGATAATAACGCGCCTCTCCGCAGGTATGTCAACTCCGACTACTCGCGGCATATCCCGTCACCTATTCCCTGTCTGACCCGCGGGAAAACCAAAGCCAATCAGCCCTGCCGCTGCTTGTGTCTGGGGTTGCGGCACACAACTCTCACGACGCGCTTGCGGCGCACGATCCTGCATTCTTCACAGCGTCTCTTGACCGACGAACGAACTTTCATGACCGCGCTCCCCTACACCACGGCGGCTGCGCTGGGGCCGCATGGGACTTGATCCCACGGCCGCGTCGCGCAAGGGCTCCTCCGCCGCCGCAATGCCCCTAGTCCCGCCAGACAATGCGTCCCTTGGTCAGGTCGTAGGGGGACATCTCAAGAGTGACGGTATCATCGGGCAGAATGCGGATGAACCTCATCCTCATCCTGCCAGAGACATGAGCCAGGACCTCGTGCCCGTCCTCCAGCACCACCCGGAACATGGCATTCGGGAGGGCCTCCTTAACACGGGCCTTAACTCTGATGGGTTCCTCTTTTGGCATCGTCAACTCAGAATCACGAGTATATCAACTCTGCTTCGGCGCTGCAAGTCCTTTATGGCAATGTCAGTATGACAGCCCCGTCTTCGTCCACCGCTACGGTGTGCTCGAAATGCGCCGCGAGCTCGCCGTGCCGAGTGACAACCGTCCAGCCGTTGCCCAGTTCCCGCGTGCGATGAGTGCCCACATTCACCATGGGCTCGATGGCTATTGTGGCGCCCTTCTTGAGCACCGGGTCCTGCTGCAGGAGCCCGGACGACACGAAGTTGGGCACCTTTGGCGCCTCGTGCAGGGCACGGCCTATGCCATGCCCCGTGTAATCGGTCACAACACTAAAGCCGGCGCCCTCGGCCACTCGCTGGATCGCAGCGGAGACGGCACTGACTCTGACTCCGGCCCGGATGACGGCGATCCCGGCGTCCAGCGCCTCGCGGGTGGCCTGCACCAGCGCGCGCGCCCGCTCGCTCACGGGCCCAATGGGAACGGTAACAGCAGCATCGCTGAAGTAGCCCTCCCAGATGACACCGACGTCAAGTTTCAACAGATCACCTTCCTTTAACTCACGGGGGCCCGGAATGCCATGCACTACCTCTTCGTTGATGCAGGCGCATATGTTAGCGGGAAAACCTTTGTAGCCCCTGAAAGCGGGCACCGCGCCCTGCTCCGCCATGTACTGGGCCGCCGCCCGGTCCAGCCGCTCCGTCGTCACCGCAGGCCCGGCCATGTCCTCCAGCAGCCGCAGGACCTCGGCCACGATCCTGCCGGCCTGGCGCATCTTGGCGAGTTCGGGCGGCGATTTCAGCTCGATCGACGCCATCTGGCCTCTCTCTCCAGGGCCAACATCCACCGCCTGCCGCCGAGTCCCCGTCAGTCCGCCGCGATGCGGGCGAGGACGGCTTCCGTCCGCCGAGTCACATCTTCCGGTCCGGCCGAAGCGTCCACCCGCTCGAGCAGGCCCTGCTCCTCGTAAGAATCCACGAGCGGCTCCGTTTTCTCGTGGTACTCCGCGAGCCGCTCCCTCACCACCTCCTCCGAGCTGTCGCTTCTCACGCTGAGGCCACCGCCGCACTTGTCGCACACGCCCTCGGCCCTGGGCGGCATGAACTGCTTGTGGTAGTTCACCCCGCACCGGGCGCAGACCAACCTGCCGGTCAGCCGCGGCACGGCTTCCCGATCGTCCAGATGGTAGTAAAGGGCTGCGTCCAGATGCTCGCCGCGGCGCTGGAGCATCTCGTCCAGGTCCCGGCCCTGCTGAAGCGTGCGGGGATAGCCGTCCAGGATGTAATCCTCCGTCCTGCTCACCACCATCTGCTCGACGACGCGCGAGGTGAGTTCGTCGGGAACCAGCCTGCCGGCGTCGAGGTAATCCTTCACGGCGGCGCCCAGTTGGGAGCCCTCCGCAGCGGCCTGCCGGAAGATATCTCCGGTAGAGGCATGGCGCAGGCCGAACTTTTCCGCCGCAGCGGCCGCCTGCGTTCCCTTGCCCGCGCCAGGGGGACCCAAGAAGACGAGTTTCACCGCTCTGTTCCTTCCACAATAGCCACAGGCCGAAGGGCCGGCGCTCACCGGCGTCTGCTTCTTCGACGCCCCCCGGCGCCCGCAGCGAATCCGCTATACCGCCTCACCTCCAGATGGTCGTTGATGCGACGCACCAGGTCGAGCATTACGCCCACCACGATGAGGATGCTGGTGCCGCCATAGAAGGCGGCGATGCCCCAGTCCACGCCAAGGGCCGACATGACGATCGTAGGCATCAGAGCCACGACAAGCAGGAAGAAGCTGCCGGCCAGCGTCACCCGATTCATGATGTGCTCCAGGTAGTTGGCCGTCCGCTGGCCCGGCCTGATGCCGGGGATGAAGCTGCCGTAGTTCTGGAGGTTCTCACTCATCTCCTTCGGGTTGAACATGACGGCGGTCCAGAAGTAGCAGAAGAAGAAGATGAGGGTTCCGTACAGCACCACGTAGGTGAGCGTTAATCTGCCGCTGGAGACGGCGTCGCCCACGTACACGACGAACTTGTACCAGAACCCGGTCGGGTTGCCCGCCAAGGCAGCCTTGGCGGACTGGGTGACGATCTGCGGGATCATCAGCAGGGCCGAGGCGAAGATGATGGGCATGACGCCGGACTGGTTGACCTTCAGCGGCAGGTAGTGCTTCTGGCCGCCGTAGACCCTGGGCCCGCGCACGTGCTTCTGCTGCTGCACGGGTATGCGTCGCTCGCCGCGGGTGATGTAGACGATGGCCATGACCACCCCGACGAACAGCGCCAGCAGCAACACCACCTTCAGCATGGCGTTCTGCTGACTCTCGGCGCTCCTGATGCTCAGCACCAGGCGATGAATGCCGGTGGGCAGGCGGGCCAGAATGTTGACCGTGATAATCAGCGATATGCCACTGCCGATGCCGTGCTCGTCTATCTGCTCCCCCACCCACATCAGGAACAGCGTGCCGACCATCAGCAGGAAACCGCTGGTGACCATGAACTTGACGGAGCCCAGCCAACTCGCGGTGGCGGAGGCCGGAACGACGCCCTCCCACGCGAACAGGGTGCGCACCAGGACGGCCCCCTGCAACAGGCAGATGAACACTGTGGCGAGGCGCGTGTACTGGTTCAGCTTCTTCTGCCCGGCCGCTCCCTCCTTGCGCAGGGCCTCCAGGCTGGGGATCACGTTGGCCAGAAGGGTGAAAATGATCGAAGCACTGATGTAGGGCATGATGCCCAGGCCGAAGATGGCGCCGTTGCGAAGAGCGCCCCCGGCAAACAGATTGATGAATCCGAGCACGTGCCCCCCGGCCGTGCCCCCCATCTTGCGGAACAGCTCACCCAGAGCGTTGACGTTCACGCCAGGCAGCGGGATGTAGACCCCGATGCGACAGACAGCTAGGAGTCCGATCGTAATGAGAAGCTTCCGACGGAGGTCGCGGATACGCCAGACATTGCCTATTTGCTCCAGCAGGCTCATCTGTTTCTTCTCACGCGATCAGCGTAGAATCCCCGTTCCTGCTCACTGCCCGGGGCGTGGCGGCACTGCCCATCTTACGGCGGACCGGCGGCTGCCGCCCGGGTATCCTCTCTATGGTTCCCCCGGCTGATTCGATCTTGACGACGGCCGTCTTGCTAAAGGCGTCGGCTCTGACCGTGAGGGCCTTCTCCAACTCGCCGTCGCCCAGGATCTTCACGCCGCCGGGCGCCATCTGTCTTACCACTCCCTCCTGGCGAAGCTCCTGCGGGGTCACAACCGCCCCATCGGCAAAGCGGTTCAACTCGCCGACGTTGACGATGCTGTATGTGGTCCTGAAGGGAGCGTTGCTGAAGCCTCTCTTGGGCAGCCGCCGCCAGAAAGGGACGCCTCCGCCGGTCAAACCACGGGAACTCCATCCGCTGCGGGACCGGGCGCCCTTATCGCCGCGCCCGCAGGTTTTCCCACGCCTGCTGCCCAGGCCACGCCCAACACGCTTCCTCCTCTGGCGCGGCCGAGTAAGCGCTTTTGCCCGCGAAATATCCATTGCTGTGTTACTCCGTCCCGGCGATTGGGGATGCTCTGCGGGCCTACCCGCTCTCTGCGGGCGGCCCGTCCGCCTCAACGGCCTCGGCCACCGGCTGGCGGGCTTGGGGATGGAAGAGCCGCACCTTGATCCCGCGGAGTTTCTCTACCTCCTCCACGGAATTCATCTTCTCCAGCGCATCCATCGTGGCTTTGGCCACGTTCATGGGATTGCTGTTGCCGTGGAGCTTGCTCAGGACGTTGTGCACCCCGGCCACCTGCAGGATTGCACGTGTGGTGCGTCCGGCCTTAACGCCGGTTCCCGGGCTGGCCGGCTTCAGGAACACTCTGGCGGAGCCGTGTCGTCCCGTCACTTCATGGGCGACGGTGTCCCCGACCAGATTGACGTCCCTCATCTGGCTGCGAGCTTCCTTTGTGCCCTTCTCGATGGCCATGGGCACGCTCTTGGCCTTGCCGTAGCCGAGCCCCACCTTACCCCGGCCGTCGCCGACGGCCACCAGAGCGGCGCACGTGAGTTTGCGTCCGCCTTTGGTCACCTTGGTGTGAAAGCGGATGGCAATGACCTCTTCCAGCACTCCGCTCTCTTGGTCCCTATATCCCATGTTCTGGTTCCCTGCTCCTGCGCAGTTTAGAAGCCTTTAGCACCGGCCTGTTTGAACTGCCCGCGTGCTGCCTCGGCCAGGGCTTTGACACGCCCGTGATACCTGTAACCGCCCCGATCGAAAACGACGGCGGTGATGCCCTTCTCGATGCACCGCTTGCCGATGAGTTCGCCCACCTTGGTCGCGCTTGTCACGTTGCCCCCGTACCCTATCTCGTCCTTGATTTCGGCACACGAGGAAGAGCAACTGACCAGGGTGCGCTGGCTCCAGTCGTCAATGACCTGGGCGTAGATGTGCTTATTGCTGCGGAACACGCACAAGCGCGGCCGTTCGGGCCTGCCATCCACGTTCTTGCGCACGTGCCGATGGCGCCGCATCCTCCGCATCGTTTTCTTCTTGCCCTTGTTCATAAGCCGCCCGGCATGTAGCCGGCTCCAGAAACGCCAACCGGCGTGCCTTTACCGTTCCAGTCCCGTGAACGCCTTGCCTGCCTTGCGCCGCACATATTCGCCCTGATATCTGATGCCCTTGCCCTTGTAGGGCTCCGGCGGACGAACGGCCCTGACGCTGGCCGCGAAATGCCCGATCAGCTCTTTGTCAATGCCTTTGACGACGAACCGCGCGGGGCGGTCCAACTGGGCGGCATTCTGTTCTATCTCCACCGTGATGCTCTCGGGCAGTTCGAACGTCACCTCATGGCAGAAACCAACCTGCAGCACCAGGGTCTTGCCGCGCAGGTTCACGCTGTAGCCGGTGCCGTAGATCTCCAGAGATTTGGAGAACCCTTGCGAGACGCCATGGATCTTGTTGGCAACGAGCGTGCGGTGCAGGCCGTGCAGCGAACGGGCCCGCCGCCCGTTGTTCTTGCGCCGGACCTCGACCAGGTTCCGGTCCGGCAGATACTCCGCCTCCAGTTCATCGGGGAGCTGGTGTTCCAGTTCACCCAGCTTGCCTTTGAACTTGAGGTGGTTGCCGGCCGCCTCCAGCTCGACGGCCTCCGGCACGGGTATGGGCTGTTGTCCAATCCGCGACATCCTCTCGGTTCTCCCTTTAATGACTTCTGTACGCAACAGGGATGTACGGGATACACAGGATAACAGAAAAACGGCAAACCATGCGAAAGACAACGGCTGCCAGTTTTCTGCACCTTGGTCTCATCCTGCAAATCCTGTCTATCCCTGTAAATGATTTGTGTACGTGACAGGATTGCCCCGGCCGGACCGGGCGTCAGAACACCATGCAGAGCACTTCGCCGCCGACGTGCAACCGTCGGCACTCGCGGTCGCTCAACACGCCACGGTTGGTTGACACGACGAAGATGCCCAGGCCGTTGCGCACGTGCTTGAGTTCGTTGACGGACTGGTACACACGCCGGCTCGGCTTCGAGACTCTCTTGATCTCACGAATGACCGTCTCACCCAGAGGGCCGTACTTCAGGTAGAGCTTCAGCAGTTTGCGCGGGGGCTCGCCCACCACGCGGTAGTCCTGGATGAAGCCCTCAGCGCAGAGCACACGTGCGATGCTCTCCTTGCTCTTGGAAGCGGGCATCTCCACCGACTCCGCCGCCACACGAATGGCGTTGCGCAGCCGCGTCAGCATGTCGCTGATAGGGTCCGTCATCATGGTTGAAGGCCTCTCCAATCGTGACAGATATGCACCACGCCGATCACTGCGGGGGCCGATACACTACCAACTCGCCTTCCCCACGCCGGGGATCTCGCCTTTACTGGCGAGGTTGCGGAAGCAGATGCGACAGATCCGGAACTTCCGCATGTAGCCTCTCGGGCGTCCACAGAGCCCGCATCTATTATGCTGGCGACTAGAGTACTTCGGCGGACGCAGTGATCTCTCTACCAGAGCCTTTCGTGCCATCTGTTAGCCTGTCTCGCCTCTCTGTGTCCTTAGCGTCCTGACTCCGCACCGCCCTACTGGCGGAACGGCATTCCCAGTAAGCTCAGCAGTTCCAACGCCTCCTGATCTGCAGAGGCGGTAGTGACAATGGTCACGTCCATGCCGTGAATCCGCTTCAACTTGTCAAGGTCCAGTTCCGGGAAGACGGCCACTTCGTCGACACCGAGGCTGTAGTTGCCGGTGCCGTCGAACGCATCCGGGGACAGCCCCCGGACCTATCCAATGTCCCTGAAGGGTGTGCCTTTCATCCGCGATGTAAATATGCCATGGAGCGATGCCGGCAGGAGCTTCCACTACTGGAGCCGGTCGGCGAAAAACATGAGAAAGCGTGCTGG
>SDBU01002376.1_pt1 | contig 25156 bp, 22 predicted proteins | sample 2277071 | NCBI WGS metagenome assembly SDBU01 (sample SAMN10397929, study PRJNA504765) | marine sediment metagenome | isolation source: marine sediment core GS08_GC12, 126 cmbsf | place: Arctic Ocean: Gakkel Ridge, Loki's castle | collected 2008
TACCAATACCCCAATCCCTGATCAACCAACTAACACTCCTACTAATACGCCTACTAACACCCCAACTCCAATCCCTGGTCAACCAACTAACACCCCAGCCCAAATTGCCCAAGGTCCCAGTCCTACCAGAATTATCCTTCCTGAAGTCGGCATAGACTTCCCTGTTAAAGTTTTAACCCTTATTGGTAGTATAATTACCTTACTAGGATTTTTAATCCTCCTCTAAATGGCAGCTAACAAAAAGAATAAATTTACTGCCCTCATCGAAGCCCTAAGACCACCCCAATGGATAAAAAACCTCAGTCTTTTTGCTTCAATCATTCTCAGCGGTCAACTTATCAAACCGGGAGTGTTCACCAAAAGTCTTCTTGGTTTTTTAACTTTCTGTCTCCTCTCCTCCTCTTCCTACCTGGTAAATGATCTAGTTGATACCGAGTCTGATCGTCTCCACCCAGCTAAAAGAAATCGTCCCATAGCCAGGGGTGCTATTTCCAAATCTTTAGCCATTTCCACCGCCTTCGTCTTATTTTTATCCGGTCTAGTTTTAAGTACTCTTATCAACCCCGGTTTCTTTTTTGTCGCTCTTATCTTTGCCTTTCTCCAATATGCTTACTCCCTAGCTCTCAAGAAAAAAGCCATTCTTGATATTCTTGGTATTTCAGTCTTTTTTATTATCCGTGTTTACGCCGGAGAAGTTGCTACCGGATTTCACCTACCTGTTTGGATAATGTTAAGCGTCATCTTCCTCTCTCTGTTTATCGCTAGTGGTAAACGTCGCAGTGAACTTATCAAAGTTGGTACCCTCACCCGCTCTGCTCTAAGGGGTTATGGTGAATCTCTTCTCAATTTTTATACCACTATTTTTGCCGTTTGTACCATGATTACCTATGCCATGTTCACCTTTTTTGCCAAACCTGTTGGCTTTCAAGGTATCATTCACAATTTTCTTCTCAATTATTATCCTGCCGCTATTGATCGCAAATGGTACATGATCACCTTGGCTCCGGTAATTTTTGGCATTATGCGCTACGGTCAAATCATCTTTGAAATGCAAGAAGGCGAGAAACCGGAAAGAATCATTGCCAACGATATACCTCTCCTCTTTTCCGTTCTTACCTGGGGACTGATGATAGTCACCATCATTTATGTCCTCTAAACTGTCTCAGTTCTCAAAAACTGGCTTCTTCATCTTACTAATACTCATATTCTTCACCCGTCTTCTTAATCTCGATTGGGGTAACGGCTTCTTTTTTCATCCCGACGAAAATAACATAGCTTTGGCCATCATCCGTCTCTCTCTAAAAGATCTTAATCCTCAATTTTTTGCTTATGGTCAATTTCCCCTCTATTTAAGTTTTTTTTCCATCAAACTTTACCATTTTTTTTCCAATCAAAACACCATTCCTCTGTCTCAAGCCATTCTCACTCTCCGTTTTTACTCAGCCCTTTTTTCCGTTTTCTCTCTCTATTTTTTTTATCAATTATCCAAATTTATTTTCAAACAAAAAAGAGATTCACTTATTTTTCTTCTTCTAATCATACTTTGCCCTGGTTTAATCCAACTGGCTCATTTTGGTACCACCGAATCTCTTTTGATTTTAATATTTTCCCTAAATCTCTATCTTTCATTTTTAATTTTAAAAAAACAAAACATCAAAAAATTACTTTTATTATCAAGTCTTATAACCGGACTAGGTCTTGCCACCAAAATTACCGCCCTAATTTTTACCGCCCCCATCTTTTTAAGTCTATTTCTTCGTTTTTTCCATTCTGACAACTACAAGAAGTTCATTCTTTCCTCTCTTCTTTTTTCCCTTTTTTCTTCCTTATTTTTCCTCCTCGCTTCTCCCTACAACTTGCTCAAAAGTGCTGATTTTTTAAGCTCTATGAATTACGAAACCAATGTTGCCATTGGGGCTGTAAAAGTTTTTTACACTACCCAATTTCAAAACTCCACCCCCTATCTTTTTCAACTAACCCATATCTTTCCATATACCAGTGGTTTACCCATGTTTCTTTTGGCCATTTTCGGTTTCTTTCTTCTTCTAAAATCATCTATCCAAAAAAGATCCAAATATCTTCTCCTTCAATATCGTCCCACCATTATCCTTGCCCTTTCTTCTTTAGTTTATTTTATTTACTTTGGCCGTCTTTATGCCAAATGGACTCGCTTTATGTCACCCCTTTTTTTCCTCTTCCCCCTCTTAACCACTTTCACTCTTAGCCAAATTAAAAACAAAACCATCTTTTCTATTCTCTTTTTCCTCAGTCTTATCCCCGGCATCCTATTCCTAAATATTTATATCAACCCCGATATTCGTCTAACCAGCTCCCGCTGGATCGACCAAAACCTGCCACCAAACAGTCATATTTTCTCCGAGGGCGGCAACATAATTAATCTGCCGATTGGGAATAGTAATCATTATGATGTCACCAATTTTGACTTCTTTACCCTAGACAGTAACTCTGATCAGATAACCGATCTGGCTGGGCAACTGGATTTAAACGATTACATCCTTATTCCTTCCCGTCGAGTTTTCAAAAACCAACAAACCTCTCAGTTTCCCACCAGCACCAAATATTATCAGGCTCTCTTTTCTTCCCAGCTTGGCTTTACTCCAATAATGCTCTTTAATCGTCCCACCTCTCTTCTTCTCAACCCTGAATCAGCCGAAGAAACTTGGACCGTTTTTGACAACCCTACTATTAGACTTTATAAAAAAACTACCCCTCTAAACCTTTCCGATTATCAAAATTTGCTATCAGAATGAAAAAATTAAAACAATTTTTACCACTTATATTAATCCTCATTCTGGCTTTCATCTTTCGTTTTTACGGCCTCAATTGGGATTCCGGCCACCACCTTCATCCCGACGAAAGATTTCTAACCATGGTTCTAACAGCTATAAAAATACCCAAAAATTTAGCAACTTATCTCAACCCTCAGATTTCTCCCCTAAACCCCTACAACGCTGGCTATAATTTTTTTGTTTACGGTACTCTACCTTTAAATTTAACCAAGATAGTAGGGGAGACCCTAAATCTTAATAACTATGGCACTTTTAACCTAGTTGGCCGAGCCCTTTCTGCCATTTTTGATATTGGTACAGTTTTTCTTCTTTTCATAATCGGCCAAAAATTATTTAATCGTCGCACCGGCCTTCTGACTTCTTTCTTATATACCATTATGGTTTTGCCCATCCAGCTTTCTCATTTTTTTACCACCGACCCTTTTCTTAACTTTTTTCTCCTCCTCTCTTTTTATTTCCTCATCCTCATTCTCAAAAACAAATATCATCAAAAAAATTCTATTGCCATCGCCCTGGCCATTTCCTTTGGTTTAGCCCTGGCCTGCAAAATTTCAGCTCTCTACTTTTCTCCCATTATCGCCTTGGTGTTTATCATTACTTTTTTCCGAAATAAAAATAAAAAATTAAAACTTGTAATCGCCGGTCTTCTTTTCATCATCTTTTCTGCTCTTACTTTTCGTCTTAGCCAACCCACCGCCTTCTCCACCAAAAATTTTTTAAATTGGCGACCCAATCCTCAATTTGTCAAAAATCTTAAAGAACTTCAACATTTTTCTGATCCCGAGTCCTGGTTTCCTCCTTCAGTTCAATGGAAAGATACCACCCCCATCATCTTTCCTCTCAAAAATCTTATCCTTTGGGGATTGGGTTTACCTCTAGGAGTTTTATTTTTAATTGCCTTTATCAAAAATATTATTAATCTTTGTCAAAAAAACATCCCTCTCCTACTTGCGCATCTTTGGATCATCATCCTTCTTATTTATCAAGGTAGCCAATTTACCAAAACTATGCGCTATTTCTTACCTCTCTACCCCTACATTGCGCTCATCACCGCCACTTTTACGATCAATTCCAAAATTCTCAAAAAAAAATATTTTAAAGCCCTCTTTTTTTTCCTTCTCTTTATCTACCCTCTTTCTTTCCTGTCAATCTATTCCCGTCCCATCACCCGTCTAACCGCTTCCAGATGGATTTACCAAAACATTCCTGCCGGTTCAACCTTGGCCACCGAGCATTGGGACGATGGCCTGCCTTTAAACATTCCCGGTCACCTGGCCTCAGACTACCCAAACCAAAGTTTAGCCCTTTATGGCTCTGACACCACTCAAAAATGGCAAGAAATCAATCGGCAATTGGACCTTGCTGACTACATCATTCTTTCCTCCAACCGTCTCTACGGTTCCATTCCCAGAAACCCCAAACATTATCCTCAAACCACTCAATATTACCAAGACCTCTTTGCCGGTAATCTTGACTTTACCCAGGTTGCTCAGTTTGCCTCCCGCCCCTGTTTTCCTCCCATCGGAAAATCCCTGTTCTGTTTTCCTGATGACAATGCCGAAGAAGCCTTTACTGTCTACGACCATCCCAAGGTTTTAATCTTCAAAAAAAACCGCTAAGCCTCTTTTAAACCAAATACTTCTTCGAAACGATCAATCAATCTTTCATAGTTATATATTCTTTTCATTTCTCTCACCTGCTTATTAGTTTGATACCTGCCCTTATTAGAAACTACCTTTAATAAGCCCTCAGCCAGTGCCTTGTAGCTTCTTGGTTTCACTAACAAACCAAGCCCAGTATTCTTTACCAACCACCTAGCCCCCGGAATATTAGTACAGACTGACGGTAAGCCAGAAAGCATTGCCTCCACCTGTGAAAAAGGAAAACAATCGGTTCTTGACGGTACCACAAAAATATCCATCGCTTTGTAAAACACAAAGATCTCCCTTTTGTCATCCAACAAACCAAGTAAACTAATATTTTTCTTATTCTCTTCAATCAAAGGAGCTATTCTTTGCCAAAAATTCTCATAGGGAATCTTATAATCTCCCGCAAAAACAAAATGAATATCTTTTCTTTTTTTTGTTATCAACGAAATTGCCCTTACCAAATAATCAACTCCCTTCTCTTCTACAAATCTTCCTGCAAAACCAATTAACTTCTTTTTGGGCAAACCATACTTTTTTTTAAATTTAATCACTGCAAAATTTTCAATCGAAGGAATTTTAACCGGCGGCATACAAACAGCCCATTTATTTTTGAATTTCGACAAAGAACCAGAATGATTAGCATAATCTTTAGTATGTATTATTATCTTATCCGCCAATATCACCGCCAAATCAGTCGTCAAATAATAAATTCGCTCCATTAACCGAGCCACTACTCCTCCCTCTTTTGGCATTACCAAATCACCATTGTGTACCAAAAACAATTTTTTTCCTAGAAGTTTTGTTATCAAAACCGCTGGAATAATTTGTTGAAAAGGTAAATACACTACTACCACATCATAATCCTTAATTTTTTTATAAAATTCCCACGGGAAAGAAGGTAACACCAAGCTTCTAGACATTTTGATTAGATACGGTATTCTAGTCACTTCCACTCTCTTAATTTTTTCATTCCTCTTTAACTTTTTCTCATGCTGCCCGCAAATCACCCCCATCTCATACCCTCTTTCAACCAACCCTTCCGCCACTCTGGCCGCATACTGAGTTAAGCCTGTCCAAAACGGTCGATAATAAGTCAACACCAACAAAACTTTTTTCTTCCTCATGCCGTCATTATAACAACCCTACTGTATAATCACTTTTAGTGAAACAAACCGGCCCCTTTTTTTGGCAATCAAAAAAAAATTATCTCAAGATTATTTCCAGACTTCAAAACGGGCTCCTTATCATTCTTTTAAATTACTCAATCTGGCTTTTTCTCTTCGTCATCTCCTTCCTTCTTATCAAAAATAATTACAATACTTTTTGGCAAATCTTAATAGCCACCCTAATAGCCGAAGTAATCGAACGTTCAATTAAGAAATTTACCTTTTGGCATCGCCCCCTCTACCAAAAAAACAAAAAAGTTCCCCGAGGCTTAGTTGAAAGTTGGTATAACACTGGCTCTTTTCCCTCCGGCCACACCACCAAGGCCGTTTATTTTTTCCTTTTTGCCCTGCAGTATCAAGTTGTCAACCCGATTGTTTTTTTAACCATCAGCCTTCCTTTACTCGCCTTTCGAGTGCTGGTCGGTTTTCATTATCCCATCGATATCCTCGGCGGTGCCATTATTGGTATTACTCTTTGGTTTCTCACTCGCGGTATCATTTTCCCCGCTTCCCTAACTGCTATAATACAAACAATCTTTGATACTGTTTTCTTTCTTAAATAACTATGGTCTCAGATTTCAAATTCATCGCTCTCTGGTGGCTAACCATTTCATTTTTAAGTTGTCTCTCCCTTCCCTTAATCTTTTCCATTTTCAGAAAGTTCTGGGACAAAGGTTACATTTTTTCAAAAATTGTTTCTCTGGCTCTCATCACTTACATCATCTTCATTCTGGGAGTCTTTAAATTTCTACCTTTCACTAATTCTTCCATCTTTGCTATCATCTTTTTTTTCCTTCTTGGCAACCTTTATTATCTTTCCCGCCCCGGCACTCTGTCTACCTTCAAAAAAACCATTAAAAATAACTATAAAACCTTCATTCTCGAAGAACTTATATTTTTCTTCATCCTCATCCTCTGGTCCTATATTCGTGGTTTTGCCCCTCGCATCGAAGGTCTAGAAAAATTCATGGATTGGGGTTTTGTCAATTCTGCCTTAAGAACTCAATTCATGCCTCCCGCCGACATCTGGTTTTCCGGCCAACCTATCAATTACTACTACTTTGGCCATCTAATTTTTGCCTTACTTACCAAAGTCTCCAACATCTCTTCAGCCATCACTTACAATCTCTCAATTGCCACCGTCTGTGCTCTCACCTTTACCAGCACCTTTTCTTTAACTTCCAACCTGGTCATTACTTTCTTAAAAAAACGCCTTCTTAAAACTGCCGTTATTGCCGGTTTGATCTCTGCCTTTCTCCTTACCTTTGGCGGCAATCTTCATAGTGTTTACAAAATTATCAAAATTAATATCAAAAACAACGGGCACTTGGTTCTTAGTCAATCTGCCATTGACCAAGCCGCCCGATCCTACTGGTACCCTGATGCCACCAGGTTTATTGGTTTTGATCCCGATGTTGACGACAAGACCATTCATGAATTCCCTCTCTACAGTTTCGTAGTTGCCGACCTTCATGGCCACATGAACGATATTCCCATTATTCTTTTCTTTACCGCTTTCATTTTTTCTTCTTTACTCACCGCCTTGCCTTTTATCTCCTGGCGACTCATTTTGCCTTCTGCTCTCACCCTTTCCCTTGCCTTCATGACCAACGCCTGGGATCTTGCTGTCTATGGCCTCCTTTTTGCCATCACCACTTTTTTATCAAACCTCAATCGTCACCAACTCAAAATCGCCCTAGGTAAAACCTTAGTAAATGGTTTTCTTGTTATTTTCCTCTGGTATCTTTTCACTCTGCCTTTTTCCCTCAATTTTGAAGTTATGACCGAAGGAGTTCGTCTATCTGATGCCAGATCACTTTTCTATCAACTCTTCATCCTTTATGGTGGTTTTTGGTTGATAAATTTACCCTTCCTTATCCTTTTCCCCTTTCTTAAGAAAAAAATCACCCCTCCTGATCTTTTTGTCATCGGACTGATAATTACCGCCACCATTTTAATAATCATTCCCGAAATTGTCTATCTTAAGGACATTTATATCTACTCTCATCGTCGAGCCAACACTATGTTCAAGTTAACCTACCAAGCCTTCATCTTGTATTCCCTTTCCGCCGGTTACGTTTTAGTTCGCCTCAGTCGTCTTCTAAAACCTGTCCCGCGTCTCGTCTACAAAACCGTTTTTCTGATCATTTTTACCATCCACCTTATTTACCCTTATTTTGCCATCAACGGTTATTACAGCTTTAAGGAGTACCAAGGTCTTTGGGGTCTTGGATTCTTACAAATTTCTTACCCGGATAACTTAAAAGCAATCGATTGGATCAACCAAAATATTCCCGGCCAACCGGTTATGCTTGAAGCGGCAGGGGACAGCTATACCACCTTCAATCAAGTTTCATCTGCCACCGGTCTGCCTACCGTCGAAGGTTGGATTGTCCACGAATGGCTCTGGCGCGGCGGTTACGATAAGCCTTCGGCTCGTCAAAACGATGTCACCAAGATCTATGAATCAGACGACCCTGATGAAGTTCGCACTCTACTTCAAAAATATGCCGTCGACTATATCTTTGTCGGTGCCAAAGAAGTAGAAAAATACCCCAATCTTAATCTTGATAATTTTCAAAAACTCAACTATCCCATCATCGCCCAATTTGGCGATACCAAAATCTACAAAATCCCCAAATAATTCCACTTCTCTCTTCTGTTATATTAAAAGGCATGGCAGACATTTTATCCGATCTCAATCCTCAGCAAAAAAAAGCCGTCACCCACCAGGGTAGTCCTTTGCTCCTTTTAGCCGGTGCTGGTTCCGGTAAAACCCGGGTTCTTACCCATCGAGCCGCTTATTTTATTGATCAAAAACTCGCCTCTCCAGATCAAATTTTACTCCTTACTTTTACCAACAAAGCCGCCAATGAGATGAAACAAAGAATGGCCCGGCTAATTCCTGTTAATTCCACCAGTTCCAACCTCTTTGCCGGTACCTTTCACTCCTTTTGTTGTCGAATTCTCCGTATCGATGGTCATCTCATTGGTATTCCCCGTAACTTTGTCATTTATGATGCCGGCGACCAAGAATCACTAATCAAGTCCACTCTAACCGACCTCAATCTTAGCCCCAAAGAATTTAAACCCAAAAGTTTGCTTTACTTTATTGAAGCTGCCAAAAATAATTTCCAAACCCCTCAACAAGCCTCTCTTGATGCCGCCGGTTTTTGGAAAAGTCACGCTGTCAAAATTTATCGCCATTATCAAAAAAAACTCAATGAATATCATGCTGTTGATTTTAGTGACCTCTTATTCAAAACTTTAAAACTTTTCTCAAGACATCCCCAAATTTTAAAAAAATATCAAAACAAATACCCTTTCATCTTGGTTGACGAGTATCAGGATACCAACCGAGCCCAATATCTTCTTACCAAATCTCTGGCCCAAACAAATAACCAAATCACTGCCGTTGGTGATGCCTCTCAAGCCATCTACGGTTGGCGAGGCGCTGATTATACCAATCTCCAATCTTTCGTCGCCGATTTTAAAAACACCACTGTTATTAATCTTGAACAAAATTATCGCTCCACCCAAATTATCCTAGATGCCGCCAACTCAATCATTTCCAAAAACTCCTCTCACCCGATCCTAAAATTGTTCACCAACAAAAAGTCCGACGATAAAATAAAGATTCTTGAAGCCGACTCCGAAATCGCCGAAGCCGACTTCGTTGCTGAAAAAATTGATTTTATTCGGCACAATCTTCATATTCCTCTCAGAAATATGGCCATTCTTTATCGCATGAACGCTCAATCACGCACTCTTGAAGAAGCCCTCTTGCGCCGGTCCATTCCTTATGTACTTCTTGGCGGTACCAGATTTTATGACCGCACCGAGATCAAAGACATCTTGGCCATGCTTCGTTTTGCCATTGACCCTGCCGATCAAATCTCAGCCGATCGTTCCAAAAAAGCCCTAGGTGTCCGCCGTTTTCGTCGTTTTCAGCAAAACCTTGACAGTCTTGATCTGCCCAAAATGACCTCGCTTCAAATTTTAAAATCCTTACTCAAAAACTCCGGTTATCTAGAGAAATTTAACCCCAAAGAACCAGAAGATCAACGTCGCATTGAGAATATCAAAGAACTAAAGTCGGTGGCCACTTCCTTTCCCGATCTTATTGCTTTTTTAGAAAATGTAGCCTTGGTTCAACACGAATATTCACTTCAAGAAAAAAACAAAAAAAAAGAATCCAAAAGCGGTGTCCGTCTGATGACCCTCCACGGATCTAAAGGTTTAGAATTTGAAGTCGTCTTCTTGGTTGGTTTTGAAGAGGGCATTCTGCCTCACTCCAACTGCTTACTTGACCCTCAAGCCATCGAAGAAGAACGTCGTCTTTGTTATGTTGGTGTTACTAGAGCCAAAGATTACCTCTATATTACCTACGCCGCCCGGCGCCTTTATTTTGGCAAATCTTCATTGGGAGAAGCCAGCCGTTTTTTAACCGATATTCCGCATCATCTAACTGAGTTTGAGCAACCCATCAATATAATCCGTAACTATCGTTCACCCCGCAACGGCTGGGGCAATTCCCAATCTCGTTCCTCCGACGACCTAATCTACGATCCTGATATATACTAATCTAACCCATGATTACCCGTCTTTTCTATCCAAAAGAAAAAAAACTCTACAATCAAAAAATCATCCACCCCGTTCAAACCTGGCAATGGGGAGATTTTCAACAAACCCAAGGTCATAAAGTCTATCGTTTCGGGGTTTTTAATAAATCAATTTTAATCTCAGCCTACTCTGTCTCTTTTCACCCCATTCCTCATACTACCTACAGTATCGGCACCATTCTTCGCGGTCCCAGAATTACCAGTCAGATGATCGCCGCTATCAAAAAAGTTGCCATTCAAGAAAATGCTATTTTCGTCAAATTCGAACCAGATGTAATTCACCAGAAATTTGATCAATCTAATCATGCCACCGTTGTCAATCCTTTACCTCACTTTAATAATCTAGTCATTTCTCCTAAAGTCGCCTTCTATCCCTATTCCTATATCATCAATCTCACCCACTCCCAGGACCAATTACTTGCCTCCATGCATCCCAAAACCCGTTACAACATCAAGGTTGCCAATCGTCACGCCGTCAAAGTTCAAAACCAAAACACCCTGTTAGCTTTTAACACTTATCTTGACCTTATCTTTAATACCACTCGCCGCCAGGGATTTTACCTCCATTCTCGTCAATACCATCAAGTTTTATGGAAAACCCTCAAAAGTACCATCACCGCCCACCTCATGCTGGCTTCCTATCAAAATCAAGTTTTGTCTGCCCTCATGCTTTTTCAAACCCAAGATAGACTTTTTTACCCTTATGGCGGTTCCCTGTCTACTAACCGTCAAGTCATGGCTCCTACCCTGTTAATGTGGGAATCAATTAAGTTTGGCCAAAAACAAGGCTGCAAAACCTTCGATATGTGGGGCTGTCTTGGTCCTGACGCCAAACAGGGCAATCCCGCCTTTGGTTTCCATCGTTTCAAACAAGGTTTTGGTGGTCAACTAGTTCAATTTGTCGGTACCTATGACCTTTTAATTAATCCTCAGCTTTATCAGATCTATAATATTGTTGACAAATATCGCTGGAAACTTCTCCGTCTTAAAGCCAAACTCCCTTTTTTCAAGTGATAAAATAAGCCATGATTGAATCTACCACCCCAACCCCAGAAGAAGTAGCCACAGAACACCGTTTTCTTACTGCTTTAGAAGATGCTTTTACTCAACCACTAACACCAGAAGCAATCGATCCTCAGTTTATAGAAACCGCCTTAAATTTAGCAAAAATACCTCAACCAGAGAGGCTAGCTAAAACAAAAATGAGAACAAATGGTCCCAAATATTTAACCGTCAAACAAGCCCTAGGCGCCGACAGATTTAATGCCTATGGGAAATGGGCAAAAACATTATCAAGTGGATTACCCCAACTAAAATACCCGGGAAAGGATGGAAGAAGAAGCGGTTTTCGTCACCGTGGTCTCATGCAATTTGCCGCCGCCTTGGTTGCCTGTAGTTTGGGACAAATAACTGCCGAAGAATTCTGCCAAAGTATTAATAGTAGAGTCGGCAAAACCTTGTTTTATCGAAAACCTCCATCAGAAGCCTCATCCCAATATGGTACATTCACTAATTTAACAGCCTCTGTACCGGAAGGTTCTTTAGTCAAAGCCTGGCAATTTTTAATCTCACAACATGAAACAACCCAAAACTAAAATTAGCCACAAATTACTCCGCCAGGTTGCCACTCTAGCTCGCCTTAAACTGACTCCCTCAGAAGAAAAAACTTTTTTATCCCAACTTTCAACTGTCCTTGATTATTTTTCTGTATTAAGCAAAGTCGACACCTTAGACATCAAACCCTCTTTCCAAATTATCGAGCTGACCAAACCTTTCCGTTCAGACAAAATCAAAAAATGTTTACCAAAACAAAATATCCTCTCATCTGCTCCCCGTCGGTCTGATGATTATTTTCAAGTCAAAAGTACTATCAAAAAATAATGAACCTCTCCCTTTTAACCACTAGTTCTATTAAAAAATCACTAAAAGACAAACAATTTTCTGCCTTAGAATTAACCAAAGCTTATCTAGCCCGTACCAAAAAACTTAATCCCCTGGTCAATGCCTTTATTACCATAACCGAAAAAAAGGCTTTATCATCTGCCAAATCAATTGATCAAAAAGTCAAGAGAGGGGACAAGTTAGGCCAACTAGCTGGCTCTGTCATGTCAGTCAAAGATATCTACCTGACCAAAGGCATTCGCACTACCGCCGGCTCAAAAGTCCTCAAAAATTATATCCCCCCCTATTCTTCCACCGTCTATCAGAGACTAATCGACCAAGACGCCATCATAATTGGCAAAACCAACACCGACGCCTTTGCTTTCGGTGGCTCTACTGAAAATTCCGGTTTTTTTACTACCAAGAATCCTTGGAATCTTGACATGATTCCCGGTGGCTCTTCTGGTGGTTCTGCCGTTGCCACCGCTCTTAATCTGGCTACCTTCTCTCTTGGTACCGATACCGGTGGTTCTATCCGTCAACCGGCCTCTCTTTGCGGTGTCTCTGGCATCAAACCCACCTATGGTCGCAATTCCCGCTATGGTATTACTGCCATGGCCTCGTCATTCGACTGCCCCGGGGCTTTTGCCCGGCACGTCAAAGATTTAGCCCGGGTTACCAAAATCATGGCCGGTGCCGATCCTCACGATGCCACTACTCCCTCTCTTGCCGTTCCTGACTACCCCAAACTTCTTAATAAGGTCAACCTCAAAGGTTTAAAAATCGGTCTTCCCCAAGAATACTTTTCCGGGGCCATCGACCCCCAGGTCAAAAGTATTGTCATGTCTGCCGCTGCTATCTTAGAAAAGCAAGGTGCTCGGATTATCGACATCACCCTACCCAGCACTAACCTCGGCGTTGCCGTTTACTACATTCTCATTCCCAGCGAAATTTCTGCCAACATGGCCCGATACGACGGCATCCGTTTTGGTCAATCCAAAAAAGATACTTTAGATCTTCTGTCTCATTACATGGAGACTAGGGGAAAATATATGGAAGCCGAAGTTAAACGTCGTATCTTAATCGGCACCTATGCCCTTTCTTCCGGTTATTACGACGCCTACTATACCAAAGCTGCCAAAGTCAGAACTCTAATCAAAAATGAATTTATCAAAGCTTTCCAAAAAGTTGATACTATTATAGCTCCAGTCTCTCCCACTCCTGCCTGGCCCATAGGAGAGAAAGTCAATGATCCTCTAAAAATGTATTTGGCCGATGTCTATACCTGTTGTATCAATGTTGCCGGCCTTCCCGCCCTGGCTCTACCCGGTGGTTTTACTACCAACAATCTCCCGGTTGGTTTCCAGCTTATCGGAAATTTTTGGCAGGAAGATCAACTTTTTTCCATTGGTCACCAATTTCAGCAATTAACCACTTACCATCTTAAAACTCCAAATATATGTTAAACGAAGCGAAATCCCGATTATCATCGGGAAAAACTACTCCCATCATCGGTCTTGAAGTCCATCTGGAACTAAAAACCAAATCCAAGATGTTTTGTTCCTGTCCCGCCAACCATTTTCATGTTCCTCCTAACACCCATACCTGTCCGGTTTGTTTGGGATTACCCGGAGCCCTGCCAGTTCCCAACCAAAAGGCTTTAAATTTTTGTCTCAAGTTGGGATTAGCTCTCAACTGCTCCGTTAATCCCAATTCTTTTTTTGAGCGCAAAAATTATTTCTATCCCGATCTTCCCAAGGGTTTTCAAATTAGCCAATACCAAAAACCTCTCTGTATCAAGGGCCATCTCAAATTAGGGGACAAGACTATTCGTATCAACCGGGTTCACATGGAAGAAGACACCGGTAAATCTGTCCACTTAACCGACTCTACTTTAATTGACTTTAACCGCTCTGGAGTTCCCCTCGTTGAAATCGTTTCCGAACCTGACCTTACCTCCTCAATCCAAGCTAAACAATATCTTCTAAAAATCCAACAACTTGTCCGTTACCTTGATATCTCCGATGCCGATATCGAAAAAGGCTCCATGCGCTGCGAGCCCACCGTTAATTTAAAAATTCAAAAAAACGGTAAAACCTATTACACTCCCATCGTTGAAATCAAAAACATCGCCTCCCTAACTGGCTGTCAAAAAGCCATTGATTATGAAATCAGACGCCAAACCAAACTTTTTCAAAAAACCAATCAAACCAAATCCGATACTGGCAAAACTACCCGTGGTTGGGACACCGACAAGAACCAAACCTTTCTCCAACGCCAAAAAGAAGGCTCATCTGATTATCGTTACTTCCCCGAGCCCGATATCCCTCCAATTAATTACAGCCAAAAACAAATTCAAAAAATTAAATCCACTATTCCAGAATTACCCCAGCAAAAAGTAGAAAAATATAAAAAGCTAAAACTCTCTGATTACCAGGCCAATCTTCTAGCCCAAGACCAAGCCTTTGCTATCGCTTTCGAAAAAGCCGTTGGCGATAATCCTTCTGCCGATTTTGCCACTACCGTAGCCAACTGGTTTCTTGGTCCCCTCAAAAAACAAAAAATTGTTTCTCAAAAAATTATTCCAAAATTTTTCAAAAAAATTTTTCAATATATTACCAGCAAACAAAGTTCAGCCTCTGCCGCCAAACAAATTATCTTAGAAAGCTACAAAACAGGTCAAGATCCCGAGCTTTTATACCAAAAAAACAATCTCTTTCAGGTCTCCGATACCAATAAATTAGGAAAAATTGTCAAAAAAGTTATCACCGATAACCCCAAGGCTGTCGAAGACTATCAAAAAAATCCCAACACTATCGGATTCTTAATTGGCCAAGTTATGCACGCTACCGCCGGTTCGGCTAACCCCCAGATGGTCGATCAGATCTTAAAAAAGTTACTACTTTAAAAAATCTCTTAAACGCCTGCTCTTGGCTGGATGTCTCAATTTCCTCAAAGCTTTTGCCTCAATACTTAAAACCTCTTCTGGTGTCTCAAAACCCATTCTTTCCGCCACCTCACCCATAGTATTACCCTGATCATAGCGCCAAGTCAACACTTTTTGTTCTTCCAGTGTCAAGTCGCTCACCAAACCATGCAATACTCGCTTTAAATCCTCTTTAATCGATTCTCCTTCCGGATTAAAACTACCTTCATCTGGAAAATTATTTAACTCACCCCCACTTTCCCCAAAACAATTATGATGTACCACCGCCAGTAAATCAAACTTTCTGGGACGATATTTTCCTCGTTTCCCAAAAAACAATACTTGTCTATCTTCTTCCCCCAAATCACCAACCAACTCACCTGCCTTCCTTTTAATCGTTTCTAAATCCACCTCCACTTCCCCGTTTTTTAAAAGAGCTTCCAACGCCTGAAAATACAATCTTACGGTTCCAAGATTTGATCCTTCTAATCCATATCTCCCGGCCACTTCTATATGAATCTTTCTTTTTACTTCAGTATTAACTTGAATTCGTAAAAAATCCCTTCCTTTTACTTTTCCCCGTCTCTCCGGTGGTAGTACCTTCCATTTTTCAACAATATCGGCCGCTTCAGCAAAAGCTTCCATTGTCAAATCTACGTCTGACACCCCCAACCTCTTAACCTTGTCAACTATTTTGCATATAGTCGGTACACAAAAAAACAATAATCTTCCAAAAGCCACTTCTCTTTTCTCTGGGTCTTCGGTGGCTTCATTTAATGTTTCTTTTAATCCAGCCATCACTTCGTAGGGCACATGGAAAAACCCCCATTGTTTCATTGCTCCCACGGGATCATCTGTTGACAAAATATTTTTAATTTCTTTTCTCGCGTCCGCTCTCCTTACCCTTTCAGGCAAAACCCTATTAATTTTCCGGCCCACCCCCTCATTTTTTTCATTCGTCATTTTTCAAAAAATTTCTAAAAATAAAAGTCATCAACCAATTTTACTATAATATCTCAAATGTCTCACCGTCGAACCATCCTTTCCTCAACCCCAAATGTTACCCAAATCCTAAAAAAACTGCTCAAATAAAAAGCCTCGGCCTTTTGATCAACTAAACACTACACCTAGTAGTTTGACAAACCTGGCAACCCTAGTTTACAATCAGTCATGTTTGGAAAACTACTTAAGGGCCATCGGAAAAAAACCGGCAAGAGTCTCAAAGCAGTCGGAAAAGATATCGGAATAAACTATTCATATCTTTCCAAGATTGAAAAAGGAATCCAGCGTCCTTCAGTGGAACTACTAAACAAATTAGTCACATATTATAAATTAAACAATAGTCAAACCGGCAAAATATTCCATTTTGCTGGTTACAAAAGAGAAGAGGTAACTATGAACAACCAATCACAATTTAACAAATCAAATCAAAATAAGACACAGATCAGCATTGATCCCAAAAACAATCAAATACTATACACCGACCACATCCATGTAACCTCAAGCCCATTTGGTTTGGTACTAGACATCGGCCAGAAAATGGGGCCAACAACAAAAGCTTTCATAGTTTCGCGAATTGGAATGAGCGCAGAACACGCGAAAGCTTTAGTTAACTTATTAAATAGAGCTCTTAAGGTCAAAAATATAAAAAAAAGCACCACCAAAGCTGAGGCATAAAAATGCAAAAATTCACTGCAATGATACGAAGCAATCTTGTCAAAATAGAAAAATATGAGGATGCAATGTAAATTTTAATTTATGAAAAACAAAACAAAATTAATTTTTCCTAAATCAGTCTTAGGCAGAAAGGAAGTTGAGTTCTCAAAAAAAGAACTTAGAGAGGCAATCAGCTTCGTTTGCAAGCCGTGTTGGGAATTAAAGTACTGTCCCTATGGCCCACTGGTCGAAAATTTCCCTCTTCCGTCTATTCCTAGACACCGAGCAATCGAACACACCAAATATTTGCAGAAGTGTTTGAAGGAGGGAGTTATGGGAAATGGGGAACCTTTAGATGATATGAGAAGAAAGTATTTCGAAAAAGAAGTCAAGAACTTTAACGAAAAAGATTATCCAGAAGAAATTCCAAACGAAGTTATAGAAATGTCTTGCAGTGATTTCGGACATCTTTGTCCTGTCTTTTTTTCTGCAGAACCCTTTACAGAAACCGAAAAAACCAGAAAGCCGAACAAAAGAAAAGCCTCACGCGCAACCCTCCTTAGAGTCGTACGCAGAGACAATTCTATTTGTCAGGAGTGTGCTTCCAGTCTAAGAGACGAAGATATTGAAATTGACCACACGATACCCTACTCGAAAGGAGGCCCAACAATAGAAGGAAATCTCCGGGTTCTATGTTCCAAATGTAACAAAACAAAATCAAATTTCCCCAATCATCTCCTCAGCGAAAAAGGTAAACTGAGCAACAGAAAAAAATACTTCGGCAAAGACAAGTAACACCAATAACTTTTCTACCACCTCAGCTAGTCTCCCAAATTCTAAAAAAACTACTCAGATAATTTTTTCCTACACACTATTAACATATATTTTTGTGTTATAATCCGCCTAATATGGCCTTTCCTTCAGAAAATATTCCCTTAAGAGGTTTTCGCAGACGTATAGCTGGGACAATAGGAAGGAAAAGAGAAAAATTAACCCGAACCATTAATCCATTAGACAAAGCCCCAATTGTCGAGGAAATAGAATATCTCACAGAACTACTTAGAGTTATCCCTGGAGGTTCAACAGAAGCTGGTCGTGGTCCCAATGAAGACTTTAGTCAACAAGCCGCCCACAACAATCCTCGCTAATTGATAAAATAGGCTGTGTCCTCCAAGTTCTCTTCCCAATACCGTCGCCTTAACCTCGAGCAAAAGAAAGCCGTTGACGCTATCGATGGTCCCGTCATGGTCATTGCTGGCGCCGGTACCGGCAAAACCCAAACTATTGCTTTAAGAATTGCCAATATACTAGACAAAACTCAAACCCCAGCCCAAAATATTCTCTGTCTCACCTTCACCGACAACGCCGCCAAAAACATGCTCCATCGCTTACTTGAAGTTATCGGTCCGTCCGCCTACAAAATCAAAATCCACACCTTTCACTCCTTTTGCAATGAAGTTATTCTCACCCATCCCGACCAATTTATCTTCGCCCACGACATTGAATCCTTAGAAGAGCTAGATCGCCTAGAGATCATCCAAAAATTAATAGAAAACCTACCCGTCAATTCTCCTCTAAAACCCTTTGGCGACCCACTTTTTTATCAAAAACAAATCATTTCATCTATTCAAACGCTTAAAAGAGAAAACATCTCGCCATCAAAACTCAAGAAACTTGTTTTATCTCAAAAACAATTTATAAAATCTTCCCAATCTAGCCATCAAAAACTCAAATCTCTTCGCACCAACAAAGACTTATCTTTACAAGTCAACAATTTAGCCAAAAAAATCACCAAAATTTCTCCTTTATCCCTCAAAATTCTCTTTCAAACTCAAATTAATCTTTTTTCCACTGGGGGTTTCGATGTTGGTCGGGCCAAAAATCCGGCCATCAACTTCAAAAACGCTCTACTAAAAATTATCGAGGATCTCCAAAAACAAACCGATCGTCAGCTTGTCCTCCAAAAAATTTATCAGGATTATCAAAAACAGCTAAAAATCTTGGCCAAATACGATTACGAAGACATGATCCTTTTTGTCATCAAAGCTTTCAAAAAAGACAAAGACTTACTCTCAGATTATCAAGAAAAGTTTCTTTACATTCTAGTCGACGAATACCAAGACTCTAACTCGGCCCAAAACAAAATATTAGAACTTCTCTCCTCCTACGATTCGTCACCCAACCTCTTTGTCGTCGGTGACGATGATCAATCCATTTTTCGTTTTCAGGGGGCTGCCATCGAAAACCTATTAGAATTTCAAAAAAATTATCATCCCCAATTGATAGTTCTAAAAAACAACTATCGTAGCCATCAGCTCATTTTAGATTCCAGTCTCTCGGTTGTCTCTCATAACCAAAACCGTCTCAGTCATCTTCTAAAAGATGTCGACAAAACCCTTATTTCTCAAAAAAAATATGACCCTGATCCCATCAACCTATTTGTCGCCAATACTCATCTAGAAGAACATTATTATGTTGCCAAAAAAATCAAAAAACTAATTAATGCTGGTACCGACCCTCGATTTATTGCCATTCTTTATCGCACCAACAAAGACCCGGATTCCCTCATCCCATTTTTAAAAAATCTCTCTATCTCTTACCAAATCTCATCCGGTGATAATATTCTCACCCAAACTCACATCAAAAATCTTTTAAAACTTTTTAAATTTCTCCAAAATCCTTCCCTTGACCGGCTTCTTTTTGATCTCCTCTCATCTTCTTTTGTCAACCTTGATCCTTTTGATCTTCTAAAATTATTCCGATTATCCTATCAAAAACATCTACCTCTTTTTGATCTTATCCAAAAACCCACACAACTTGATATCAAATCTACCAGTCAAAAAAAACTAAAAACATTCCTAAAACATCTCTCCCTGTCACTTCAGGACATAAATAGTCTTTCTTTTGACCGCGCCTTTAACTCAATCATCCGTCGTTTCAACTATCTGGACTCTCTTCTTAAAAAAGATGATATTAAAGTTATAAACCAACTGAACCATTTCTACACCTTTATCAAAAAACTTTCCGACCAAAAGTTTACTCTTCCTCAAATCCTCTCTCGTCTTGATCTCTTAGATCAAAACAACATCTCAATTGTCGCCACCAACTTCGACCAAGATCTTCAGGCCATCAACCTCCTCACCGTTCATAAAGCTAAAGGCCTTGAATTTGATCACGTCTTCATCATCAATCTTGTCGATAAAAAATGGGGCAACAGTCGTAATTCCAGCCCTCTAAAACTACCCCACGGCATTATAAATTCTGAAACTCTAACCGTCATTTCTGACCAAAATGAAGATGCCCGCCGTCTTTTTTATGTTGCTCTAACCCGGGCCAAAAAACAGATTTATCTCTCCTATTCCCAAACTGCTCACAATGGCCGCCAACTTATCCCTTCCATATTCCTCTCCGAGATTAAGCCTCAACTCATAGAAACCGTCAAACCGGATAAATTCATAAAATCCTTTGCTGTCAAAAACCGCTTTACTAGAAAAACCCCTCCCTTACTTTCAAAGTCTGTCAATCGAAACTATCTAAAAAATTATCTTGCCAATCACTATCGTTTAAATGTCACCCATCTAAACTCTTATCTTGCTTGCCCTCTCTGTTTCTATTACAAAACCATCCTTCGCCTCCCCGATACTAAAGACAAAAACCTCAGTTTCGGCACTGCTGTTCACTTTGCCCTAACCTATCTTTATAATCAGCTCAAACTTGGCAAGCCTCTCATTTCTCAAAATCGTTTTCTAAAAATTTTTAAATCCGCCCTAACCAGAGAAAATTTATCTAAAAAAGATTTCCAAGATGTCCTTGCTATCGCCAAACTCAACTTGCCCGACTATTACCACCAATACCAATCATCTTTTAGCGCCGACTGTCTCTCCGAATATGACTTTGCCGTTTCAAAAGTTTTTGTAAACGACACCCCCATAACCGGCAAAATTGATCGTATCCAGCCAACCAAAGGTTCTACCAAAAACTTACCCAATGCCCAGGTTTTTGACTACAAAACCGGCCGTCCCGATCACAAAAACCTTGGCCGTAACGGCGATTACTTCAGACAACTTGTTTTCTACAAAATCCTCGCCGACAACAGCCCCAATTTTCCCTTCCACATTGCCACCGGTACCATTGATTTCATTCAAAAAAACAAACAAAGTCAATTCATCCAAAAAGACTACCATTTTGCCAAACAAGATATACTAACAGTCATAGACCTAATTGAAAAAACTTATCAAAATATTCTTAACCTTGAATTTAACCATATCGGCACCAATTGCCGTGACCGCCAATCTCTTCACCGCCTGTTAGAATAAAAATAAATGTCTTTCCGTTCATCCACCAACAAACTTCTAAAAAGATTTGAAAAATCAGCCAAAACTTTCAATCTAATTAAAATCAGTCGTTCTGCCATTCTAAATAACTATCAAATTTTTCAAAAACTTTGCCCCCACGCCCAAATTTGGCCGATTCTAAAATCCAACGCCTATGGTCACGGTCTTATCCCGATGACCCACATTCTAAAAGATATTTCCGCCGATTATTTTGTTGTTGACAGTTATCTTGAGGCCCTAGAAATCTGGAAAGTTAATCCCCGTCCAGTTCTCTTAGTTGGCGATACCCATCCCCAAAACTTCTCTTACTTAAACTTTAAAAACCTAACCCTCACCATTCAAAATCTCTATTCTCTCAGGTTATTAGCCCAAACCAAAAAAACCGTCAAAATCCACCTTAAAGTTAACACCGGCATGCACCGGCAGGGGATTAATATAGATCAAATTCCTCAGTTTATTAAGATTTTAAAAAAACATCATCGCCTCAAGTTCGAAGGTCTCTGGTCTCATCTTTCCGATACCGATTCTACAGACAATTCCTACACCAGAAAACAACAAAAACTTTTTCAAATCGCCTTAGAACAGATTAAACAAGCCGGCTTTAGTCCCAAATACACTCACCTTTGTGCCACTGCCGGCGCCACTAAAATCAAAAAACACTATACCGTCATCCGCCTTGGTATCGGCCTTTATGGTTACAACCCTCTCTCCGAAAAAGACCCCGCCTTTAAAAAACTTGTCGATCTTTTACCTGCCCTCAGTCTTACTTCCACCATCACCAACATTAGAACCCTTCAAAAAGGCGACCAAGTCAGCTATAACCGCACTTTTACTGCCAAAAATAACCTTCAACTGGTCACCATTCCTTTTGGTTATTTTGAAGGTTTAGACCATCGCCTTTCCAACCGTGGCTTTATCAAATACCGTCACCATTTCTACCCCATTGCCGGTCGCGTCTGCATGAATTTAACCTCCATCAATTTCAAAAACACCTTGCCCCGGCTCTACCACCCCGTTAATATCATCAGCCCTAACCCTGACGACAAAAACTCAATTAAAAACATCGCTCGTCTGACCCACACCATTCCTTATCAAATTTTAGTCCACCTCCACCCCAGCATCAGAAGGAAAATTATACCTTAGTGTTAAAATCAGCTATGTCACTCGAACTTCTTTTAGGTCTTTTTATCGGTATCAGTTTTGCTCTAGGTCTCTATTTTTTAGTCATCAAAAAAAATCAGACTAAACCGGACAAATTTACCGACGATTTCTTCGCCCACTTTAATCAAAAATTTCCTGAAATTTTAAACAAGGCCAATCAATCCCTGATTACCATGGCTAATCAAAAACTTGATGCCCAACACCGTCAAGCCTCTGCTGATCTGGACACCAAAAAACAATCTATCGAAAAAGTTATCATCCAAGTCCTCCACCAACTCAAAGCCAGCTCTGAAAAACTTGAACTTGCCGAACAAAAAAGAATTGGTAGTTTCGAAAGTCTAAAAACCGCCCTAAAATCCCATCAAAAGATTACCGAATCTCTCTCTATCACCACCGAAGGCCTCAAAAAAGTACTTAGCAACAATCAACTTCGTGGCGCCTTTGGTGAAAAAGTTGCCGAAGACTTACTCAAAATGTCCGGATTTGTCAGAGGAGTCAACTATCAATTTAACAAAAAACAATCTGGTACCGACACCCGCCCCGACTTTGCTATCCTTCTTCCCGACGGCGTCCGCATCAATGTTGATGCCAAGTTTCCCTACCAAAATTTACAAAAAATGACTCAAACAAAAAACAAACAAGTTCGTCAACAGTGCTTAAAAGATTTCCGTCAAGACGTCCGTCAAAAGGTCAAACAAGTTACCAGTCGTGACTATATTAATCCCGAAAACAAAACGGTTGATTTTGTTATAGTTTTCATTCCCAATGAAATGATATTTTCTTTTATCTACGATAAGATGGAGGACATTTGGGAAGATGCTATCCGTCGAAAAGTCATCTTTGCCGGCCCCTTCTCTTTCACCGCCATTCTTCGCATGGTTCTTCAAGCCTATGATAATTTTCGTTATCAAAAAAATGTCCAAAGCATCATCTCCTATATCCGCCTCTTTGAACAAGAATTTGTTAAATATAATGAAGAATTCACCAAAATCGGCTCCCGTCTCGACAGCCTAAACCGTCAATACAATCAAGTGAACAGTACTCGTACCAACAAACTTTTACGGGTCGTCGACAAAATCAAACTTGCCAGCCCTTCATCAAAAAAATTACCGGCTGATGAAATTTAACCAAATCAAAAAATTTCGCTTTCCTTTTTTTTCCCTTATTTTCTGGCTCCTTTTAGTCATTTTCATTCTCACCATCTCCCCAACACTAACAACCATTCCAGTTTTTTTCATTCTCGTCTTTTTTACTCTTTTTGCCACCAGTTTAGTTTTCATTAAAACCATCAAATTCAATCTTCTACTGGTTTTTTTCCTTCTTTGCCTCCTCTTCTTTCTCTATTTTCATCAACTAACTACTATCAATATAACCTTACTTTCCAGCTTTTTTATAGCCATATTCTTCTTGATTAAATAATTCCCTCTTGACACTCATTAGCACTCGCCTTATTATATTGCTAATATGGCTGACTTAACTCAACGTCAAATCAAAATCCTCAAACATATCACTGAGGAATTTATTGAAACCGCCACTCCCGTTGGTTCCGAAACTCTGGAAAAAAAATATTCCCTTGGTATCTCTTCTGCTACCATCAGAAACGAAATGGCCACTCTAACCCAGTTGGGATTTCTAAAGAAAAGCCATCTTTCTGCTGGCCGAGCTCCCACCTCTATGGGCTTCAAGTATTATGTTCGTCAACTAATGGACCCCAAATCGCTCTCTGTTAGCGAAGAAATTAAAGCCAAAGAAAAAGTCTGGGATTACCGAAACCAATTTGAAAAACTTCTCAAAGAAACCACCAAAGAATTAGCTTCTCGTACCCGCACCATGGCTCTGGCCACCACCGACCAAGACACCATTTACAGCTATGGCGCCTCCAATCTTCTGGAAGAACCCGAATTTTTTGATATCGACGTTACCAAAACTATTCTCTCTTTAATCGATAACACCAACTTTTGGTTTGACCTTATAAGCAAAGCCGACCACAAAAATAAGGATGACACCAACCATCTTGTTCATCTTCTCATCGGTGAAGATCTGGGTATGGAACACCTTGAACCTTGTGGTTTTATTTATCAAACTTACCAAGCCGGTCCTCATCGAGGTATTATTGGTATTGTCGGTCCGGCTCGTTTTCGTTTCCGTCGTGTCATCCCCCTGGTTGACTACTTTGCTAGTTTAGTTTCTACCATTACTGGTTAGTTTCCCATGCCCAAAAAGTCCCCCAAAACCACCCCCGCCTCAAAAATCGCCTCACTAGAAAACAAACTTAAGAGATCTTTGGCCGACTATGCCAATCTGGAAAAAAGAATTCAAAAACAACGTCAACTATATGCCATTATGGCCGCTACTGGCATTCTCAGTCAGATGATAGAAATTCTTGATGATCTTCATCTAACCCAAAAACACCTCAAAAATCCGGCCCTAAAAATGGTCATTGATAAATTTCAAAAAACTCTCTCCGGCCAAGGCCTAAAGGAAATTGAGGCCAAAGGTAAAATCTTTGACCCCAAGCTAATGGACTGTGTTGATGTTGCTCAGGGTAAACAAGACCATATTGTTTCTGTTCAAAAAAAAGGTTATACCTTTAACAATCAGGTCCTCCGACCGGCTCGAGTCGTTGTCGGCCGTCAAAAAATTAAAAATTAATTAATTAAAAAACAATATGTCTCAAAAAATAATTGGCATTGATCTTGGTACTACTAATTCATGCGTCGCCGTTATGGAATCCGGCCAGCCCAAAGTCATTCTTACTTCCGAAGGCAGAAATCTTATCCCTTCAGTGGTTGAACCGGTCAAAAAACTGGTTGGTGACTTGGCCAAGCGTCAAATGATTCTAAATCCCAAAAATACTGTCTACAGCATCAAAAGAATTATGGGTCGCCGTCTTGACGATCCCGAAACCAAAAAAACCCAGCAAAACTCTTCCTACAAAATTGTGGCCTCAA
>SDBU01002377.1_pt1 | contig 25150 bp, 49 predicted proteins | sample 2277071 | NCBI WGS metagenome assembly SDBU01 (sample SAMN10397929, study PRJNA504765) | marine sediment metagenome | isolation source: marine sediment core GS08_GC12, 126 cmbsf | place: Arctic Ocean: Gakkel Ridge, Loki's castle | collected 2008
GAGTGCTACTGATGGTATGAATCAAGTTTTCAATAATATCTTTATTCCACTGGCAGGGGCATCCGCGGCTATTCAAATATTAACCAACGGTGGTAGTATATCATTTCTTGATCATAATTGTTACTTTGGTGCAGATGGGAATCCGATCACAGACCTATTTACAACTTCAAAAGTTGGTGGATCTTTGCCAGTTATAGGTGCAAATTCTATTCAAGAGGACCCACTATTTGTTGATGCTGAAAATGGTGATTTTACTCCACAGAATCCGAATGTAACAACCGGCGGAATACGAGACATAGGAGGTAATCCAACGGCTATTGGTGCGATAGAACCTGCTACTCCGTCTATTGCTCCAGTTCTGGTCAGTGTTACCGACAACGGCGATCAGGATGCTGCAACAGCGACAGTTACGGGTACGGGTACGATTCAACTATACTACCGGATTCGTGGTGTTACAGCGTGGACAACAGGGCTTACACGATCAGGTGATGGCACTATCGTACAGACAGGATTAACGGCGGCAAAATGGTATGAGTTTTATTGTACCGCTGACTCAAACGGAATTGAATCTGCTCCGTCTGTTATCTTATCGCTGTTTTTAGATGATGCTGCTGTAATGGCAATAGAGCGGGCAATATTTACGATCCTGTCAGGCGATGCAACTGTCGGCGGATTAGTATCGGCAAGGATATACCCCAATTATGTTCCGCAAAATGCAGCGATGCCAGCAGTAACATATCAACAGGTATCAGGGCCAAGAGATAATACACTTGATGGGCCGAGTGGATTGGTAAATTCACGATTCCAGATTAATTCATGGGCTGAAAATTATGCCGATTGTGATGAATTGACAGAAGCGGTACGTAAAGCATTAAGTGGATTTGCTGCGACTGTTGGCAGTTTAGTAATACAAGTAATCCAGCTTGAAGATGAGGCGGATATGCCAAAATTAAAAGCTGGCAATGACGTTTTAAAGCGGCTCGGAAAGCGGCTTGACTTTAGAATTTGGTTCACAGAAACACCTTAACAAAAGGAGCATATTATGAGTAATGGTACACATGGACACGGTACGAGTTTAGTCGGTAGCGTTACGGGCGATATTGGAGATATTATTTCAATATCAGGGCCGAACATAGCGATAGACTCTATTATCATTTCGACAATGGATTCACCAAGTAAACACGACGAGTTCATACCGGGGATGTTGGATGCTGGCGAACTTACTTTCGATGTCAATTATGATGGTGCAAGCGGCGGAACAGCAAACGATTTGCAGACCGCATTCGTGACAGAAGCACTCGAAACATGGACGGTAACTTTTCCAGATGGTAGTAATTGGGCTGCGTCTGGCTTTGTTTCTGCTCTCGGGAATGCAATTCCATTCGACGATAAGGTTACTCAAAGCTTAACGATCACATTGAGCGGTGTTGCGGCATGGAACGCGGCTTAAACCTATCGAAAAAAATAACGTATAAAAATATATAAGGAGTTTTATCATGGCAGGTAGACACGGACACGGAGCGGCTGTATTAGTCAGTTTAGACGCTACTACTTTTTCAACACTCGGAAATGTTCAGAGTATTTCCGGGCCGAATCAAAGCAAAAACCCAATCGACATTTCGACAATGGACTCAACAAGCAAATATCGTGAAAAGATTAGCGGTATGCTTGATGCTGGCGAGATCACGTTCGATATGAATTACGAGGGCGTAACAAACGCGGCTCTTGTCGAAACATTGCTAGGTCAAACGGCTGTTTGGAACATAAATATCAGCGAGGGAACCAACGCCGCAACATCGTCGAATTTCTTGGTTAATGGATTTATTACGTCTTTAGGGCATGAAATACCATTTGACGATAAAATCAGCCAGAGCATCACGATCAAATGCAGCGGAGTTCCGACATTTACCGATATTGCCACGTAACGCACGAGGATTGATTCTAAGCAACTTTACCTGATTCGGGGTAATTGTACCTAAATGGCAAGTAAATAGACGTACTATTGAGTGGTACGTGAAAATATTAACAATAACGCAGATATAAGGAGTAATGATGTTATCAAGAGATCAAATTCTAAAAGCAGACGATATTAAGGAAAAAATGGTATTTGTACCAGAATGGGGGGGCGAGGTTCGTATCAAGATGATGAGCGGAACGGAACGCGATAATTTTGAAGCCAGCATCTATAACAGCGATGAGAAAACGACCGATCTGACAAACATCAGGGCCAAATTATGCGTTGCTGTGATGGTTGACGAAAAAGGAAAGCGTCTGTTTTCTTTAGAGGATGTTATCGCTTTGGGGGCTAAGTCGGCAAAGGCACTGGATCGGGTGTATGACGAAGCTACAAGCCTGAACAAGATAACGGCGGCAGATCAAGAGGAACTTGTAAAAAACTCCGGCAAAGGCAAGGTTTAAGGTTTCAGTTTAGACTTGCTTTAGCTTTAAAAAAGTCACGCCGAGAGTTACTTGAATCGATGGACTCTGAAGAATATTCGTATTGGATTGCATTAAGTCAGTTAGAACCGATAGGCGAGCGGCGTTCTGATTTACGAACCGGCTCAATCATTTCTGCTTTGTACGCGTGTAATTGGAGCAGCAAGAGTAAAAAACCGCCAAGCATTGAGGACTGCACTTTTAATTTTGATCCGCCTAAAAAACAGCCGATCAGTCAGATGAAAAAAATCTTACAAGGAATGATAAACCGGGGAAAGAAATGCCAGTAGTATCAACATTAGCAGTCAATCTAACCGCTCGAACGGCGGCGTTTGATAAGAAAATGAAAAAGTCAAAGAAGCAAGTATCGGCTTTTTCAAAGGTTGCAGCAAAAGCTGGTGCGACTTTAAAAAGATTTTCCGCAATTGGTGCGGCTGCTGCGGTGGCTGCGTTTGTTCTGATTACTAAAAGTGCTATGAAAACCATTGATGTTACTGCGAAACTGTCAGATAGGATAGGGATTGCAACCGAAGATATTATCGCATTAAGACACGCGGCAGAGATTACAGGCGTATCAGGTGAGGCTTTAGATAAATCGCTCGAAATGTTTGTACGTAGATTAGGTGAAGTCAGGCAAGGAACTGGCGAGGCAAAGGTTGCTTTAAAAGAATTGGGCATTGACGTAAATAAATTAGTCACTCTATCACCTGCTGCGGCGTTTTCGTTGATCGCCGATGAAATAAACAAGATGGCTTTGCAAGCTGATAAGGCTGTTATTGCGTATCAGTTATTCGGTCGGGCTGGAACTAAGTTGCTGAACACTCTTGCTCTTGGTTCAGGGGGTTTGGCCGAGATGAAAAAAGAGGCCGAGGAATTAGGTTTAACATTTAACCGTTTCGATGCTGCAAAAATAGAGGAAGCAAACGATGCTATTCAGCGAATGAAAGAATCATTTACTGGAATAGGGCAGGATTTAGCAATACAACTAGCTCCGGCAATTAAAGCGATTGCAGACATCACAACAGAGGCAATAAAGAACGCGAAACAACGCAAAGCAACATTGAAAGAGTTGGGCGGTGGGGGAAAGCCAATAGATTTAAAAGAGGGATTACTCGACAACTTAAAAACCGAAATGGATTTGGCAAAACTGATAGCTGCTGGATTTGAAAAACAACTTGAAGAACTAAAGGCTACAACGGATTCTGCGGCTCACGGATTTATACAGTACAGGCAAAAACTGGAACTTTTGGAATTTCAGTTTAAATCAGCGACAGAGCGAGTTAATGAATTCCAAAAAGCACAGGACGATGCTGCAATAGCAACGGTGAACGCAGAAACATTTGCGGCGGCGGCTGCAAAAGTTAAAAAATTCAACGATGGATTGGAACGCCAGATTCGATTACTAGGTGGTACTGCAAACGAAAAGGCTATTGATAAACTTAAAGAGCTTGGCAGTACGCTTACAGACGTTGCTAAAAAAGACTTTGATTTGATAATTGAAAAGTCAGGTGAACTTGCTACTAAACTTCAAGAGGTAACAGTTGCGGCGGCAAAAGCGAATGAATTAAAATCAATTTTCGATGGTCTTAAAGATAGCATAAAAACATCTGCCGAGAAAATGGCAGACTTTAAAAGGCTATTGGAGTCAGGACTCAAAGCTGGACTGATAACAATAGAACAGTTCAATAAATTATTAGACGAGGATGCTGTTGCTGCAATAGAAAAAAGGAAAGCTGCCATAAAATCATTTGCAGATAGCGTTAAGCAATCACTTAAAGGCCCGATTGAGCTTTTAAAAGATTTTCGTAAGGAACTCGGCAAAGCGGTATCGGAGGGATTTTTAACAAGAAATCAATTTGCAGAGGCACTAAAAAACAGAGCGGCAGAACTATTTCCAAAGCCTGATGTTGTTTCCGGAGTTGGGCCAAGCATTTCCGGTAGATCAGAGGAGATAAGAACCGCGTTTGTCAATGTCGCAGGTCTTACCGGGGCAGGTATTAATCCACAAGTCAGGGAACAGGAACGCACAAACACACTTCTATTAAAACAAAATCAAATATTGGCACAGATCGAAGATATGGGGATCGCATAAATGGCAAAAGTTACTTATGAAGATTTAATAGACGGTAATTCCGGCACGAATATACTGCGTAAAGGCTGGACGTTTGTTCGGATGTATAAGGTTTCCGGGCTTACAGGTGATGGTTTTGCAAAAGTTAAGTCTGCTTATAACGAACCGGATATTCCAAAATTAGGAGATACCCATCCTGACGAACCAAGTGTTATTGTAAAAGAAACTAATATTGTATCTGTAGCGTCTGATACAGTAGAGATTGCTGTTAAATATGCCGCACCTGATTTATTGCAACCATCGACTACGAGTGTTATTATTGAGGTAGGATCGACTCTATCGCAGGTTGATACAAATATAGATGTCAACGGTAATATATTGCAAACACAGTACACGTACCCTCTTTTGTACGCAGAGACTCCAGAGTTTGCAGGTAAGACTATAAATCATGCCGGTATGGTTCCCAGATTAATACCTGAACCAACGCTACGGCTTACAAGGCTTGAAGATGAAAGCCCGTTGATAAAATCGTCTATCTATGTTGGCAAAATTAATTCACAGATATTTGAAGATGGTGCTCCCGGTACTTGGATGTGTACTGGTATTGAGGGAAATAGTCAGGACAGCGGGTTTACTTATACCGTGACATACAGTTTTCAATTCAGGCCGGATGGATGGGGACAGCAAATTGTGTTTATTTCATCTGATACCGGTGAACCTCCTGTCTTTGCAAATCCAACAGAGTTTAATTTAGGAGTCAGGAGTTACCAGATTTATGAAGCGATAGATTTTAATCAACTGGACTTATAAATGTCAAACACACAGAACGATAAATTTGTTAAAGGCCCGTTTGCTTTACTTGCGAAGTTCAATCGAATTGTTGATCGGGTAAAGAGACTGGAAAAAACTGGCAATAGCTTAGGTAGAATTACTTCATCGCAGACAGGTACAGGACTTGTTGGCGATTTATCACTAAATAGAACACGTCCGAGGGTTGCTAAAGTTCGCAGTATACAGTCCGGCGGTATTAGGCGGGCGAGGACAACAGAAGCGGCAACTGGGAATAATCATATCACGTGTAATCTTTACGATTCACAGGGTGTTGAACAAACCAGTGGCGATGAATCAGGTATTGAGGTTTACTTCGACATCGCAAGTAGTTCAGCCACGAACACATCCGCACCTAGATTGCCAAATAATTTCGATCTTTCGGTATCATTGCATCCGATAAGTCCGACAGAAAGACGTTGGTTCTGTACAACAATTCTAAATCTAACAGAGGTATGTGCATAATGGTATCTCTTGGATTTAAAGACGGTGCTTTACAATATAATCCAAGTACAGGGGCTTTGTGTGTTGGGTGTTGTGAGGAACCCGCAGAACCATGCGGGAATTGCCCCGCGGACACAACTCCGCTAACCGTTACAGTTACATTAGCAGATTGGACCATGCCATGCTCGGATTGCCATCGTTGTTTAATTTCCACTGTATCTGAAAGATGCCGTCTACGAGAATCGTCAGAAGATATAGCCGCGTTAATAAATGGCCAGCATATACTTACACAAGTAAGTGCAGGTGAGCCATGTGTATGGCGGGAGATTTTTACAGACATTACTTATGAGTGGGAGGCTTTTGGCTCAGAAGGGTCGTGCGATTCTAGTATTTGTGATGAAGCCGTTGGATCTCCGGGATGGAGTATTGTAGATGATGCGAGATTGGAAATAGTTTTATGGAAAATTAACGCTATTTCGGTACGGCTTTTCTTGAGGATTATTAACCCGACTTCGATTCCGGGGCTCCTTGGCGGTGTAGTTTCAATTACGAATATGGATGCGACTACAGAGGGAATAGAACTGTGTATTGAAGTTGATAGTGATGGCTGGAGTCAAACTGATACAGGTGCTCGTAACGATAATAATTTCATGTTACCCGGCACAGTAGAAATTGATAGCGAAGATTAAATGACTTGCTGCGGAAAAATAAAAAAAGGTATTAATATTGCTCACGGCTTAACATCGCTGGCAATTGAAAAAGTAACCGGCAAAGAGATATTAAAATATGCTCGGACGGATGAAAGAATAACCATCTGCCGGGATTGTGAATTTAACTATTGGAAAAACAATAAAAAAAGGCTTTGGTGTAAATTATGCGGGTGCTTTGTACCGGGAAAAGCCAGAGTCGAAAACGAAAATTGCCCAAAGGGTAAATGGGAGATATTGAAAAATGGCAGATAAAACATGGTTAGGATCAACTGCAACGATAGGTTATGATTCAGGCAGTGACGAGCCTACAGCAGGCGATATACTTACTGGTACAACATCGGGGGCGTTTGCTAAGTTTGTTAGTGCTACGGAAGCATCTGGATCGTGGGCGGGTAATGACGCACAAGGTGTTTTAACTCTACGTGCTGTCAGTGGAACGTTTCAAGAGGATGAAGTAATAATCAACTCTACCACGCTGGACACTGATATTGGTGAAATAGATACCGCAGGTAATGCGTTTGCAGACGGAGCCGGAAATATTGACGTAGCCGCGAATTGGTCACCGAACGGAGTTCCGGCAGATGGTGACGATCTGATATTAAACGGATTGGCCGATACAGTACCGGATGATTGGGATGGAAGCACAAAACAAATAGCCGGTAATAAATACAGCGTTGAGCTTGGCTTGGTTCAAAATACAAAGGATTTTCCGTCGATCATCGTAACAAGCGATTATTCAGGAAATATCGGGTACGGTCTGGACGGTTCGACATATCACGGATTACGATGTGCAGCCGGTGAGGTAATATTTGCCGGTTCAGGTGAAATACATCTTATAGCTGAACATACCGGAGCCGCCGAGATTGACTCTTTTGCTTCCAGTTCGTCGAATGGCGATGTATTTCTTGGCAAGGGAGCAACCAACGGGCAGGCGATTGGCGAAATTATTAACTCTGGTAGATCGACAATCAATGTTATTTCCGCATCTTTGAGTACTCTTGGGGCTCCGGAAGTCGATAACGTAACATGCACGTCACGTCAAGGCTCTATTATTATCGCAGAGGACAACACAAGCTCTGTATTAATCATACGTGTTGCTCTGGGAACTGTCACGGCCTACTGTAGTGTTGCAGAGGTACTCGTAGCCGGTGGTACGTTCAGGTGGGGGCTTAATGATTTTAGTCCATCAGCGGCCCGGACAATAACGCTACTCGAAATGTTACAGGGTAGCATCATTTGGGATATGGCCGGTACTATCAGTGAGAGCAGAAATTTCGTAGGTGGATTTACTATATCAGGATCAGGGGCAAAGATTCTCGGTGATAGCAGTAAAAACAACGGAACCATAGAGATATTTGAAGCAAGTCTTGACTTTGGTAATGCGTCAAATAATATTACACTGGCAGCAGATTCCGAAGTTAAGATTCTTGGTAATGGTAGATTTAATCCGCCGCCGTTTACTGACATCGTTTGGACAAATTAGTGCCAGCGTTTATTGCCGCCGCGAAGTGATACAAAGCCGTACAATCCAAGCATCGTCACCACTCCTACTATTATCAGCACTTTCCAATTCTCTGAAATCCAGTCAAGTACATTTTCCATTTTTACACCTCTTTTTTAACTCTCGATTCGTTCAAACCGCCATTCTATCACATACCCGGTTTATGTCAAGTCAAAAACAAATCCCCATTTTTAGGCTATAATCAGCTATTTGAAAATATTTTTATTTTTCTGTTGACTGTTTGTGTAATTCGTGTAAAGTATTATCATAAGAATGACGATAACAGATATGAAAGTTAATAATCTTTTTAAGGACTGGAAAAATGGAAACGACAGAACTAACAGAGCCAGAATTAACGGCAGTAAAGATTGCCTATTTATGTCGGATGTTATTGGGAAACGCTCCTATGGTTGACGGCTATGGAGTGATGTCAGACATGGTAGATCGTATTGGAATGTTTGCTGATTCTATCACGACGGTTGTGCCAATTGAAATGGTTGATAAAATCAGTAACTTAAATCAAGACATACTCTCACAACTCAAAAAAATACTATGAAAAAGAATTTAATATACTGGATCAAAGAATTAGCAGATGCAAAACGTATCGCAAACCGCAACGGATGTAGAGGCAATTTAATAGCAGTACGGGACATATACAAGAAGATCGGTCAGGTTGCCGTTGAGATTTTAGAAGCAGGGGCGAATTAATGAAAGATATAATCACCACGAAAATACCGCTTGAAGTACACGATGAACTACAAAAAGAACATATCAAGGATATGGCAAGGAATAAAAAGAAATCACCTTTCTATGAATATATTGGCAAGGTTGTAAGGGCTGGCATTAAGGCACTTCGGAAAAAATGAATAAAATATATAGGGCAGTGGCGTGGTAGCCTAACAAAAAAGCACGGTTGCAGATGGTCGGGTTCGACTCCCATAAATAGGCGGGTTCCATCACTTTGTCGCAAGCCAATTGCCTGCCCTATTTAATATTAGACTTTTAAGGACTGGAAAAATGAATCTTTCACAATTAAAAGCTGAACTTGTAAGGCTAAGGGAAATAGTCCAAGACCCTGAATTTGACGAACTGCCAAGATACAAGCGGGTATATTTTGTCGATGAATATATGGCGGTCAAAAAAGCGATACAGCAAACCGAGAAACTTGCAAGGATGGAAAAATGCAGATGCTAAAAGAAACCATCGGAGTAATCGTTTTCGCAATAATATTCTGGTGTATCGGATATGGATGTTGTCTAAGCACTGTACCGCGGACGAACTCTGTAAGGGCAGAGATACCCACGGAGGGGTACTATTACACGACAGGACGCACACAGATTGCGTATAAGGATGGCATTGAGATTGACGGACTATTATTCCAGGAGAAGCTTGGCGTTGAACCTGATGGCAAACTGGGATGGCTAACAGCACAGCAGGTAATGTTATACAATAATATGGATGATATGATAGCCGCCGGTACGCGATAGCATGGAAACAGGCTTGCCGGTGGTTTTTAATTCGAGAGAAAATTATGACTAAATACCCACTGTTCCAAGAGATTGCACGAAATTCAGACCCGGTAACAAGCCATGAGCGGGCTGATTCACTTACAAAAACTCCAAGATTAACTAAGATGATCCTGCTGGTTTTGAAATATGTTGATATGCACCCCGGCGAAACAGCAAGGCAATTAGGCGTGTTCATGTTTCAATATAACCAGATCCCCGATAATGTTGAATGGCCGCACAAAGTAATGCTACGTATGGTCAAGGTTGGATGGGTACGCCGGGAGAAACACACTAGTGGTATGCGTTGTTATATAACTGAAACAGGTAAGCAAATTTTAACTACAGATCGGGGCAAAAAATGAATGACGTAGTAAACGGAATATTTGAGGTTATCGGCGGGGTGCTTTTGGTTATCAACTGTAGGAGCCTGTTCCGAGATAAGACACTTAAGGGCGTCAGCGTGTGGCCGGCAGTGTTCTTTACCGCATGGGGGTACTGGAATCTGTACTATTATCCATCATTGGGCCAGTGGGTCAGCTTTTGGGGTGGAATAGTTATCGTTAGTGTAAACACTGTATGGATAGGCATGGTTGTATGGTATGCCGTACGGTGTAGAACAGGTGAACGGTTTGCATTAAAGACAAAGCGAGGCCTCCAAGATACAGTTAAGGAATACGACAATAGGAACAAAGAAAAGTAAAGGGATTTTTAATGCAGGGACGTAAGCCATACGGGAAGAATAACGCCGAAAAGGACATAATCGTTTACATGAAGCGATTGCGAAACATCCATCACGGCAAGCGAAACACATATGAGCGTGTTGCGAGAATTCTCAATGCTGATGTGGTTAAATACCCGCCGCCACGTGGCAAACAGTGGTATGCGACGTCAATTAAGAATATCATTTTGCGAAACCAGCATATTGAAAAGCACAAAAATGTTAAAAAATTGGGCGTTGGCGAGTCTGATTATTTGAACGTTCGGCAGGCGTCCGGTTTGTTCGCTAATAGCAAGGGCATGATCCAATACGGCACATTGCGGCAAAAGAGGGCTGGCCGGATCGTGATAGTTCTGTTGTTGACCGGCATACGCCGACAGGAGCTTTGTGACTTGCGAATAAAAGACCTCCCTGTCATCCACGGCAAAAACGGCATTACCGTCAGGGGTAAAGGCAACACGCTCGGTACTGTGTCGATCACGCCGTGGCTGCGTGGGTTTTTGGACGACCTTTGCGGCCGCCGGAGAGCAGGGTTTGTGTTTAAAAACGAGTCGGGCCGCAAGTATGACGCCAGAAGCATAAACGTGATGCTGACCGGCGTAGGGCGTAAAACAAATCTACCATTTTTACGGCCGCATATACTTCGACACACATACGCATCGATATTGGTATGGAATGGCTGCGATATAGCGTTTGTAAAGAACCAGTTGAGGCACGCAAGTATAGCCTCGACAAACGTTTACACAGACATGCTGACCGAACGGCTGACCGACACCCCGCCTGCTCATATCGTGGACTTTCTAAAAGCCATAAACCCAAAACACCCGGCCAACGCCGATAAAATATAGCGAAAGTGATACTTGTAACACAAGCCAATCTAAACAAACAGCTTAGGAACATTGTTTTTAGTAGTTAGGAGGGGGGCGACAAAGCCGGGTGTTACCGAGCTTACAGTAGAGCATTAAAAACAATAATTGTATTTAAAAGAAAGGTTTGAAATGAAAAAGGATTTACTAGGCAAGCAAGTCGAGGACCTTGTATCTGGTTTCAAAGGCGTTGCAGTATCAAAAATCACATACATGAACGGATGTGAACAATACAGCCTACAGCCTAAATGCAAAGAGGATGGTAGGTTTCTCGATTCTAAATGGTTTGATGCTGAACAGGTTGCTTTGGTGTCAAATAAAAAAGTCGTTGAGAAGAAAAAGAAACGCACCGGCGGGCCAGCACCTACGAGCGTACCGCACAGAGGCATGTAAGTTAAGATTTCCGGGCGGTACAACAATGTTGTATATTATTTCAGACCGCCTTGCCGGGAGGCTTGTTGCTGACCGGCTGCAATTATAACTTTATTTCATGGAGCGAATTATGGGCAGAGAAATAAGAATGGTTCCGCCAAACTGGGAACATCCAACGGGAAAAAATAGCGGCTTTCAAAGTATGTACGATGAAGATTTTGAAACTGCCGCAAAGAAATGGAAAGAGGAATATGCTCTTTGGGTAAAAGGCAAACATCCAGGCCAACCGCAGGACTGTGAGTTTTGGGAATGGGCGGGCGATCCGCCTGATCGCGAAAGTTATCGACCTAAATTCACAGAAGAACCTACGTGGTTTCAAATGTACGAAACTGTTTCAGAGGGAACGCCTGTAAGTCCGCCGTTTGCAACCAAACAAGAATTAGAAGATTACCTTGTGGAGCGGGGTGATTTTTGGGATCAAAGCAGAGGTGATGGCGGAGGGAAAAGAGAAAATGCAAAACGCTTTGTCGAAAGTGGGTTTGCCATGTCCGGTATTATGTCAGTACAGGATGGCAAGGTTGATATAAAAACGGCAAGCAATTATAACTTTATAAGGAGCTTGAAATGAAAATTAATATGCAGTTATTTTGTCATCCCGGCGGTTTGAAATATGACCTGAAGTCTCCATTTGTTCACGGCGGTTATTTGTGTGCAACAGATGGCCGGATATTGGTTAGAGTAAAAACAAACTTGTTGAACGACACAGAAAAAAGGCTACCTGATATAAAATCTATTTTAGAATTGTATGATTTTGTTGCGGAGAAACCCGAATCCCTCACAACGCCTTGCAGTGAATTAATACTTTGTCCAGAGTGTCTTTCTTCTGGCCGTAAACAGAAAACCTGCCCTACTTGTGATGGAGGCGGAATGTGCTATTGTACTGCTTGCGATAATTATAACAACTGCGATACGTGTGATGGCAATGGCACGGTAAGGAGTAATGTCGGTGAAATTTGTGAAAATTGCCAAGGCACGTGTAAGGTAAAAGAGTATGGCAATACCGAAGTTTTAGGCATACTTCTGGCTGGCGATTACATTGCAAAGATATTAGAGAATCTTCCAAATCCTAAAGTGGTTGCTTGCGGTAAGCCAAACCGTGAAAAGGGAGATGCCGGTTCGATTAAATTCGTTTTCGACGGAGGCGATGGTGTTTTGATGGGACTCTTGAAAATGTAAATAACGGAGCAAAACATGATAGCTGAAATAAACAAAGACGGACATTTAACTATAATGCCTGAATCAGAGCAAGAGGAATTTGCATTAAATGTATGGTGGGATGGTTATAGTGAACACGTTAGATATGACGGTAAGGAAAAATACATACTCGGATTTATAACTTTCGAGCAATTCAAAGAACGTTCAGGGCATAATAAAGTGGAAAATACTATTTAATTTTGGAGTAACGAAATGTTTACAGTCGATACAAGTCAGCCGCCTATACCACCGCCTAATATTAGTACACGTTTAGGTGTATTTGGATTGGTACGCGTACAGACGAAAGAATCAAAGCAAGAGCAAGAAGATTATATCCAATATCTTTCCGAATATAATTCCATACATTTGAGAGCCATTGTAACTGCAAACTTGAATTCCCCAGAACTGATAAAGAAGTAACTCCGTTTATTGTGGAGCGTACAAAACTCTGGCGTGAAACATGGGTATCATTACCGCTTCTCGAAGTAATAGACGAACTCGTAATTGAAATGACACGATAATAATTTAATCAGGGAGTAAGTAATGAATAAGGTTTGCGAATGGATTGTTGTTACGGGGTTATTTATATTTGTAATGCTTCTGGCATCTGTGGTTGAGAAATATCTAGAAATTGGCACAGGCGATTTTCTCATATCGCTTATTGTAATATGGACAATCAAAAAAGACATACACAACTAATTTTAATCAGGGAGTGTAAGAAATGACAGATGCAAAACCGGAAGCACTTGCAAAACGGCTGTTGACTTCGCACATGGAGATTCGGGAAACGGAAAGATATATCAAAGAATTTATAAACAAAGAAAAGTTGCATCAGATTCACCTTTTGCATATCAGTGGCGAAAACGCAGACCGTGAAAGATGCAGGAAACATTTTGAAGATACTTTTATGATAGATACGGTGATAGTATGAATGTATTAAGTCTATTTGATGGTATGAGTTGCGGGCAGATAGCACTTGAACGTGCTGGAATCCCCGTAGAGGCTTATTACGCCAGTGAGATAGACAAATACGCCATCAAGGTTACACAGGCCAATTATCCCGATACGATCCAGATGGGCGATATACGAACCGTGAGAGCCGGCATGTTACCCGAAATAGATTTATTGCTTGCAGGTTCACCTTGTCAGGGTTTTTCGTTTGCGGGCAAGCAGGTGGCTTTTGACGACGATCGATCGAGGCTATTCTTTGAGTTTATCCGAATACTGAAATTCGTTAAACCAAAATATTTCCTGCTTGAAAATGTCGTAATGTCCGAACAATCAAACGATGTAATCAGCAGTATGTTGGGCGAATTATACCCTGAATGTGTGACGCAGCGGGACATGTTCAAGGCTGGAAGATTAGAACCGATCCAGATAAATTCCGCTTTGGTGTCGGCACAGAACCGAGAACGGCTTTACTGGACAAATATACCGGATATTCAACAGCCAAAAGACAGGGGTATTTTGCTTGAAGATGTTTTGGAATGTGGTTCAAATTCTGTAAACCAAAGGGGCAGGGGTAATAATCCAGGTGGTAAGCGTGAGAATAAATCCCCTTGCATGGGGCCAAGTGCATGGCAACAAAACGTTAAAGTCGGTCGCGTGGTTGGCAGGAAAATAAACCCAGAGACTGGAAAACGTGACGATTACAACCCAGATATTGAAACAGAACAGCGATTAGAGGTTCGGTTGGACCATAAATCAGGGTGTTTAACAACAGTTGAAAAGGATAATGTTGTTATAAGCGGTGGATGGTTGAAGTGGTGGGAAAAGAATAAGGATTTTCAGCTAAGAAAGAAATACAGTTCCCTTGATGCCGAAAAAGCTATATGTATGACAGCCAGGCAATATGCGAGTTGGAACGGAAATTTTGTTACACACGAGAATGGACTTAGGAAGCTCACCTGCATCGAATGCGAACGCCTGCAAACAGTACCAGACAACTACACGAACCACGTAAGTAATTCGCAGCGTTATAAAATGCTCGGCAACGGCTGGACAGTGGATGTGATAGTACATATTCTGAAAGATCTAAAATGATATACCACACAAAGACAAAATTACAAGGAGCGATAGAATGAAACACAAATGTTGCAAGGTTGGAACTTTTGAGTGTCAGCAAATTCTACATTTACCGGAGAATATCGCCACTGAAAAGCAAAACCGATCCATTTCATGCGATGTTTGTATCGCTGATACGATCAAACATTTATGGAGTAAGAATATTCAAACTCTCGGTTGTTGTTGCGGGCATGGAAAAGAAAATCCAAGCGTAATAATAGCCAACGGAAATACAGATGTTGATGTTCTGGCGATACTCTTGACTATATTGCAGATCGATGAAAGAGATTGGGATATATTACAATGGAAACTTAATAAAGTCGGTTAACCCATTACAAGGAGCTATAACATGAACAAAGAAATTATTGAAGCGTTACAGAAGAACGAGAAGCCGTTTGGGTTGATGAGTGATGAATTGCGGGAAGCGTTTAGGGATATTTATACGCCACTTAATCTTGACATATACTTGAGTAACGGGTGGATGATATGTGGTTCTTCAGATTGGAATGACGAGAGCGTTTACCGCCTCCGCAATGACTACAAGCCAGAGAGCGATATTGTAGAGTGTGAGATAGTTGACGGTGAATATATCGAACTGCACAAAAACGGAGCATATGAACGACGTAAACCGTTGTCGAAAGCGTTTAACGATATTCGCTTCATGGGCTTTAAGTATGCGGACGGAATCATAAGGCCAACACCTACCTACTTTGGCGGCAAATTTAGTAATACTTATAGCCAGATTGCCGCAGATGATTTTAAGGCTGGCAATTATACGATCCTCCACGTTACGCATGTAATATTCAAAGGTAAATAATGAAATACCTAACCAAAACAATAGACGGCTTGCCAGCAGTACAGGGTGGTAAATGGCAGGATATAATATACGAAGCTGGAAAGCATCACAGATCACAGATAACCGTTGAGAGCTATTCAGAGCTTAAAGAATGGAGTGAGGGTCAACGTAAATGGTTCAAGGGAGTTTTACTGCCAGCCCTTGCAAAAAGTACCGGGGATTCGTTACTGTATTGGGAAAACAAGCTTAAAAAGAATGTAATGCCCGATGATTTTCCCACGATCACAGAGGAAATAGACGGCGTAGAATATAAGTTTTTACCGTCAATAACAACGCTCGGTATGACAAAGATGATTGAAATGGTAGAGGGATCAGTTGGCCATTTACGGAATGGAGTGGACGAAAATGATGTATCGATTTATGGTGATTATTTTAATTGGGTAACTTTGCCAGCAAAGGAGTTAAAGAAAAAATGAAACTTAAAGCCGAAGTTGTTGATTGGGAGTGTGGTTTATATTCTGTTCATATGGAAATTGGCAGGAGGGGTTCTCTTGAAACGAGTAATTATAAAACGAAAGCATACGCAAAAAGAGCATTCAGGGCGATGTGTAATCAACTCGGAATAGATAAAAGTAAATATGAATTTATGGAGAAATAAAATGGCAAAAAAACCGACGAAGTTTAAGTATCAATTTATCGAATTTGTTTTATTGGAGGAAAAGCCGAAAACAGAAGTATATGGCTGTCGAAATAATTCGAGCCATGAAAAACTAGGGGAGGTGAAGTGGTATTCTGCATGGCGGCAATACTGTTTCTTTCCTGAAACGTATATCGAAGCTGTTTACAGTATCGGCTGTTTGAATGATATAGCGGCGTTTATGGAGCAGATGAAATGAGTAATTTTTACAGGTGGATCGCACAAAGTTACAGGGCTGTTGTCGGATGGTGTTTTTGTGCAAAATGTAACTATTGGTCTTTAGGTTTGAAGTATTATAAAACAATGGATCGGGCAAATAGGCAAGATCAAACCCACCGTAAAACATTCAAAGGCGTTTTAGGCTGTCCACCTATGAATAGAGGGCGGCATTTTGATAGGAAAGCGAGGTAGTAATGAAAGAGGGCTTTTCTCATGAATCAGCAAAGAATAAAACAGTTGAATGGTACACGCCGAAATATATCTTTGACGCGATCGGTACCGTATTCGACCTTGACCCTTGCAGTCCGGGCAAAGCGATCGTGCCGTGGGTACCGGCAAAAGAGTGTTATTGCTTTACGGACGGACAGGACGGAATGATGTTACCGTGGAAAGGCAATGTTTATATGAATCCGCCGTATGGTAAGAATACCCCGGCTTGGCTGGAACGGCTGGCACTTCACGGTACCGGAATAGCTTTATTGTTTTCAAGAACCGATGCGACATGGTTTCATAGATTTGTTTCGATGGCCGATGCGATTTGCTTCGTGAAAGGCCGAATAAGGTTTATAGGTGAAAATAACGCAAGATCTTATGCCGCCGGTACCTTTAAGCCCGAAGAAACGCCGGGTGCCGGATCTATGCTTATTGCTTACGGTACCGGGAACGCAGAAGCTTTGCGAAACAGCGGGCTTGGAATGACATTAAATATTAAATCTTAATAGGAGTAATGAACGATGGGTATGCAAGAACGAGCGGATGCGGAAGTTGAAAGTATTGAGGAACAGTTTGAAAATGGCGAGATAACCGAACAGGAAATGCGGATCGCTATCCGGGGTATCGCCGATGATTTAAGGGAATCAGAGGGCTACAACCGAGAGTAAAATAAATCTGATTTTTCTCTTGACAAAATAGAATGGGATTGGTAATATAGCGTTATGGTAAAAACTACGATCAAATCAAATGAAACCAGAAGCCGCAACAAGTTCCGGGCATGTCGTAGTGCCTTACCAGCTTGTTTGCGGCTTTTTTCTTTGGGGTTACTATGAGCAAAATGTATATAATATCGAATTATACTAAGCTCTACAATCCAACAAATACCAGTGGTGGCGAACTCAAAAACGCAACCTATGTTAAATACCCGGTAAAGCCAAGAGGTAAGGGATTGAGGGCTTTGCTGAAAAAAGAAGATGGTGCGGGTATACTTGGGATATGGGGATTATTGCTTCAGGCAGCGACAGAAACAAACAAACCGAAATTGAGAGGCCGGTTGTTGAACCATAAGGATCAAGCGGCAAGGGTCGAAGAAATAGCCGATGCAATTAGTTTTGAAAGCGATGTTGAACGGGTACAGAACGCACTTGATGTACTTAAAGAGTTGGGTTGGATTGATTACGTAACGAGTACGGACGAACTCTGTAATGATTCTGTAATAGATACGGACGATGTACCCCCTAAAGATAAGGGTAGTAAAGATAAGTTGAGTAAACCTAAAACTAAAGTAAAGCCTTTAGATTTTAGTTTGACGATTGAATTTTTTGAAAACCTACTAAATGAATATCTTAAACCCGAAAACCAGTACGAGATAAATACTTTCAACAAACTGGCAAAAAAGGTTTATGAGTATGCCAAGAAAAACAATCTAAACAATCATGGTGGGTATCTGATAAACATCTTTGAGGATATTCAGGCTCATTGCAAGGAAAAAGGAAAAAACAGAACCGATATGATCAAAATGTCAACCGCTAAAATTAAAAAGGAAATGAAATAATGCCTTGTCCCGATAACATCGAAAGCCTTGCCGAGAGAGTTGAAAGACATATGCGGGACGTGCTTACATTCACAGGTGGACACCAGAGAAAAGCGTCGGTTATTCTTGATATAACAGAACATAAAATGTACAAGCTTGTTAAGAGTTTTGGGATTGACCCTACTGAATATTACAGAGAGTCGTTTTCTGTAAAAGACGGGAAAAGGAAAAAAAGACGAGAGTGTTTTCGCACGAAATAATAAAGCCAAGGAGCAATCAAAATGAAATCAATCCTAATACCCTCGGGGGGGCAGGGCAAAGATTTACGTATATATGGATACAAGATGTTTGATAAAGTGGTTATATGTAAGGGTCGGTTGAAAGGCGAAACAGGTGTTATCATAGGCACATCAAATCTTAATATGAGGTTCGTCATAATTGTTCGGCGAGATAATAAAAAAGCACGGGATGTTACTATGGGGTTTAAGCCTTGCGATCTAACCAAGAAAGGATGGTAACCAATGCGAAATATGAGCTTTGCAATGACAACCGAGCAGTTTAAGAATAAGACGAAAACTGTTACGAGGCGTTTTGGGTGGTGGTTCTTGAACCCGGGCGATTTGGTTCAGGGTGTAGAGAAATGTCAGGGATTGAAAAAGGGCGAAAAGCTAAGCCGACTGCATGTTATCGAGACAGTATCGACCAGACCAGAACCATTGAACGCCATAACAAAAGAAGATTGCATCCGTGAGGGATTTCCAGACTTTGAGCCGGAAGATTTTGTCAATATGCTCGTCAAAAAATATGGGTGCAGTCCTACAAAAACCGTTAATCGAATCGAATTTAAATACGTGGAGTAACCAATGACACCACTAGAAGAACAAGTAAGTAAGATACTGAATCCGGGGCCGTGGAAGCATGACTTCCTACGCAGGCTGAATCCGAATGGTGTTTCGTGCATAAAATGCGATGTTGGATTATCACAGCAGGACACAATTTGCCCCGTCCCACCCACCTACCGCATCCCAACAGACAGAAGCAAAGACCCCAAGGCTTACGACCTGTGTCTGGGGCAGGCTTTGGTGGAGTTTAGGAAAACATGCCCTGACATCAGCAATAAAGATATGGGCAAGATTATTAAACCTATGATGCACCCGAACTGGCGTATTGGAACATCTCCGCCCAGCCAAATAATACTAAATCTGACATGGGTTTTATTCAAAGCCACGGCACTACAGTTGTGGGAAATTGTAATAAGAGCAAAGGAATTGAAATGAGTAAAGAACTGAAGATAGACGGAGTAACTGATTGCCCAACTTGCGGTGGACCTGTTTGGAACTACCGCCCCCAGCCCGACACTAACAAATTCAAACCAGACTACCCCGCCAACTTCCCCGATGCTATTGAAATGTTACAAACCATGCACGACGAAGATAAGGCCGATGGTCTGTTTGTGAGCGGCTACCGCATGGCGTTGAGGGTTGGCATAAACTTTTTAAAGGTGCTTAGGGATAACCAGCCCGACACCAGCAAACCAAGCACGAAGATCGGTGACATGATGATACCTGTTGATGAGAACGTGGTCTTTGGTAAAGGCAAGCCTGACACTAGCGAGGCAGCTAAGTTTGACCCTGACTATATAATGCTTATGGAAGAGCGGGACAAGCTTACAGCCGAGATCAAAGCCCTACGCGACCCTTGGGTGAGCGTGGAAGATGGATTGCCGAAACACAGGCAAAAGGTGATTGCCGAGATAGAACACTTTCATACGCATGGCAAGAAATACGCAGTTTTATTCAAGGTCGATGAAAGTGATTGCAGTTGGCGAACCGCAGACGATAACTCTGAAATAGCCTATGAGTGGAACGTGAAAAAATGGATGCCAATACCAGAACCAAGAAAGGACGGTAAATAAGATGAGAATACCACACCAGCATACAACTGATGAACTAGAAGATATAATCGCCGACCTCCGCAAGCAGGTGGGTGGGTTGAATGGAATGCTAGAATCTACAACATCCTTACTCACTGGCTCACGGTCAGAAATCCACACCATCACGCATCAACTCGCCGAGGCAAAGGCAGAGAGCAATGAACAATCGGAAGAAATTTGCCATTTAATTTCGCTCAATAAGAAATACGCCATACAGGATTACGAAATGGACAAGCTTAAACGCCGCATAGCCGGGCTTGAGGGGGCGTTGTTCAATGATCTGTCAGAAATGGAACGATGGCGAGATTCAGATATATGCGATTGCGATGGCAATGGGCATACTTGCGGCTTACCAAGGCTAAAACAAAGCATAGCCCAAGCCGCCGCCGCCCTTGCCGCAGAGCCGAGTACGCCGTGCGGGTGGACGTTTGACGAAGATTACGGCAAATATGATACCGAGTGCGGACATACATGGGAATTTACTTACGATGATATCGAAGCAAACGGAGTTAAGTTTTGCCCATTCTGCGGAAAATCTGTCGCCCTACCGGAGAAACCATGCAACAGTATGTAAAAACTACCATGAAGCTTTAGGGATTTTCCCCGGTGATTACATCGGTTGCGAAATAAAGAAGTGTGGTAAACCAGCAGCGGATATTCATCATGTAATACCGAGAAGCTTAGGGGGATCGGATGAAGCTGATAATCTTATTGCATTATGCAGAGATAACCACGATGATGCGGCGGCGGGAATAATAACACAGGAAGAATTATTTGCTATTGTAGCGAAAAGGGGATAATATGAGTTCATTTACAAGAAATCTAATCGTTTCACCGATGGCAGATGGCGTTCATTGGATTGTCCGAAAACCATTTAGATATTACATCGGTGAAGAAAACAGCAATGATTGGGTAGTTGTTCCAACAGGATTTATAACAGACTTTGCAAGTGTACCGAGATTCTTTTGGCGTATAATTCCAAGATGGGGAGTTTACGGGAAAGCGGCTGTTGTCCATGATTATCTTTATTGGTTGCAAAGATATACCCGAAAGCGATCAGATGAAATATTTCACGAAGCGATGTTAGTGCTTGAAACTCCAAAGGGTACTGCTAAAAATATGTTCCGGGCTGTTCGATGGTGTGGTGGTAAGTCTTGGAAAGCAAACAAAAATATCGGGATGGATGGTAAATTTGCAATACTAACTGGTAAATATGAAACTATTGAGAGGATAGAATTATGATAAAATGGAATTGGGGATTAATATCGGTGATATACGGAAGTCTAATATTTTTGGCTTTCGCAGTTTATTTTGCGTTGTATTGTTCCGGCTGTACACAAGTAATAGTCGAAAAGTCAGATGGAACAAGAATACAGGCAAATGTACTGGGATCAACGAAACTGGACAAAATGTATTACCAACGTGATGATATAATACTAATCATTGACGAGGCAGAACAAACACCTGATGGAGTAGGTGAAGTTGCTGGCGAAATTATAGGTACTGCGGCAAAGGCTGCGATTAAATAGAAAAGGAAATCATGCACAAATTCCCTTACAAATGGACACTAAAAGATGCTGTTTTTACCAAAGACAAAGGTAAAGCGTTCTCATGTTTTGCCTGTGGTGGTGGTTCGACAATGGGTTACAAGCTTGCAGGATTCGATGTAATAGGCTGCAATGAGATCGATCCCAAGATGATGGTCGCTTACATTGCCAACCATCACCCCAAATACTCTTATTTGGAGCCTATACAGACGTTTAAGCTACGAACCGACTTACCCGATGAATTATACCACTTGGACATCTTAGACGGCTCACCGCCTTGCAGCAGCTTCTCAATGGCAGGTAACAGGGATAAGGATTGGGGCAAGGACAAGAAATTTCATGAGGGGCAGGCAAAACAAATTCTTGACACCCTTTCTTTGATTTTATCGATCTGGCTAAGAAATTGCAGCCGAAAGTCGTCGTTACAGAGAACGTCAAAGGCCTTTTGCTGGCTGGGGCACAGAAATATGTCGCTGAAATCCTTAAACAATTCGACGAAGCTGGGTATTATGTTGATTATAAGCTACTTGATGCTTCAAAAATGGGTGTTCCGCAACGACGGGAACGAGTTTTCTTCACGGCGATCAGGAAAGATATTTACAAGGGTGAGTTTACCGATCTGTTTGGGGTTAGGCCAAGGTTGGATTTATTGTTTAAGGAGCCGGAAATTGTATTTAAAGAAATATATAAAAATTACACAGATAGACCGGTTATTGGGCAGGCTTTGGTTATACTAAAAGAGGCTCGACAAGGTGAACCTAATTTAATGGAGGCATGCCGAAGGTTGACTGGAAAGCAGAATTTCTTTGGGTATAAGTTAATATATATGGACAAAACCCCACTAACAGTATTATCATCCGATAATAATATAGTTTTCAAGGATAGTAGGTATCGTAATTTCGATGAATTGTGTTCCTGTGGGAGCTATCCGATAGATTACGAATTTTCCGGTAATAAGTCAGAATATCTTATAGGGATGTCAGTTCCTCCAGTAATGACAGCACAAATAGCAACAAGAATATATGAGCAGTGGTTAAAGTAAGTCAGATAAGCCAGTGATAGGGAAAAAATGAAAAAATCAATCCAAAGATGTATAGACGAAGCCGCTGAAAAATATACTGCTATGTGCGGAACGCCATTAGATCAGCAAAGGAACCAGATCGAGGGTGTAAGATTTGAGATAATGGTTAAATCAGGTATTGTAATACCGACAGAGATAGAATATGCTGTTCAGGATTGCGATATAGACGATCGATTTATAGATGAATTTCCTGCAAGGTTATGGTAAAGAAAGAGAGGTTTTTATGAAAAAGTTGAGCGAGATCAAGACCGGCGAAAAGTTCGAATATGATGAGCGATTTTATATGGGCATGGAAGTCGATTCAATCGAAGAGGGGACTTTCGTCAAAGCGATTGACCTAGAAACGGGCAGACGTGATGAGGCTGTTGACTCCGATTCTTTGGTAGAACCGCTTTTATCGAAAAAGCTAAAAATCATGGTAGATGGTGATTACGAGATAAATGGTATGGTACTGTACGGCGAGGACGCTGTAAAATGACAGATACCGAAAAAGTAATCAAAATGGTGCTTACTGCAAGGCAATACACATTTTGGCAAATAAAAAAAGATTTTTTACAAATTCACGGTAAACACGCAAAACAGTCTGAAATAGCCTGTATAATGGGCATAAAGCGATCTGCGGTATCGAGGATGCAGAAGCGTATCGGCAATAGGTTACACTTAATGTAACATTATGGGGAAGAGTATAGAGAGGTACATATGCCACGGATGGTAACATTCACCGAGATTGGCATTAAAGACAGCGATATGGCCGACACTGAAAGCAACAGGATAACATGGGGTATGCCAGCAATGACGTATCAGGCAATCGCGGATCGTGAATGTCCGAGATGTAATGCAAGGGCGGAAGATGTTCAATACAGCGGTACACAGTTGATCGCGGGGTTTGATATTCATGGAAAAGACGGATTGTGCGGATGTTGCGGATTTGCGATTGGGAATGCTGCTGAACAGGGTAATCCGCCTAGAAAAAATACAGGTAAGGCTAAACAGAGCTGTCGAACGGGCAAGAACGCAATTAAGAAAAGAGTTATCAATAAGAAAAACATAAATCATTAATTAAAGGAAATAATATGTCTGCTTCATTCCAGAACACACAAGGCGTAACAGTTGATGATAGTTCTCACGCGATTGTAGCTGTGAGTATAGAACATCACGAAATACATGAGGGCGATTCGTTTTCGGTACATATCAACAATACCACTGCCAATACCGACGATCATCGTACGCTTATGGGATTTGAAACACCATCAGGACTCAAAGCTCCGCATCTTGTCGTAACAGCTAACGCATCAGCAGCAGCAGAGGTGTTCTTGTATGAAACGGTAACAATAGACGATGATGAGGGCTTAGAGCTTGATATTGAGTGTCGCAACAGGATTCTGGACAATACGAGCATGTTGTTATCATTCGAGAACCCTGCCGTTGCTGGATTGGTTACATGGATGTTAGAGGCAGAAATAGCGGCTGCCAACTTCTCTGCAACTACAATACTATTCCACGAAACCCTTGTAGCTGGTACTGGACCAAAGCCTATCGGTGGTGATACAAGAGGATCCCAAGAGTGGTTACTTAAACCAGCAACTAAGTATGCCGTGGTAGTTCAGAACATAGGAGCTAATATCAATGTGCATGGAATAACTCTGAATTGGTACGAACGCACACCGAAAGAGTAATGAAAGCACCTCCACGATTCGGCAGCAAAACTTCTAACCGCAGATTCAGCAACAGGCTATCACCATCAAAGCGGGGATATAACTCACGATGGAACAAAGCACGTAAAGCGTATCTGGCTGTAAATCCATTGTGTAAGCGATGTAGCGAGAGTGAGCGGGTAACATCGGCAACGATAGTAGATCATATCATACCGCACAAAGGCGATCAGGAGTTGTTTTGGGATAGAAGTAATTGGCAGGGATTATGCAAGCAATGCCATGATCGCAAGACAGCGACAGAAGATGGAGGCTTTGGCAGGCATGGGAACAAGGATATATACAAACCAGAGAAGTAAATTAGTACGAGAATGTCGCGGTTGTGCTTATGAAACAGGTAGAAGCCGATGTCCAAAGTGTTATTCATTTTCGTTTCAGACATATCGACAGCGTATCATCTTTAACGGCTACAATATAAAAACAGCGGGGTAAACTAGCGGTTAGGTTACTTGGCTCATAACCAAGGTAGCGTAGGTTCGAATCCTACTCCCGCAATTACCGGGCAATAGTGTATATGATGGTCAGCACACAGGAATACATCCTGAATTGTGGTTGTTAAGTCAACACTTACTCTCAAGACGCGTATGGAATCAGAGTAAGGCGGTTCGAGTCCCACTTGCCCGAATAATAAACAGTAGGGTAATGT
>SDBU01002378.1_pt1 | contig 25144 bp, 22 predicted proteins | sample 2277071 | NCBI WGS metagenome assembly SDBU01 (sample SAMN10397929, study PRJNA504765) | marine sediment metagenome | isolation source: marine sediment core GS08_GC12, 126 cmbsf | place: Arctic Ocean: Gakkel Ridge, Loki's castle | collected 2008
TAGGCTAAAAAAAGTACCACAACCCTGCCCTTTCCACCCCAGCGCCCAGAGCCTAACGCCCAGCGCCTATAACTCAATTTCCAATCTCCATTTTCCAATTTCGACTCTTGCATTTCAAATTACTGAACCAGATTCTTAAATTCCACTATCCACTCCCCGTAATCGCAGACATAGTTATAGCCGCATACGACAGAAATGTCTTTGTCGTTAAGAATCCCAATGAGATCTCTTGCACCCTGGCGAGTCGCCACCTCAGGGCCGTAGGGATTGAAGCTCATGGGTTTGACTTTGAAGAAGACATAATCGCAGATGAAAAGGTGGTCCTTGAAGATATATGCGGTAAAGCCGGGAGTGTGGCCATCAAGATGGAATGCTTCAAGATCTGATTCTACAAAGGACCCTTCGAAAAGATAGTCAAAAGTAAACCCCAGACAAAGTGTGTTTTCCGAGTCCTTCTGGTGAAGTCGGAGTTGAGCATCGAAATGATCCCTGTAAAGATTTGAGGCGCCCAGGAAGTGATGGTGAGTAAAGGTTATGATGTGGATATCCTTAAGGCTGGTGTCGAAGGATGAGGGGCAATCTACCATAAAAATGCGGTCCCCAGTCTCGATTCGATACGCGGCGTGTTCGATCCCAAGGGATGGGTAGGAGTTAAGGCGCGTGACATCGGTGCTGACGGGGATTTCCTTTACTTCAAACCTCTCAGAACACTCTTCGCTAGTGATGAAGTTGATTCTTTCCGCGCCGCAGAAGGGACACCTGGCGGGGAAAAACCCCACCATATTGTAGCCGCACACAAGACACACGTATTGGTCCATTGTTGGTAGGGTCGTAAAAAGTCCATCCATGGCTTTTTACTCCGCGGAAAGCGAAAAGTGTCATTTTCACTTTCCTCTCAAATCAACGACTTGCTGTGCAAGTCATTGATTTGTGCGCCCCTCAATGGGCGCTTTGATGACTTATTATGAAGTCATCAATTCCAATTTTGTAAACTCCTCCGGCGATTCTACCCTTACTTTAAGAGTAGCAGATGTGTAGGTGGTGTGTGGAGGTGGGAGGAGGGAAGAGGAAAGAGGGGGTTGTCTAGACGTAAGGGAGTAGCGGCGATTTAGATAGGCAGAAGGCAGAAGGCAGGAGTAGGGAAGAAGGGCATTAGAAATTGGAGCATTGGAAATTAAGTCACAGGCGCTGGGCGTTAGGCTCTGGGCGCTGGGGTGAAAATGACAGGATAGGGTGACAAGCTTTATGGATTTACCTGGGACCTGGGTCGTGGGTCGAGGAACGCGGTTACTCCCATCAACGATGGGAGTCATCAGGCTACGCTCAGGAAAAACCGCCGCTGTGGGAATGGCCGCAGCCGCCTCCTCCGCTTGCGGCTGGTGAGCCCGTCCCTGAGGCGGAAAAGATGGAGAGTAGTTTCTCCGGTTTGGGCTCGCCGCACTCGGGACAGTTAAGCCCGGAGCCATCTTCGTTCATGCTGGCGAGGGTCTCGAATGTGTGCTCGCATTTCCTGCAGCGAAATTCGTAGATAGGCATCTATTATCTCCTGCTAGAGAGCACCATCGATCTTGCGGTCGAACTTTCCTTTTACTTTGCCACGGACGGCTGAAATGAGTCTTTCAGCCCCTTTTTCATCACACTTTGGGCACTGAAGCTCAGAACCATCATTACTGATGCTTGTGATCTCTTCAAATTCATGACTGCACTTTGTGCAGCGAAACTCGTACAGTGGCATTATTTCTCTCCTCCTACTCCTCAAGGTATTTGTAGATATATATGGCTGCCGTCACACCATCGCCAACAGCCGTTGCGACCTGGCGAACCGACTCGGCTCTTACATCGCCTATGGCAAATAGCCCCGGAACTGACGAGCTCATTGTCAGGTCCGTCTTGATATAGCCACCTTCGTTCATTTCCACCATGTTCTCCAGAAAGGAAGACTGTGGCGTGATCCCAACATATATGAATACTCCAGCAGCAGCAAGTTTTCTTGTCTTTCCTGTATTTACGTCCTCGAGAAGGAGTTCGGTTACCTCATCTTCGCCCAGGATCTCCTTCACTACGGTATTGTACTCAAAGACAATTTTTTCGTTGGCAAAAGCTCTCTCCTGAGAAAGGGGAGTGGCGCGCAGCTCGTCCCTGCGGTGAATGACGTGGACCCTGTCCGCAAACCTTGTGAGGAAGAGGGCTTCCTCTATGGCTGAATCACCGCCACCTGCCACTGCAACTATCCGTTCCCTGTACAGAGCCCCGTCGCAGGTTGCGCAGTAAGAAACGCCCCTGCCCGCGAGCTTTTCCTCACCGGGGACACCCAGTTTGTCAGGATCAGCGCCTGTAGAGACTATCACGGTACGGGAACGTAATGTCCCTTCACTGGTGTCGAGGTTGAAGATATCCCCATCTTTGGCAACGGCTTTGACTTCAGTAGTCTGGATCTGGAGACCATAGAGGTCGGTCTGCTTTTTCATAAGATCGGCCAGTTCAAATCCGCCAATACCTTCTGGGAAGCCGGGATAGTTCTCGATGTTAAATGTCGTTAGCATCTGGCCTCCGTATGCGGCTTTTTCCAGCAGCAGGGTATCCATTTTTGCCCTGGAAGCATAAAGGCCAGCTGCAAGTCCACCTGGCCCTCCACCGATGATCACGAGGTCGTGCGCTTTCTTTGCTATCATTAAGCTCTCTCCATTGCAGGATTAGCAGGGTTCTGGTTTTTTATCAGGGTTCGACTTCTCACGGAAGTCAGCAGGAACTTCAACCGCCCCCCCCGCCAGAAAATAGCAGGACTGCGGCAATTATCAGAAAAAATATCCCCCAACCCGGCATCATAGACCTGCTTTCATGTGTTCCTTCAGAATGCAGGTATCCATGATAACTTCCATACCGGCATCTTCGCAGAGCCGCTGGGCGTCGTGGTTTATTACCGTCTCCTGGAGCCAGAGTACCTTCGCGCCTATAGATACGGCTTCCTCTGCTATGGGAAGGACGGTATCGGAACGGCGAAAGACATCGACGATCTCCACGGGGAACGGGATATCCTTAAGTGTCGGGTATACTTTTTCACCGAGGATCTCATCAGCGTTAGGCCGTACAGGAACAATTCGATATCCCTGATCCTGCATATACCTGGAAACCCTGAAGCTTGCCCGGTCGGGATTTGCAGACAACCCCACAACAGCAATAGTTCTGAACTTTTTAAGTATCTCGGGTATAGTCATTTCGCCACTTCCTTGATTTCACTAATTCATGATATACTAATAACACCATAACACATTTTGTCAAGCAAGGTGGTTTTAATGGGGATCAAAATAACTATTTTATCAGAAAACAGCGTTCTCGCACCGGAGAAACTCATCGGTGAACATGGCTTTTCGGCCCTTGTCGAAAGGGGAAAGGAAAAGGTGCTGTTCGACACCGGTCAGGGTTTTGCACTCACACATAATGCCGATGCCCTCGGTATAGATCTGGCTGATATAAAGAAGGTTGTCCTCAGCCATGGGCACAAAGATCACACTGGTGGCCTTGTCCGGTTTCTGGAATCAGGCGGTCCGAAAGATGTATATGCCCATCCGGGGATCTTCGTCTCAAGATACCGGGAATTAAATGACAGTGCCAAGCTTCAGATCGGTATTCCCTTCACCAGATCCCATCTTGAAGATCTGGGCGCCCGCTTTCACCTTGAGGAAGGTCCACAGGAGGTGGCAGAGGGTTTTTACACAACAGGTGTGGTTGAAAGGGAAACGTCCTTTGAAAAGGGTGATACGGTGTTATTTCTCTCACCTGAGGATGGTGGAGGGTCCGATATCCACATTGACGACCTCTCGTTGGTGGTGGAGGGGGATGATGGCATTGTTGTCCTGCTGGGCTGTGCCCATGCAGGGATGGTGAATATCCTCAGGCACGTTCAGAAAATGTTCCCGGAAAAGGAAATCGAGTTGGTCCTTGGTGGTACCCACCTTGGATTCTCCTCGGAGGAGCAGATGGTTGGTACTATCGAGGCTCTGGCGGATATGGGTATTGAAAAAGTCGGCGCCAGCCACTGTACGGGACTTGTTGGCGCGGCTAGGCTGATGGGGGCTTTGGGAGACGGGTTCTTTTTTGCCGGTGTTGGGACAGTCGTGGAGCTCTGAGTTTATGCGGCGGTGAAACTGGGTAATCTACTGCGTTCTCAGTCGTTGCCAGTCCTCGGCGTATGTGCCATAACTTAGGCAGGAGGCAAGAGGCAGAAGGCAGGAGAAAAACAGCGAACCCAAAGCATATCGGTTTACTCCAAAAATAATTAAAGGACCCGGAAAGGTCCTCTTTTTTTACCACAGCGATTACAAATCAAGGCTCACAATAAGGGTGTCAACCTGATAGTTGCTGTTCCAAGTTCTAAACAATAACTACAATTTTTTTTACCATCCGGAGGCCTGGGCCAGAGGTCTGAGAAGGGGCCAGATACAAGGCGCAACCAGAGGCGCACGCCGGAAGCGTATATGTAATACGTTGAGGGCTTGCGCCGCGGGAGAACAAAGTAGATGGCTTCTTGTCAGGACTCTGGGCAGGCTCTACGGCAGAACTAGCCGCCGAATACGACAGTTTTACCGTTATGTATAAGAACCCTGTTTTCCACGTGCATTGCGACGGCTCTGGCAAGTACCGTCTTCTCGATATCCTCACCCTTTCTCATCAGGGTGTCCACGTTATCCCGATGTGTCACCGTTACGATGTCCTGGAAGATAATAGGCCCTTCGTCAAGTTCCTCGGTGATGTAGTGGCTTGTAGCTCCTATGATCTTGACCCCTCTGTGGAAGGCCTGCTTATAAGGATCTGCTCCCGCGAAAGCGGGGAGGAAGGAATGGTGAATGTTGATGATGCTGTTCCTGTAAGCATTGACAAATTTGGGAGAGAGGATCTGCATGTAGCGGGCGAGGACAACTGTATCTATGCTCTCTCTCTTGAGTAAGGACATTATCTCCTCTTCCTGCTTGGGCTTGGTCTCCTTGGTGACAGGAAGATGAACAAAGGGAATGTTGTAATACCCGGCAATATCTCTCTGATCATCATGATTGCTAATGATAGCCGGGATGTCCACGTCCAATTGTCTGCTCCTCCACCTGTAAAGAAGGTCCAGAAGGCAGTGCCCCTGTTTGGATACCATAATAGCCAGGCGCTTTTTTTTGTCGGAGAAGAAAACACGGTGGGCCATCTGCAGCCTCCAGCAGACTTCGCCGAACTTGTCATCTATTTCCTCGCGGGGAACGACGAATCCGTCAAGGTCCCAGCGGATCCTCATGAAGAACATGTCCTCTACGGAATCGGTGTGCTGATCGAGGTAAACGATGTTGCCGCCGTGATCGAAGATCCAGTTGGTGATCGTGGCGATAATACCCTTCGTGTCCTTACCCTGTACCAGTGCGGTTACGGTTGGTGATTCATCTGGCATGTGTTTGACCTCTTTTCAATTAGTCCTTCGAAGGTGGGTAGCTGTAAAATATTGTATTCTATAAATAATTTTGAAAAGGTCAACAGTAAAAAGATAGATCCAGAATCCAGAATCCAGAAAACAGAATTCTGAATACTGACTCCTGACTACTGAATTCTGCTTTTCCTACTTCGACTCTGCGCCTGCAAAGCAGGCGCAGCAGATGACAACACAGTACTTATCTTGTAAGATATCGGCACTTATAACAACGAAGCAGGTTGCCGAATTAATCGCTGGTTTGCTGGATCGAGCGAGCGAGTTACTCACCGGAGATCACTTCGGAAATCCAAAAAAGCCATGGATGGATTTTTTGCGACCCTGTCAACAATGATGCTTTGCAAGAAGTCATCATTGCGCCCATTGAGGGGCGTCCAGATCAATGACTTGCATATTACAATCGCGCCCGAGCATGGGCGCCCGGATCAATGACGTAAACCTTGAGTCATTGATTCGTGAGGGAAGCGGAAACGACGCTTTTCGCTTCCCGCGGAGTAAAAAACCACGGATGGATTTTTTGCGACACTATCAATAACATATTAAAGTAAGGGCTATGACATTGGGTAATGAACAAAGGGTTCATAAACGGGCGATCGTGAAGGTGGAGATAACCTTCAAGACAGGTAAGCAGCTGATGACCAGCTACATGCATAATGTAAGCTGCGGTGGACTCTTCATAAAAACAGATAAACCCCTGCCCCTGAATACGGAAATAGTGCTGAACTTCAGGCTCCCGAACTCATACAGGCTTTTCAAGACCAAGGGTCTGGTTGTCTGGGTCTCGCCACCTGGCGGCAAGAAAATGCCCGGAATAGGAGTTCAGTTCCGTGAGATGTCCGAAGAAGACGCTGACTACCTGGAAAAGGTGATAGAAAAGCTTACTGAAATAGAATCTGATTAGAAATTGGAAAATGGAATGAGATGATCCAAGACCCAAAGTCCAAGATCCAAGATCTAATTGGACGTTGGGCGAAATAAGCGCCCAGCGCTTTAATCCTTTTCTACTAATCACCAATTACTAATCACTCATCACGCGTCACTCATTACCCATTACGATCATGGATTTGAGATGTTGGACCTTGGATCTTGGATTAGTAAACCTAGAACTTTACTAACAGCACCCCTCCGATTTCTCCCGGGTGCTGATCTTCAAAACATCTTCCCTTATTATTGCAACGAGACATCCAGTACCCTTGGTAACGCTGACGGCACCGTCGTGGCAATTTAGCTGGCATGCGCCACACTCGATGCAGCGCTCAGGAGAACCTAAGGTGGCCTTCCCTTCCTGGATCACCCATACTCCGTGGGGACAGACCTTCAGGCACATGCTGCAGCCAGTGCAGGCTTCTATTGTGATTGATATCATCTGTTATTTGGTCGCAAAAAGTCATCAACCATAAATCTCTGTTGCTATAAATGCTATCAGAGCCGCCACGTAAAGCAAGACATTAACCGGCAGAAAACGGGCTATTTCCTTTCGCACAGCCGAATAGTTGCTTACAGCTGAGTTACCGGTATAGGCGAGCCCGGTAAAAAGTCCTGTGGCGAAGATGAATGGTACCGTCATGGGAAAGTCCGCCCACTGGACAGCATCGACAAACACTCCTGGAATCAGCATCAACGAGATGAATGCTCCCAGCCACAGACCTTTGACAGCAAAACGATCCCCCGGGATGTAGGGAAACAGGAGGGGATACATAGTGGCGATGAGAGCCGTAATGACAAGGATTTTCCATGGTACAGCAAATCCGAATAAGATCTGAAGTCCGAACAGGACCAGAATGAGGGCAAGGCAGTAGCCAAGGAACTGTCCGAGCCCCGGCAGCCAGGTAAAAAGCCTCGATTGGAAACCGAAGTGTACGATATCATTACTATCCCTGTATGGTGGGTTGGCGAGGTATCCTGGCAGGTCCTTTGCGTAAAGGGGCCCTACAACAGGGCGTACATAAGCCTGCCGAAGCATTTTCAAATCCACCCCAGAAAGGGAAAATTTGGGCAATATCATAGTCAGGCGTTTGTCTATACTGAGAAGCAGTTCCTGGTAGCGGACCAGCTGTCTGAATATCTCCAGGTTTGAAAAACGCCCCTTACCGGCCGAACACCAGACGTTGATCCCGTCTGTATCTATTACAAGGAGGCGGACATTATAAGAGCGGACTCTACGGATAAGGACGAGGACTGTCAGCAGGTAGTTGGAAGTTACAAGGAGGGGCTTTTCGGGATCGTACCTTTTTCCGGTATAGTAAAGACCCGGTGCAATGGTGTATGTCCTCATATAGCTGTCAAACCAGCAGACGAGCGCTTTCATATAATGGAGAGGCTTTAATCTCAGGACACGGGGTTCGCCGGAATCGTCGGGCCATGGGGTGCCTGATCGGTAGTATGTCGTGCGCAGCACGGCAAGAGTCAGCATCATCATGCCCACAGCCATGAGCCAGATGGCGACAGAAGCTGTTGCCGTGTAGCCATACCATTTACCGGCGATGATAAAACCGCTGCCACCCAATATGAGGAATGGGTAGTTCATCTGTTTTTCGTCTCCCTGAGCTTTCAACAATCCTTTATCATGGGAGTGTTTTCTGTTCAATGCTTTCGGGGTGTCGGGCTTTGGGCCTTGGGCTTCAAGAATCATTTTATAGATACGGAATATGTAGTTATTGAAGCTCAAAGATCACGACTCACAGCCCGCAGCTTTTATCACGCTTCAATATTACAGTTTTATATGTTAGCTTTTTCTCTTTAACCCAATAGCCTTACTCAGGGAGGAATCCATTGAAGATCACACCTGAAATGGTGGAGCATGTAGCCGAACTGGCCCGTCTGGAGCTCGCCGGTGAAGACAAGCGGAAAATGGAGAACCAGATGGTCAAGATACTTGAATATATTAGTCTGCTGGACGAACTTGACACCTCGGGCGTTCCCCCGACTTCACATGTTATCGATGTTGAAAACGTCTTCCGGGAGGATGAGGTGAAACCGTCCCTTCCCGTTGAAAAGGGTATGAGCAATGCTCCAGAAAGTGTGGGGACAGCCTTCAAGGTTCCAAAAATTATCGAGGGGTGAATCAGGATCCAAACCCCGAACCCTCTGATCACCGGAGCAGAATGAACAGATGAAACTATACCAAGAGACGATCTACTCACTCCACGATAAGCTAAAAGCTGGAGAGATCACATCCCGCCAGATAACCGAGAGTGTCCTGGAGCGAATCGATGCGGTTGACGAAAAGGTGCGTGCGTTCATCACCAGGATGGATGAACTTGCCCTTCAGATGGCTGATGATGCGGACGAACGCTTCAGGAAGGGTGAATTTCTGGGGTTTCTTGACGGGATACCTGTAGCGCTCAAGGACATATTCCTTACAGAGGGAATTCCAACAACCTGCGGGTCGAGGATCCTTGAAAACTTCGTTGCACCCTACGATGGGACCGCCGTATCCCAGCTGAAAAATGAGGGCGCGGTTTTCCTCGGCAAGGTGAACATGGATGAGTTCGCCATGGGGTCGTCCACGGAGAATTCAGGTTTTTTCCCCACACACAATCCATGGGACCTTGACAGGGTTCCGGGTGGTTCATCCGGTGGATCGGCAGCCGCAGTGGCGGCAGGTGAGGCCATCTTCGCCCTGGGCACCGATACGGGAGGGTCTATCCGACAGCCGGCGTCTCACTGCGGCGTAGTAGGGATAAAGCCCACATATGGCCGTGTGAGCCGCTATGGTGTTATTGCCTTTGCGTCATCCCTGGACCAGGTGGGACCCATTACCAAAGATGTTATGGACGGCGCCATCCTCCTGAAAGCTATATCCGGACACGATCCTGCCGACTCCACATCCGCCGATATCCCGGTACCGGACTATCCATCCCTGCTCAACGGAGATGTGAAAGGTATGAAAGCGGGCCTGCCTGCCGAATATTTCGAGGAAGGGCTTGATCCGGAGGTGGAGGAGATTGTCAGGAAGGCTGTTTCCGATCTCGAGAAAAGAGGCATGGAGATAGTACCGGTTTCTTTGCCCAGCACAAAGTATGCCGTTGCCACCTATTATATTATTGCTCCGGCAGAAGCCTCATCCAATCTGGCCAGGTACGATGGAGTCCGCTTCGGTGTGAGATATCCTGATGCAAAGGGCTTGACCGAGATGTACATGAAAACCAGGAGCCAGGGATTTGGTCCGGAAGTACAGCGTCGGATAATGCTGGGTACATTTGCCCTGTCAGCCGGATACTATGATGCCTACTACGGAAAGGCACAGAGGGTCAGAACGATCATACGTCGGGAGTTTGACGAGGCTTTTACTAAAGCTGATGTCATTCTCTCCCCCACGGCCCCTACACCGGCATTCCCAATTGGCGAGAAGGTGGATGATCCCCTGCAAATGTACCTTACGGATATCTGCACCATACCGGTGAACATTGCCGGAGTGGCGGCAATATCTGTCCCATCCGGTCTTACCAATAGCGGCCTGCCGGTGGGCCTGCATGTTATATCACCGCCATTTACCGAGGATCTTCTGCTTAACGTAGCCTACGCCTACGAGCAGGAGAGGGGGGTGTTCCCGCAATGCCCACTTTGATTTGCTTTCGAGAGCGGATCCGTGTTTTGAAGAGATGGAATGGCCTGTGGGTAAATAGGTCCAATGTCCAGGATCCCTGATCCAAGATCTATGGATATTGGATCTTGGACCTTGGGTCTTGGACCAACAGCTACGGTTTCTGATCCCAGGTAACAACTATAGGAAAAGGCATGAAATACGAACCAGTCATAGGCCTTGAAGTTCACGCGCAGCTGAAGACAAACAGCAAGATCTTCTGCGGGTGCAGCACAGAATTCGGGAAAGATCCGAATGTGAATACCTGCCCTGTGTGCCTGGGCCTGCCGGGAGTGCTTCCAGTTCTGAACCGGAAGGTAGTTGAATATACGATCATGATGGGCCTTGCCACCCACTGCCGTATTGCGCAAGAGAGCATCTTCGCCCGCAAGAACTACTTCTATCCAGACCTTCCCAAGGGATACCAGATCAGCCAGTATGAGGAACCACTCTGCGCTGACGGCTGGGTAGAGATAAGATCGAATGGTTCTTCGAAAAGGATCGGTATCACAAGAATCCATATGGAGGAGGATGCGGGTAAATTGGTTCACGAAGGGGCCTTTGATGCTTCAAAGGCAAGTTTTGTGGACCTCAACAGGGCATGTGTACCCCTCATCGAGATAGTCAGCGAACCTGATCTAAGGTCAGCGAAGGATGCCAGTAAGTATATGCAGACCTTAAGAGACATCCTGGTATACCTGGATATATGTGACGGCAATATGGAAGAAGGGTCTCTTCGCTGTGACGCAAATGTTTCTGTGAGACCAAGGGGTTCCGATACCTTCGGTACGAGGGCCGAGATCAAGAACATGAACTCCTTCAGGTTTCTCCAGCAGGCCATTGAGTACGAGATTGATAGACAGATCGACATTTTGGAAAGCAGCGGTGAGGTGGTTCAGGAGACACGCCTTTTTGATTCCGACAAGGGCGTTACCTCTTCAATGAGAGGCAAGGAAGAGGCCCATGATTACAGATATTTTCCCGAACCCGACCTGATGCCTCTCAGGATCGATCAGGAGTGGGTTGAGGAGCTTTCGGTGAAACTTCCAGAACTGAGGGATGCGCGGATAGACCGGTACGTCACGGATATGGGTCTGCCGGAGTACGATGCCGAGGTCCTTACATCGGATCGGCCTGTTGCAGATTTTTTTGAAGCGGTCGTAAACAAGGGAACAAAACCGAAATCCGCGAGCAACTGGGTAATGGGAGAGTTCATACGCATCGTCAAGGAAAAGGGAATGGATTCAGCCAGGATCACTCCAGAGCAGCTTGCAAGGATAATATCGCTGGTGGAAGAGGCCACCATATCCGGTTCCGCGGCCAAGAAGGTTTTCGAGGATGTTTTTGCCACCGGAAAAGATCCGGATGGTGTCGTTAAGGAAAAGGGACTTGCTCAGGTATCGGATGAGGATGCTATCCGGACAGAGGTAAAGAAGATCCTGAAAAATCACCCTGACGAGGTTGCCCAGTTCAGGGGAGGCAGGGAAAAGGTCCTGGGCTTTTTTGTCGGGCAGGTCATGAAGGCTACAAAGGGCAAGGCTAATCCCAAGGTCGTCAATAAGATCCTCAGGGAGCTATTGGCCGAGTAACGAAACCTGCACAGGAGGCAGGGTTGAGCGAGATCCGTCCTATCACATGGAACAGCAGAGCAAGGATCCTCACTCTTCTGGACCAGACACTTCTCCCTTCCCGGGAAGAATACATCGATTACGCTGATCCCGAGGCTGTAGCCGAGGCAATAAGCACACTTGTTGTGAGAGGCGCCCCTGCCATAGGCTGCGCCGCTGCCTATGGGCTTGTGCTGGCCTCTTATCAGTATTCGGGAACAAGCAGCAAGGAGCTTTCAGCATGGGTGGTCGACGCAGCAGATCTTCTGGCAGACAGCCGGCCCACCGCCGTTAACCTCACCTGGGCTCTAGAGCGCATGTTGGGAGTTCTGGAAAAAACCGGGAGCGAGGAAACCGGCAGGATCCAAAACGCTCTCGAAGCCGAAGCCGTTGCCATTTTCAATGAGGATATTGCCTCCTGCGCCGGGATGGGGGATATCGGTGCCGGGTTGGTCTCCGATAATGCCCGTATAATGACGTACTGTAACGCCGGCGCTCTGGCAACAGCCGGATACGGAACGGCTCTGGGCGTGATCCGTTCAGCTCACAGGATGGGGAAGGTCCGAGCAGTCTGGGTGTGTGAAACAAGACCTGTTCTCCAGGGTGCCAGATTGACATACTGGGAACTGATGAAAGAAGACATACCATGCACCCTGGTCACCGATAATATGGTTGGGAGTCTTATGTCCGCAGGAGAAGTGGATCTTGTTGTCGTGGGCGCAGACAGGATCGCCGCAAACGGAGACGTGGCAAACAAGATCGGAACCTACACGGTAGCAGTCCTGGCCGAGCGTCATAACGTGCCCTTCATTGTTGCTGCTCCGCTTTCCACGATCGATCTTTCCAAAGCTACAGGCGAATCGATTCCCATTGAGGAAAGGCCGCCGGGGGAGATTTCCGGATATGGTGGAGTTGACTGGGCGCCCAAGGGTGCCAAGGTTTACAATCCCGCATTCGATGTTACACCTGCTGATCTTGTTCACGCCATCGTAACTGAAAGGGGTATTGCGCAAGCTCCGTATTCATCAAGCCTTAAGGCCCTGTTCTCTTCAGGAGACTGACACCTATGCCTGGACCGGACCTTGATAAGCCAAGAAAGTTGATGACTTTATAAAAAGCCATGGATGGACTTTTTGCGACTCTAACAAGATTGCTCGAGAACAGCGGTCGGATCAAGGATCCAGGCCGCTTACCTGGACTCCTTGAAACCATGGCCGACCATGCAGCGCGCTGGGGGCTGCTGGCTGCCTTCACCGAACATGCTGTCAATGAAGCACTGAACACAGCCGACCCTGAAGCAGCTTTGAACAGGCTGGTCAGGATCCTTGTTATGATAGAGGATCCAGCGTTCCATTCCCTCCTGGAGGATCCCGATGGCCTCAAGTCACTCCTGGCGATACTGGGATACAGTAACTATCTTTCCTCCCTTATCCTGAGATCTCCAGATGATTATATCTGGCTCATGAGAGACGTGGGCCTGTCGGGCAAGAGAACCCTTGCCATGATGCAGAAGGAGCTCGCCGGGGCGATGGGAAGCAGTACAGACATGGAAGGAGCAACTCAAGCCCTGAGAAGGAACAAATATCGGGAGATGCTGAGGATAGGGGTCGGAGATCTCCTGGGAGCAGCGTCCCTTACGGAAACCGTCCACGACATCTCGAATCTGGCAGAGGCCTCCATAGACGGCGCGGTTACCAGGGTTACTGACATCCTTAGGGAAAAACACGGTACACCGGTATATGACACCGGGGGCAACATCACCCGTCCAGGGAAATTTTCCGTGCTGGGCTTGGGAAAACTTGGCGGAGAGGAGCTCAATTACAGCTCTGACGTCGACCTTCTGTATTTATATTCTTCCCATGAGGGGACGACTACCGGACGACCATCCGCCTCCGGCGGATACAGGGACTCTATAGACAACCACCGCTTCTTCGTAAAAACTGGAGAGAAGGTTACAAAACTGCTCAATGACCGCACTGAAGACGGCTTTGTCTTCCGTGTTGATCTAAGGCTCCGTCCGGAAGGTGAATCGGGCGAAATAGCATATTCTCTTTCCAGCCTGGAGGTCTATTACCAGTCATGGGGACGAACTACTGACAGATTAGCCCTGCTCAAGGCAAAACCTGTTGGTGGCTTCAGGCGCCTTAGTGAAGAGTTCATCGGTCTTATGGAGCCCTTCATCTACCGAAAGCATCTTGATTACAGCGCCCTGGAGGAAGTGGGTGCCATAAAAGAGAAGATCGACATTCATATCGGAGCGGACAAGGAAGGTATCAGCGATATAAAGCTTGGACGGGGAGGTATAAGGGAGATCGAGTTCCTGGTTCAGAGCCTCCAACTCATCAACGGTGGAAGAAATCCGGTCATCAGGGGACGAAATACTCTTCAGTCCATTGACCGTCTCATGAAAAACGGATACCTGACAGAAAGGGATGCAGAGTCATTGTCTTCGGCATACATATTTCTGAGAACCGTGGAACACCGGGTGCAGCTTGTTGAGGAGCGGCAGACACATACGCTGCCGGCGGATCCCGAATCACTGGAAAAACTGGCCTTCACGATGGGGTATTCAAGAAAGGGTGTGGGAGACAAAGCAGCCTTCGAGCACGCCCTTGGTAAATTCACAGGTATGGTACAGGATAGTTTCGATCGCCTCTTTTACAGTGGTAAAGCACCGATTACAGGAGTTCCCAAAGAGCACGTCAAACTCATGGGTGATGATCTTCCCTATGAGGAAGCGATAGCCGAAATGAAAAACCTCGGTTTTGAAGATCCTGAAACAGGTTACAAAAATCTCCTGCTGCTCAGAGACGGGCCGGAGTTAAGCCATTTCCCGGATAGCTGCAGGGACCTTCTCCGGCAGATAGCTCCCCGCCTGCTTGATGAGCTGAAAGGCTCCCCGGATCCGGATCACGTTCTCATCAACCTGGAGCGCTTCATCCGCAGAGTAGGGGCAAGGACGTCTTACTATGCCCTGCTTGCGCAGAACCCCGAATCCATCAAGCTGCTCGTAACTGTATTCGGTTTTTCACAGCACCTTTCGGGACTCCTGATCAGCCAACCGGACCTGTTGGACCTCATGGTTAGCAGTGAGGACCTCTCCACCAGTAAACCCAGAGACGACCTCATCGCGGAACTCAGGGACATGGTAAGCGGCAGTCCGTCCTTCGAGGATGAACTCCTCATGATGAGGAGGTTCAGGAACGGCGAGATACTCAGGATCGGCCTCGGTGATCTTCTGGACCTGAGGGACCAGCCGGCTGTAAATCAGGAACTGACTGAATTGTCGGAGATAGTCCTTGATGTCTCGCGACAACTTGCATTCAGGGATGCTGACGGGAAGGGGATGTCCCCCTGCGAGGATGGCAGGTTCGCAGTGGTGGCGATGGGGAAAATGGGCGGCAGGGAGATGAACTACAGCTCAGACCTGGATCTGATCTTCCTTTACGAGGGAGACGAGAGGAGCAGGGAGTACTATACGTGGGCTGCCCAGCGAATGATCACGATCCTGACCAGCCCTACAGGGGAGGGACTCCTGTACCGAATAGATATGAGGCTCCGGCCTTCGGGAAATGCCGGGCCCCTCGTTATCAGCGGGGAGTCTTTTACCAGATACCATACAGAGGAAGCCATGGCATGGGAACAGCAGGCCCTGATCAAGGCCAGATGCGTTGCTGGCGATGAATCGTTCATGAAAGAGATTATCGATCAGCTTCAAGACCTGGTTTACGGGCGGGACCTCAGTGAAGAGGACGTGATCGAGATCCGTCGTATCCGTGACAGAATGGAAGCGGAAATATCCGCTGAAGCCGGGGGGGAGTCTTACGATATCAAGGTGGGATGGGGCGGGCTTGTGGACATCGAGTTTGCTGTTCAGGTCATGCAGCTCCACTATGGTGGCAAACATCCCCAAGTCAGGTCTACGTCAACGATGGAAGCTCTCGACGCCCTCAACCAAGCTGGACTTGTTGAGGAAAAACAGTATAATACACTGCGCTGCGCATACTCATTTTACAGGGGTATCGAGAACCGACAGCACATATACCAGGACAGATCAGACCACAGGATATTTCTGGATAAGGAAAGATTGGGACCTTTGGCCAAACGGCTGGGCTATGAGGCGACGCCGGATTCACTGGCCGGATTCCTGGATGAAGTCAAGAAAACCAGGGGAGAAGTCAGGGAAATATTCGAAAGTATCCTTGGTCATATAGAGGAAGAGTTATCCTGACATGGGTTATCGCTCAACCCGTGTCTGTTTTTTTTCGCGCCCGAGCGTGGGCGCCCGGATCAATGACATAAACCGTGAGTCATTGATCCGTGAGGGAAGTGAAAACGACGCTTTTCGCTTACCGCGAAGCAAAAAGCCGCTTACGGACTTTTTGCGACCCTAATATAATCATTGGAGGCTTGATGATGGTTAACCCCGTAGCTAAAATATGGATGAACGGTCAGATGGTAGACTGGGCGGATGCAAAAGTCCATGTTCTGACTCATACACTTCACTACGGGTTGGGGGTTTTCGAGGGGATACGTTTTTACGAGACTCCTGATGGTCCCGGTATCTTCCGTCTGAAAGAGCACGTAAAAAGATTGTACGATTCATGTCACATCTGCAGGATCGACGTGCCCTATGACTGGGATACCATCTGGAATGCGCATCTTGATGTGGTACGTGTAAACAGCCTGTCGGACGGGTACATAAGGCCGGTTGTATATCTGAAGGACGGGCCAATGGGTCTGCTCGTCAGGGAAGATCACCCCGTAGGTGTTTTCATCGCCTCCTGGGCCTGGGGCGCCTATCTGGGCGAGGATGGTCTCAAGAAAGGGATAAGCACCAAGATCTCCTCCTTTTCCAGAAATTATGTAAACGCCATGATGAGCAAGGCGAAGATCAACGGTGCGTATGTCAACTCTATCCTGGCAAAAAGAGAGGCCATACAATCGGGGTATGACGAAACGATCATGCTGGACACGGAAGGCTATGTCAGCGAGGGAAGTGGGGAGAACCTTTTTATCGTCAGCGGCGGCCGGATCAAGACAACCCCCCTGACATCAGTCCTTGCCGGGATCACCAGGGATACGGTCATGACACTGGCAGGAGAGCTTGGCTACGAGATCGTCGAAACCAGGTTTACCAGGGACGAGCTTTACATCGCTGAGGAAGCATTCTTCACAGGGACCGCGGCAGAGATCACGCCGATCCGCATGGTGGACGACAGAGCCATCGGTGAGGGAGAACCCGGACCCATCACGAAAACCATCCAGGATGTCTATTTCAAGGTTGTCAAGGGACAGGACCCACGTTACCGAGACTGGGTGACGGTTGTCTAGAAAGAGCTCCAAAGGGCCTCCCAAAAAAACACTCTTCCTGATCGACGGCAGTTCGTACATCTACAGGGCGTACCACGCCGTCAGGGATCTTTCCACAAAAGAGGGTTTCCCCACCAACGCCATCTACGGCTTCACCAATATGCTGCTGAAGGTCCTAAGGGAGCAGGAGCCGGACTACGTGGCAATGGTGCTGGACTCTCCCGGCCCCACTCATCGCCATGAAATTTTCCCTGATTACAAGGCAAACCGTCCTCCCATGCCCGACGATCTGAGAGTTCAGATACCGCGGATCGAAGATCTTAGCAAGGCCTTCAACATCGCCACACTTCGCCTTGATGGCTATGAAGCTGACGACATCATCGCTACTCTTGTAGACAGATTCTCGGAGGATGTAGACGACATCGTCATTGTTTCCTCAGACAAGGATTTTATGCAGCTTGTCTCGCAGGGTGTGCGGATGCTCGACACCATGAAGGACCGATGGATTGGGATTGATGATGTAAAAGAGCGCTTTGGCGTAGATCCGGAGCATGTACCTGACGTTCTCGCGTTGATCGGTGACTCGAGCGACAATGTGCCGGGCCTTACCGGGGTTGGCCCCAAGACGGCAGGCAAGCTCATATCCCGGTTCGGTGACCTGGAGTCGCTCTTTGAGCACAGTGATGAGATAACCGGAAAGGTTGGTGAAAACCTTTCCAGTGAGGCTGATACGGTAAGGCTCTCTTTTTCCCTTGTTACATTGGACAGGGAAGTGCCCCTGGACGTTACCCTTGACAACCTGTCCATGAAGGATCCGGACGATGAAGCCCTCAGAACTATCTTCAGTGAACTTCAGTTCACGCGATTCTTAAAGGATCTTTCACCCAAATCCTCCCTGGACAGGGAGGGTTACAGGCTGGTGCTGACCGAACATGACCTGTCGGAACTGGTGACAAACCTTGATTCTGCCGGGGCGTTCGCCCTGGATGTGGAGACGGACAGCCGTGATCCCATTATTGCAAACCTGGTGGGCATATCCTTTTCCTGGGAGCAGGGTCAGGCTGCATATATCCCCCTGGCTCACAGATACCTGGGAGTCCCCGATCAATTGGACACAGATAAAGTCAAGGAGGCTCTGTCAACCGTCCTTGCAGATCCGAAGAAGAAAAAGATAGGGCAGAATATCAAGTACGACCTTCAGGTTCTTTCCCGTGCAGGCTGGCCTCTTGAGGGAATAGAGTTCGACACAATGGTGGCCTCTTATCTTGTCAATCCTTCTCGGAGATCTCACAGCCTGACGGAGATCGCCGCCGAGTACTTCAACCACACGATGATAAGCTTTAAAGATGTTGCGGGGAGCGGAAAAAAGCAGATCCCCTTCTATGAAGTACATCTGGAAGATGCCTGTGAATACGCCTGTGAGGATTCCGATGTAACCTACAGGGCTGCCGACCTGCTCGGCGCCGAAGTAAAGAACCTTGAATTATCAGATCTTTTCAGGGACGTTGAAATGCCCCTTGTCCAGGTACTCGCCCAGATGGAGTTGGCCGGAATTCTTCTGGACACTGGACACCTGGCCGGTCTTTTCGGGGAAGTTAATGACAAGTTGTCTGCCCTGGAGGGAAAAATACACAGGGAGGCGGGCAGGAACTTCAACATCAATTCGCCGCGTCAACTGGGACAGATCCTCTTCGAAGAGCTTGGACTGCCTGTTATTAAAAAGACGAAGACAGGATATTCAACGAACGCTGATGTCCTGCTCGAACTTTCCGAAAAACATCAGCTTCCTGCCATGGTGCTGGATTACAGGAGCCTGGCCAAGCTCAAATCCACGTATATTGATTCCCTTCCGGGTCTTGTGAATCCAGAGACGGGAAGGATTCACACATCTTTTAACCAGGCAGTTACAGCAACCGGGCGGCTGTCGAGTTCAGACCCCAACCTCCAGAATATCCCGGTTCGCACGGAGCTGGGACGAAGGATCAGGGAAGCGTTCATAGCACCGGAAGGCAGTGTTCTTCTCTGTGCCGACTACTCCCAGATCGAGCTGCGGGTTCTTGCCCATCTTTCCCGAGATGAGAGGCTTCTGGCCGCTTTCGGAGAAGACGGAGATATTCATGAACAGACTGCCCGGGAGATCCTGGGTGCCTCCCAAGAGGTTGAACCGGAGCTCAGAAGGCGGGCAAAGGTCGTTAATTTCGGGATAATCTATGGCATGAGTGCCTTCGGGCTGGGAAAAGAACTTGGGATCCACCCCAAGGAAGCGGCTGATATAATCAGCAGCTACTTTGAAACCTACAGCGGAGTGAAGGAGTACATTGACAGAACTCTCGTCCAGGCTGCGGAAACAGGATATGTTACGACGCTGTCCATGAGAAGGCGTTACCTGCCTGAACTGGGATCGTCAAACCCCAATATCAGACAGCTTGCCGAAAGAATGGCTGTCAATACTCCCATCCAGGGAACGGCGGCGGATCTTATCAAGATAGCCATGCTGCATATCCAGGACCAGTTGAAAAAGGAACTCCCTGAAGCCATGATGCTCCTGCAGGTCCATGACGAACTTGTTTTTGAAGTACCCGAAGATAAAACGGAGCAGGTTACCGGGATTGTCCGTCCGGCCATGGAAGGTGTTATGGAGCTTGCTGTACCTCTTGTTGTGGATATCGGGATTGGGAAGAATTGGACCGAAGCCCATTGATCGTCCTACGGACGGTCCAACGTCCAACGTCCAATGACCAACGTGGAATTCTACTGAAACCTTGGACTTTGGACATTGGACATTGGGCGCGATGACTATAATCACAAATTGACCATACTTAACCGCTTATGGTAAATAACAATATGCCTCTCCGGGAGATCCGGTCATGTTTTGTCACCGGTGGGACGGGCTTTATTGGAAGTCATCTGGTCGAATTTCTGCTCAACAGGGATATTCAGGTCAGATGCCTGGTCCGTGATCCGGTCCGACTTGGGTGGCTCGAGGGCCTTCCCATCGAGCTGGTAAAGGGCGATCTCGGATCAAGGAATGCTCTTGAAGAAGGTGCTTCCGGTGTAGATGCTGTATTCCATCTCGCAGGTACGGTCGTGGCCGTAAATCGGGAGGAATACTTCAAAGTTAACGCTGAGGGCTGTAGAAACCTGGCTGAGGTTACGCTCAAAAAGAACCGGAGCGTAAAGATATTTATCTACGTTTCCAGTCTTGCCGCAGCCGGACCCAGCAGGCCGGGATCATCAGTAAGTGAGGATGAGGAGCTGCATCCGGTAAGTCACTATGGAAGTAGTAAGCGGGATGGGGAGAGACTTCTAGCTGGTTTTGAGGATTTACCACTGGTTATTGTCAGGCCTTCTGCTGTATATGGGCCCAGGGACAGCGTGGGCCTCATGTTCTTCAAGATAGGGATGAGGGGCCTGTTTCCGGTGTTTAACGCTGCTGCCGATATCAGCCTGATAAATGTTCATGATCTCGTGAGGGGGATAACTTCGGCGGCTGAAATGGGCAGGTTCGGTTCAATATACAACCTTGCCGATAAGAGGACAGTAACAACAGCCGATCTGCCTGGTATAATCGGCAGGGCTTTGGGAGTGAAGGTGAGAAGGGTACCTGTACCTGCCTGCTTTGTCCGGATAGCAGCGCTGCCATTCGAGGTCAAGGGAAGGCTCACGGGCAGGATGCCCATCTTCAATTTACAAAAGGTAAATGAACTGACTGCGGCCGGCTGGGCATGCAGTACCGAAAAGGCAGTCGCGGAGCTTGCATTCAGGACTGAAGTGAAACTGGAGGATGGTTTTAAGGAGACGGCCCAATGGTATATGGAACACGGATGGCTTTGATGAGAGAGGGAGGAAAATAGATGGGGATATTTGATAAGTGTAAAGCGTATGTCGATCCCCAGAAAATAAGGGATGTTGGATTATACCCGTACTTCAGAGTGATTCAGTCCCAGCAGGACCCCGAGGTAGTAATGAACGGGAAGAAGGTCGTGATGTGCGGCTCCAACAACTACCTGGGCCTGGCGTCCCATCCGAAAGTCAAAGAGGCGGCTGCACAAGCAGTACAGAAATACGGAACAGGCTGTGCCGGATCAAGGTTTTTAAACGGGACCCTGGACATCCACGTGGAACTTGAGGAAAAACTTGCTGGTTTCTTCCGCAAGGAGGGTGCTCTCGTATACGCTACCGGGTATCAGACAAATCTGGGCGTTATTTCAACGCTGGTGGGCAGGGGAGATGTGGCTTTGAGCGACCGGCAGAACCACGCCTCTATTGTCGATGGATGCCGGTTAAGTTACGGATCACTAAAAAAATTCAAGCATAACGACCCTGAAGATCTGGGAAGACTACTTGAAAGCGAGAAAGACAGGGACAAGCTTGTTATTATTGACGGCGTGTTCTCCATGGAAGGGGATATAGCTCCCCTTGGAGATATAGTTGCGCTGAAAAAAAATCACGATTTCGGGATAATGGTTGACGACGCCCACGGCATAGGGGTTCTCGGAAAAACAGGCAGGGGTACAGCGGAACACTTTGATGTAGAGGACGATGTAGAAGTGATAATGGGCACCTACAGCAAATCCCTGGCTTCGATCGGCGGATTTGTTGCCGCCTCAAGTGATATCATCGAATATCTGAAACATATCAGCAGGTCCATGATATTTTCCGCCAGCCTAGCGCCGGGCATGACAGCGGCAGTAAGCGCAGCATTGGACATCATCGACCAGGAACCTGAGCGAAGGGAACAGCTGTGGAGAAACACTCACAAGATGATGGAGGGTTTCACCTCCATGGGGTTCGATATTGGCGATTCGGCTACGCCCATCATACCGGTAATAGTGGGAGATGATATGCTGGCGTTCAAGTTCGCCATCATGCTTCAGGAGGAAGGGGTCTTTGCCAACCCGATCCCACCTCCTGCTGCACCCCCGGGCCGCGCCCTCATCCGAACAAGCGTTATGGCCACCCACACATTTGAGCAGCTGGACCGTGTTCTGGAGGCCTTCGGCAAGGTGGGCAAGGCGGTAGGGGTTATTTAATGGTTCAACGTTCAACGTTCAACGTTCAACGTTTAACATTCAAGAAGTTAGTGACCAATGAGCCTTAAGGTTGTTGAGGCGGAAAAGGGCAAGGTCTTCAAGGACTTCATAAATCTGCCCTGGACTCTGTATCGTGGGGATCCCTACTGGGTACCGCCTCTGAAGAAGGACGTATCAGGACTTCTCTCCATAAAACATCCCTTTTACAGGAACGCCCAGCGAAAAATATTTGTCTGCTACAAAAATGAGCGGCCAGCCGGCCGGATCGTGGGCATCCTGAACAACGCTCATAATAAGATTCATAATGAGAAGACAGGTTTTTTCGGATTCTTTGAATCGATACCTGATCAGGAAGTTGCATCGGCCCTGTTTGCTGAGGCAGAAAGCTACCTTGTTGAGAACGGTATGGAGGTCTCCAGAGGGCCCGTGAATCCAAGCATGAATGAGGAGTGCGGCTTGCTGGTTGACAACTTCATGTCCCCCCCGTTCATCATGACGCCTTATAATCCGCCCTACTATTCGGACCTGATCGAAGGAGCGGGCTACAGCAAAGCCAAGGATCTTTTCGCATACTATTTCAATGTCGGCCAGCGCCTACCTGACAGGCTCGCGCGTCTCGCAAAGAAGATAGAACAGCGGGAGAAGGGCCTTACGGTCAGATACCTTGACATGAAGAGTTTCGACCATGACCTTGAGTTGGTCAAGACTATCTATAATGAAGCGTGGGAAAAGAACTGGGGTTTTTTCCCAATGACCGATGAAGAGATCAACTACATGGCAAAAAATCTCAAACCCATCGTTGATCCTGAAAAAATTGCTTTTGCTTTTATTGACGGTGAGCCAGCCGGTTTCCTGATGGCCCTGCCCGACTATAACCAGGTATTGCGGATCCTCAACGGCAGACTGCTCACCTTGAGGTTGATCAGAGCCCTTAAAGCTGCGAAAGAGATAAAGACCGCCCGGGTCATGATACTGGGAACCAGGGAGAAGTTCAGGAAAAGAGGTATCGAGGCTCTCCTTTTTGCCCTGCTCTGGCAGAAGGGGATCGACAGGGGTGAGAAATACGGGGAGTTTTCGTGGACCCTGGAGGATAATACCCTGGTCAACGAGACCGTTGTGAAGATCTTCGGGGCAACCCGCTACAAAACCTACCGAATATACGACAGGGAACTTCGGAATAGCTGATGTCCACAGCAGCTGTCCAGAGAGAGGTTCCCAGAACCTTTTTTCATGTCCTCGGCGGTATATTCCTGGCAATTATCGGGTATGTTCTCCAGAGTCCGACTAATAAAATAGTCCTGGGGGTCTTTTTACTGACATCCTTTACTGTAGACACTGCAAGGCTTTACAACCAGGGATTCAGCAGACTGATCCAACCCGTCCTGGGGCCTTTCATCAGGCCCTCCGAAGCGACCAAATTCACCGGAGTGCTGGCATTCAACGGTGGTTTTTTCCTTGCATTTCTGCTGTTTTCAAAGTATGTGGCGCTGGCTTCGGTTATTCCGCTGATCGTAGGAGACAGGGCTGCGGTTCTTGCTGGAAAGGGCTTCGGCCGGATAAGGATAGGGTCAAAGACACTGGAAGGTTCCCTTGCATGTTTGCTAGTAACTATTCTCGCCTATCTATTCTTGCGAAAAATGTGGCCTTCCCTGCTGCCCTTCGGCACAATTATCTTGATTGTTGCAGCCGTGGTGGGCACCCTTGCCGAAATGCTTCCACGACCCTTCAACGACAACCTTACAATACCGCTTACAGTGGGTTTTTTTCTGGTTGTATTTGCCGGATAACCATCTGACACTCTCAAGCACATGAACGAAGTCAAACACAACATGATGAAGAAGGCATTCACTGATGCCTTACCCATTATACTGGGATACATACCCATGGGCGCGGCCTATGGGATCCTTGCCAGACAGAGCGGAATGGGTCTATTCACGGCGATATTCATGTCAATTGTTGTATTCGCAGGGGCAAGCCAGTTCATTGCAGTGGGATTGCTTTCAGGGGGAGCTACAGCCTTCGAGGTGGTACTTGCGACATTCTTCGTGAATCTGAGGCATGTTCTGATGAGTGCTTCCCTTTCACCCTTTTTCAGGAAGGTGAGCCGGCGGATAATACCCTTTATCGCATGGGGTGTGACTGATGAGACATATGCCATTTCCATAGGGAGGTACCACAGCGATGAAGTGGACCACAGATACAGCCTGATCCTCCACTATACAGCCTACGCCAGTTGGATTACCGGTTCTGTCCTCGGTGCGTTGGCAGGTTTTCTCGTTCCAGCAGCCCTTCAGAGCAGCCTGGAGTTTGCTCTCTACTCAATGTTCGCAGGTCTGGTGGTTCTCCAGATATCGGACAGGCTCCTTCTCCTGGTAGCTGTTGCCGCGGCAGCGATGTCGATCCTGTTTTCGTTCTTTATGGGCGGCACCTGGTACATCATAACTGCCTCGCTGATTGGGGCAACTCTCGGGTTGCTCCTGGAAAGCTTTTTTGCCACAGGGGGTGAAAACGAGGGCGGAGGGCGCAGTGCGGAGGGCGTATAAGGCAGGGCGTAGTGCGAAGGGCGTTTAAAATAGGCAGGAGGCAGAAGGCAGGAGGAGTAATTAAGTTGATAGTTGTTGGTTGTTGGTTGTTAATTAACGTTGAACATTGAACGTTGAACATATGGGTAAATGATCATGGAAACAAAGCGACTAATATTCATCTTCCTGGGCATGGCCGCTGTCACATACTTCCCGCGGCTGATTCCTCTGGTAGCACTATCGAGAATCGAGCTTCCCAGGGTGATTATGCGTTGGCTCGCCTACCTGCCGGTCGCTATCCTTTCGGCCCTCATCTTTCCCGGGGCGATCCAGAGGGCCGGCGCTATAGATGCCAGCCTTGGCAACCCTGGGATATGGGCTCTTTTAGTAAGCTTCGGTGTAGCCATAAAGACCAGAAACCTGATCCTGACTGTTGTGGTCGGAGGGGTGGTTATGTATCTGCTTCAGTTGATATGAGCGTGTTCAATACCCAAAATCCAGGATCAAGACGCGTAATGCGTAACGCGTAGAACAGGCTATAGGCTATAGGCGGTAGGCTATAGGCTTAAAACAAAACTATCGACTAACAACCGATGAGCTGTGAGCTATGAGGTTTGTGCTTC
>SDBU01002379.1_pt1 | contig 25137 bp, 20 predicted proteins | sample 2277071 | NCBI WGS metagenome assembly SDBU01 (sample SAMN10397929, study PRJNA504765) | marine sediment metagenome | isolation source: marine sediment core GS08_GC12, 126 cmbsf | place: Arctic Ocean: Gakkel Ridge, Loki's castle | collected 2008
CATCTTTTGAAGGGGTGGAGCCTGATGTTACCGAGGAGATGTCGCTTGAACCCCTGACGGATTACTCGAAGTTTAAAGCGGCCTGCGAACAGATTCTGTTCAAATATATGGATGAGGATTTTATCTGTACGGTTCTTCGTCCCTCCACCGTTTGTGGCTACGCCCCTAGGCAAAGACTTGATGTGATTGTCAATATCTTGACTAACCTGGCCTATAATACCGGAAAGATCAAAGTAATGGGTGGGAGCCAGATGCGGCCCAATATCCATGTTGACGATATGGTCGACGCTTATCTCCTTGTTCTCGAAGCTCCGAAAGCCTCTATCCAAGGTGAAACGTTCAACGTGGGCTACGATAATTTTTCAGTCTTGGAAATCGGGAAGATGGTCGCTCGTGAGGTTGGAAATGTAGAGATTGAGATTGTTCCCACCGATGATAATCGTTCTTACCACGTCTCTTCGAAGAAAATCGCTGATCAACTTGGCTTTGTTCCTCGCAGAAATATTGAAGATGCTGTACGCAGCCTTATCGATGCTTTTAAGGCAGGCAAGCTTCCAAATTCTTTGGAAGATCCACGTTATTCCAATATTAAAACCATGCAAGCAGTGAATTTGCAATGAAAACACTTGTTACCGGAGGCGCCGGATTTATTGGCAGCCACGTATCCGAACTGTTGATAGCCAATGGCCACGATGTAATCGTAGCAGACAATCTTAACGGCGGAAGGCTTAGTAATTTAAAAAAGATCAAAGAGCATCCAAGTTTTTCCTTTTGCGAGATTGATATTCGTGATAAAGGCCAATTAGCCTCTGCTTTCGATGAAGTAGATTGGGTTTTTCATCTGGCAGGGCTTGCCGATATTGTCCCTTCAATTGAAAATCCACAAGCTTACTACGAAGTGAACGCCAACGGGACTTTTAATGTCCTGGAGTGTGCAAGAGAGTGCGGCGTCAAACGGTTTGTCTATGCGGCCTCCTCTTCTTGTTACGGTGTTCCTGATTGCTACCCAACTTCTGAAACTGCAAAGATCGCTCCTCAATATCCTTATGCGCTCACTAAATATCTCGGAGAGGAGCTAGTCATGCATTGGGCACAGGTTTATGGACTTCCTGCGATTAGTCTGCGACTTTTCAACGTCTATGGCCCCCGTTCTCGCACCTCAGGGACCTATGGGGCGGTTTTTGGAGTCTTTCTCTCACAGAAATTACATAACAAGCCCTATACTGTGGTTGGAGATGGTACTCAGACCCGTGACTTTACTTTTGTCAGCGATGTAGCTGATGCTTTTTATACAGCAGCAAAAAGCTCTTTTTCAGGAGAAATTTTCAATGTGGGAAGTTCCGATCACTATAGCGTGAATCGCCTTGTTGAGCTCTTGGGAGGAGATGTTGTCTATATTCCCAAGCGCCCAGGAGAACCGGACTCTACTTTTGCTGATGTTTCAAAAATTCAAAAATGCCTAAACTGGAAAGCTAAGGTCTCTTTTGAAGAAGGTGTGAGCCATCTTTTAAAGAGTATCGATGATTTCAAAGATGCTCCTCTTTGGGAGCCCAAAAGTATCGAGGAAGCTACAGAAAGTTGGTTTCGTCATTTGCAGAAGGAGAAGAGTGCATGTTCGTAAAACGTTTCGCTGAACTTAAAGAGATTGTCGGTCATGGTGTTTACACCAATCGATCAGGGGTTATCCCTCAGGAGAAGTCTCTATTACTGGCCCACCAACTTCTAAAGCAAACGAGAGAGAGAGAAGGACTGGTGTATGTCATAGGAAATGGCGGCAGCGCAGGTATTGCTTCTCATTTCTGCACCGATCTCCTCAGAACTTTGGAAATTCCTGCCGCCACTCTCGTGGATTCCAATGTAGTGACCTGTTTTGCCAACGACTATGGGTATGAAAATGTTTACTCCCTTCAGTTAACTCAAAAATTAAGATCCCACGATCTTTTGGTAGCTATTAGTAGTTCCGGAAGGTCGACAAATATTCTAAATGCAGTCGCTGTTGCTGCTGAAAAAGATATTCCAATCATCACTCTGAGCGGTTTTTCTTATGAAAACCCTCTCAGACGCATGGGAGATCTGAATTTTTGGTTAGACAGTTGTGACTATGGGCTTGTAGAAACTGGACATTTTTTCCTCCTGCATACTATTGTGGACACCTTTAATATAACAGCTGTCCATTCAGAGGTTCTAGTTGGCGCCGCAAAAGATTAAATCTTTGACAGAGATACTCTCCACCCTGAAAGAAGAGCGTCAAAGTGGGCAGAAAGTCGTTCACTGCCATGGCGTCTTCGATCTCCTCCATCCGGGTCATATCAGACATCTCAAAGAAGCAAAAAAACAGGGCGATAAACTCGTTGTTTCCTTGACCCCTGATCGATTTGTGAACAAAGGACCCGGAAGGCCAGCTTTTACCGAAGATCTTCGTCTCGAACAGATTGCGGCCCTCGGTTTCGTCGATTATGTCGTGCTCAATGATACTCCTGATGCGGTTTCTATTATCAAAAAGATCAAACCTCATGTCTACGTCAAGGGAGAAGAGTATAGTGATCATGGTGCAGACATTACGGGAAAAATTTCTGATGAATCGAAAGCCGTTGAAGAGGCGGGTGGTCATGTTCACTACACAAATGACATTGTCTTTAGCTCTTCTACGTTGATCAACAATCACTTTGACTCCGATGCTAAAAGACTTAAGCCATTTATCGACAGAATAAAAGCCCAATTTACTGTGGATGAGGTCGTTGAGAAGATAGATAGGCTCGGTGATCTTAAAGTTTTGGTAGTTGGTGATGCGATCATCGATGAGTACCAGTATGTTTCACCTTTAGGGCAATCGGGTAAGGGCGTTCATATGACCGCTCGCTGTTTAGATAAGGAGGTCTTCCTTGGGGGCTCTTTGATCATTGCAAACCACTTAGCCAATTTCGCAGGTGAAGTGACTCTACTCACGGCCGTAGGCAATAATTGTCCCCATCTTGATTTTATTCAGTCACGTCTCAACCAAGGTATTCGTAAAGAGTTTATCTTTTGCGATAAGTTGCCCACACTCACCAAAAGACGATATGTACTCAAAGATGGGGCCTCTATTACAAAACTTTTTGAGACCTATTCAAGCAATGAGACCTTGATGGATCAGGCTCAGACTCAAACGTTTATTGAGACCCTGAAAAAAGTTAGTGGTGAATTCGACCTTGTTCTTGTCTCTGATTTTGGCAATGGGTTGATCAACCCTGAGATCATTCAGGCCATTTCGGAGCTGCCCAATTTTCTCGCCATTAATACCCAAATAAATAGCGGTAACCGAGGTTATAATGTCATCACGAACTATCATCGCGCCGATTTTATTTCCTTAAATGAGCCCGAGCTCAGATTGGCTGCTCACGATCGCTATTCCCGTTTAGAAACTCTTGCTGAAGATGTTGGGCAAATTCTTCACTGTCCCGAAATATCTGTAACGAGAGGTGTTGCCGGTATTTTATTCTATTCAGCAAAAGATGAACCACTTACTATTCCTGCTCTAACTAGCCACGCGATAGATCGTGTGGGTGCAGGAGATAGTTACTTTGCCCTCGCTGCCCTTTCGGCAGCAAAAGGCTACCCTCCTATTTTGTCAGGCTTTTTAGGTTCTGTTGCAGCGGCAATTGATGTCCAAATCATCGGAAATAAACATGAAATCCAAAAAACAGGCTTTAGCAAATACGTGCTTAGACTGCTCAAATGAACCATTCTATCGGATGCTTCGCATTCGAATGGTTGAAGAAGCAATCGCTAATCGCTATCCGGAACAAAAAATGCGCTGCCCGGTCCATCTGAGTATCGGTCAAGAAGCGATTGCTGTAGGTGTTTGTGATCAATTGCAACAGACCGATTACGTTGTTAGCAATCATCGCGCTCATGCCCACTATCTTGCTAAGGGTGGCAGTCTTAAGAGAATGATTGCAGAGATCTATGGCAAAGAAGGGGGGTGTTCGAAAGGTCGAGGGGGATCGATGCACCTCATAGATCTTGAAGCAGGATTTATGGGTTCCACTCCGATTGTTGGAGGTACTTTTCCGATTGGGGTTGGGATTGCTTTTGGCTCTGCTTTAGAAGGAAAAAAACAAGTGACTGCCATTTTCTTTGGCGAAGGTGCAACCGAAGAGGGTGTTTTTGCTGAGAGTTTGAATTTTGCCGCGCTTAAAAACCTCTCAGTGCTCTTTGTTTGTGAAAACAACCTCTATTCTGTCTATTCTCCCCTCTCTGTCAGACAACCCCTCAACCGTTCTAGAGTTGATATTGCCAAAGCCCACGGCATTTTTTCTCTCGAAGGTGATGGCAACAATCTCGAAGAGGTGCTCTCACTAACCGAGCAGGGTGTTAGCCATATTCGTGAAGGGAACGGGCCTTGCTTTTTAGAATTTGACACCTATCGTCACAGAGAACATTGCGGTCCTAACTTGGATAATCAGCTGGGATATCGAACTGAAGAAGAGTTTGAGTACTGGTTAAAACGAGATCCTCTGAAGGATATACACGTGGATCAGGCTATCAAGGATCAAATAGAGAGGGAGATTGAAGAGGCTTTCATCTTTGCTGAGAAGAGCCCCTACCCGACATATGAAGAGGGAGGAGTATATGCCTAGGGAGATCAAGTTCAGCGAGGCGATTCTTGAAGCAACCGACCAACTGATGGCACTCGATCCGAAGGTCTATCTCATGGGTCTGGGAGTACCTGATCCAAAAGGTATCTTTGGAACGACCTTGGGGTTGGCAGAAAAATATGGGCCAAATCGGGTCATGGATATGCCGACTTCAGAAAATGCGATGACTGGGGTGGCGATTGGTTCTGCTCTCGTTGGAATGCGACCGATCATGACCCACCAGCGGACCGATTTTTTCCTGTTAGCTCTCGATCAGCTGATCAACAATGGTGCCAAGTGGCACTACATGTTTGCTGGAAAGATGAAAGTACCTCTCGTTATCCGCCTTGTTATTGGACGGGGATGGGGCCAGGGTCCTCAACACTCTCAATCTTTACACGCTCTCTTCGCTCATGTCCCAGGATTAAAAGTCGTGATGCCTTCGAATGCTTATGATGCAAAAGGGCTTCTGGTATCAGCAGTGGAAGATGACAACCCCGTTATCTATCTGGAACATCGATGGTTACACAACGTTTTTACGGATGTTCCCGAAGAAGTTTACCGAGTTCCTTTGGGCAAAGCCAAAATTCTTCAGGAAGGCAGCGATGTGACTGTTATCGCTTGTTCACACATGACTTTGGAGGCTTGGAAGGCGGCTAAAATGCTCGCCGAAGAAAAGATCTCTATCGAAATCATTGATCTTCGAACGATTAAACCACTGGATAAAGAGACCCTTCTTCAATCGGTGCGTAAAACCGGTAGGGTGATTGTGGCCGATCCCGACTGGAAGAGCTGTGGGCTAGCATCTGAGATCATTGCTTTGATCGCTGAAAATGCCCATGAAAAGCTTAAAGCTCCGCCGCGGAGAATTACCTATCCAGATAGCTATACTCCAACGAGTTGGGCTTTGGCCAATCATTACTATCCAACCGCCAAAGATATTGCGGCTACCATTTACCAGCTGATGGGCTATCCAACACACGAAAAAAAGTTGATAGAAGCTATGCTTCAAGCTAAAATGCATGAACCTTTAGACGTTCCCGACAAAAGTTTTACCGGTCCATTTTAGGAGAGAACATGAAAAAAGTCTTAGTTATTGGTTGTAATTCATTTTCGGGGAGTGATTTTGTTGATTTACTCTTAGAAAAAGAAGAGTATCAAGTGATTGGCGTGAGTCGTTCCCCAGAGAAAACACCCCTCTTTCTTCCCTATTTAAAACGGAGTAGTCCTCACTTTTCTTTCAAGCAAATCGATCTCAACAAAGATTTAGATAAACTTGAAGTGTTATGTGATGATTTTCAGCCGGAATTTGTGGTCAACTTTGCAGCACAGAGTGAAGTAGCACCTAGTTGGGACTATCCCCATCACTGGTTTCAGACCAATGCGGTTTCCCTAACTCAGTTAGCCAATCTCCTGAAAGATAAGAAATGGCTGAAAAGATATGTGCATATCTCTTCTCCCGAGGTCTACGGAACCTGTCAGGGATTTATCACCGAAGATACTCCGGTTAATCCAACGACCCCATATGCGGCTTCAAAAGCGGCTGGGGATCTCTCACTCTTCACTTTTGTGAAGAACTTTGCTTTTCCTCTGGTGATGATACGCGCGACCAATGTTTACGGGGCTCATCAACAGCTTTTTAAAATCATTCCACGTACGATGATCTATATCAAACAAGGAAAGACCATTTCTCTCCATGGAGGTGGGAAGGCGGTCAAATCCTTTATTCATGTTCGAGATGTGTCTCAAGGCGAGCTATTAGCGATGGAAAATGGCCGAACGGGAGAAATCTATCATCTCTCGCCCGATCAAGGAGTAGCCGTAAGAGATGTGGTGAGCAAAATTGCCGAGAAGATGAGAGTTTCTTTTGATGAGGTTACAGAAAGCGTTGAGGAGAGGTTAGGTCAGGATAAAGCCTATACGATTGACTCTTCGAAAGCTCGTCGTGAATTTAACTGGAAACCATCTATATCGCTTGATAAAGGGGTGGATTCAACCGTTGAATGGGTGGAAGAGTACTTCGAAGAGATCCAAAAAGAACCACTAAAATATGTCCATAAGGAATAGTGATGAACCAAGAAATCAATCTGTTAGAAAATTATCCTAAGAGCAAAAGGGATATCAAAGGGCGCGGCATAACAAAGACCGAAGAAGATCGAGCGATTGCCCGTTGTTTTGGAAAAGAGTTTTTCGATGGAGAAAGAAGCACGGGGTATGGAGGCTTTTCTTACCATCCGAGGTTTTGGCAGCCTGTGGTGCCAACTTTTCAAAAGTATTGCGACTTATCAGCTCAAAGTAAAGTCCTGGATGTAGGTTGTGCTAAGGGGTTTATGCTTCACGATTTTATGGAACTGATTCCTGGAATCGAAGTTAAAGGGTTGGATATTTCGTCTTATGCGATCGAGAATGCTTTGGAGAGTGTCAAGCCTTTCATTGAGGTCGCTGATGCTCGGTACTTACCCTTTGCAGACAATTCTTTTGACCTTGTTATCTCGATTAACACCATTCACAATCTTGAAATAGAAGAACTCAAACTTGCTTTGCAAGAGATCGAAAGAGTTAGCAGAAAAAAGAGCTTTATCACTGTCGATGCTTATCGCAACGAAGAGGAAAAAGAGCTGATGGAAGCTTGGAATCTTACAGCAAAAACTATTCTACATGTGGATGAGTGGAAATCTCTGTTTAAGGAAGTAGGTTATACCGGGGATTATTACTGGTTTATACCATGAAGCTCAAATAAATCCTCAAAGCAGCTCGAGAATAACTTTTAGCGTTTTTGCAAAAGATTCCACTGAATGAAAATTCCGGTAGGCTTTTCGCATCTTTTCCAATTTCTTTTTTATTGAGCTGTCGTCCCGTAATGTATTTAGATGGGAAAAGAAGTAAGGATTCTCCCAATCCACGATAAGTTGGTCAAGTTCGAATCTTTTTAATTCATAAGCAAGCCAACTTTTATCTTTTACAAGTACCATTTTTCCAGCACAAATAGCTTCCACAAAGATGCCTGAAGTACCATTAGCATAGATTTTCGGATCGTAGGGCAAAAATACGACGTCACATTTATGCAACCAGTGAAGATAGTCAGCTCTCGATAGTCTTCCTGAGATTAACGTGAGGGTGAGTGATTGCTTCATGGAGGCAATAGGAGTCTCCTCAGATAAAATCAACTTCATTTTTGAAGAGATTGGATCATGTAGAGTGCACAGTTGCTGAATAGTACTTAAGCCTTTGGCCTTTCTTGGTTCGCCGGGCCACCAACAGAGGCATTTGTCCTCCTTCCAAATTGTTGGAGGGGACATCATGTGAACTGTATGTGGTATAGGCACTAAGTGCACAGGTCGCTTACACGCCTTTTGCCAAGATTTCATTAATAAATCACTATCAGTCAATAAAACCAGCTTTTTCTTTAATTTCCAACTAATCAATTTAATTATAGTTAAGTATGTTCTCTTTCTGATTAGAGAAAGATCATAGCGAAGCAACAAGAGTAGCGATTCCTTCTTGTTCATGGAAAATAGAACTGATAGAGCAAGAGCCACAAATTCATATGTGTTGAATGATTCGAGAAAAAAAACACGATTTCTTTCTTGTTTTTTCTGAAAAATTTTCGAAAATTCTCTGAGTCTTATGAATATAGATATAGATTTGTATCGATTAATAATGTTTGAGAATTTTTTTTCCCAATTGCTTGGTAAATCAGGTTGTGTAAATGCACAAGGAATGGACGCAGCAAAAGGCATATTATTAATCTTAGCGGCTTGTTGAACAGAGAGGTGGTAGATATAATCATGCCCCTCAATCGTTCGTAAGTTTGGTATCAGTGAATAAATGATAGGTTTAGAACTTTTGCACATCCAAATAGGTGGAGACTAAGAGAGAAGTTGTTGTTTCTGATTTATTTTATCTTCTAACAAGCTCTGGGCCTTAATCCCTGATTGTAGAGACCAGTAATAGTGATACTTCCCTTTCTGAGCTATTAGTTCTTCATGGGTACCTGATTCGGCAACTGTTCCTTTGTCGATCACGTATATCTGGTTTGCCATTTTTATAGTTGATAATCTATGTGCTACCAACACTATGGTCTTACTACCTTTCAAAATATTAAGCACTTGTTGAATAAGACTCTCTGAATGGCTGTCGAGATTGCTGGTAGCTTCATCCAATATAAGAATATCAGGATCTCGTACCAATGCCCTGGCTAGAGCTATTCTCTGACGTTCTCCACCGGAAAGTCTGAAACCGCGTTCTCCTACAACAGTTTGATATTCTAGAGGTAATTTTTTAATAAAATCGTGTGCCCCAGAGGACACAGCCGCCTTCTCTATCTTTTCTAAAGAGGCACTTTTCACACCAAAACGAATATTCTCTTCAATGGTTTCATTAAAAATAATCGCGTCTTGACTAACGACTCCAAACAGATCTATCCAACTCCCAATTCGATAATTGGCCAGGTTCACACCATCTACAGTCAACACTCCTTTAGAAGGTTCGTAAAGTCTAACGAGAAGATCGAGTATAGTCGATTTACCAGCTCCTGACGGCCCAACCAAAGCAATGGTCTTGCCCCTAGGGATTGTAAATGAAAGATTTTTTATTGCCGCTGCATTTTTCCTAGAATAAGTGAAGGAAATATCCTGAAATTTAATTTCATGTTCAAATGATTGAATTTCATTCCCTTTCTCACTTATAAATTCCTTGTTATCCTCATCGAAAATATCTTTTAGTCTTCTAATTTCACCAAAATTTGATGCAACAGCACTTATTGCGCCCATAAGAATCTGAATACGGCCAGCCAAACGATAGGTAAGAGTGAGAAAAGTGAGAAGGGACGCGATGAGAGAAAACTCGCCTTTATTCATAAGAGATATACCTACAATTAGAGTAATCCCGACAAGCATGATTCCAGAAATTTCATTATAAGGAACAACCAGTTGATTCCAGAAATTAAGCTTTATAGCCGATCTGACAATACGAGTTATTTTGTAAGAGAGCTTTTTAATAATTTCTCGTTGTCGATTAAATGAGTAGATTAATTTTATCCCACAAAAACTTTGTATGCTTTCCTTGCTTAACTCAACCACATTTTCAGTCAGTATTTTTGAATTAGAGGCGATTTTTCTCAAAATCAATTTTTGAGGGAGCGCAACAAGAGCAAACAAAGCGAGTACTATCACACTGAGAGAAATAGAAAGATAAAATAAAAAACCTAATATGACGACGATGATTAGAGAAGATATCAGAGCACGATTCAATGCATCCATCATTGGCACGGTCAAATTAGCTGGAATTTTAGTATAATTTTCCAAATCGCCCACTTTGAATTTATTAATACAGCGATAACTCAGCCTAAAAATCTGTAAATAAATTTGAGTTTGTAGCTGAGTTTGTACTTTTGCTCCTAAGGCTATGATCATTAGCTGTCCGCAAAAACTAAAACCACTTTTAATTAATTGGGATGAAATAGCTAAGAGAATGAAAAACATAAAGTATTGGTTCTCTGAGGAGAGAGGAAGATAATCAGTGATAAACTGAGGAAGAGGAAAGGAGGATGACTGAGAGAGACTGTCTTTACTTATGGACGTCAGTGCCATAAGAATAAAGGAAAAAGTTAATCCTTCTAGTAGAGAAGCAATGGTATTTGAGACAAAGATTAGACCAAAGCTAAAAAGACGTTTTCCTTTTTTGCCAAGCGCACTTTTTAATAAGAGGGATGAAAACGTTTTCAATTTTTTTAATTTCCCGAATTTTTCTCTGTGCATTGCCAATTTCTTTTCAGAATTGAATTTGCACTGTGACCCGACAATATTTTTTGCTTATTTTCATCAGCAGAAATACAGCCCTTTTTTATCGATGAACAAAGCAAACGGCATAACCAATGCCCTCGGCATTGAGATACTTACAATCCGTAAGTGTTCACTGTGAAGTATCATCATATCTATGGGCAATATTTCTTAAAAGAGATTCCTTTTTCACTCTGATGTCAGAACTAATACCATTCGCGAAAAATAAATACATATAGTCGGGTTACAGAGGGTCGCAGATTTTGATGATCGTTTCGAAGCTCATATTCAAGAATATGGGCGAGAAAGGATCAGCAAAAGGTGCGTCTCTATGTTGGCCTGAATATATGTCATTATTTTCCGCGATTGGTATAACTCATCCATATAGACCTGATAGACCTGTCATAAACTTGACAAGCGACTTATTCAAAACAACCTAAGATAGAAGCTTTTACATAAAAGCGCGAACGGCAAATTTAAAATTGCCTTTATAAAGTCTTTCGGGCAAGCTTATCGTTTCTTCATACTTCACACGAGGAACTTGGAAATGACTTCAACCCTTCTTATCCTACTTTTTTCTGTCTTTACCAGCGTGTTTGCGACGGAGGCTTCTCTTCGATTTGAATATGGAGAGGACTTTGATCGTCAGCCTATGTTGGTCAACGGCACGGTTATTCGTGATGCCAGCGGTGGAAATGAGTCTGCGCTTGCAAGATACAATGCTATATGTGCGTCGCTTGATAGCTTAAATCACCCCTTAAAAGTGCTTGATTTAGGAGCAAACAACGGCTTTTATTCTCTAAAGCTTGCTGCGGACTTTCCCGGAGATCACTACGTTATGGTTGATAATGTGGGCCGATTAGCTGACCTCTGCATGGCAAACATTGATAGAAACAATATAACAAATCTTCGAACAGGAATAAGTTCGTCCTTTCTTACGGATCTTAGTAAGAGAGAGCTGTTTGACGTCATCTTATATTTAAATAACGAAGAAATGACCGAAAATAGATATGAGACAATTGCGAGGCTCAAGCAAATGTGTTCTTACCTAATTATCGAGACGAGTGAGAAAGCGCTTTTTTCCCAACATAGACACACATTGCTCGGGCAATTCATATCGACAAGTGAAAAGACCGAATATCTAGTATTGATTCACGGACAAGCCATGAAGCCTGAAAATATTGGCCTCAAGTCGAGCACTTTTTTTGCCTTAAATGGACAGTTTCCAAGACCTGTTTATCTCTCTGAAAAGTTCCCTGGTCACAATAGCTATATGATATCGGGTGTCGAGAGTAAGTGAAGATGTTGTTGTCGAAGATTTCCAAACGGTTTTGTTTTGTCATATTTTTCACCCTCGCCGCGCTAGATGCAAAAGCGTTTGACTTTGACATATACGAGAGTTGGCTGGCAGAAAATCAATTCGCATTTGAGCCAATTCGAAAACAAGTGCAGCAAATGCATGATTTGGAAGCTCAAGTTGAAAATGAATACAAAAATTCTTCCGCAAAATTTGACACTAATCAACCCAACAAAGAAGTCCTCCAATTACCCTCGTATGTCTTGAAGAAACGGATTCTGCAAAATCGCTACAAAGAATGTCTAGTGTGGTTTTTTGCAAATATATTAAGCCTCGACAAGTACGTGCCTCTCACATGGCTTGTGGGCTACCAAGGGTGTCCTATAACTCTTCAAGCTAAAGTTGATTTTCATGTCTCGGGTCATCCAATTTACATCCATCCTTCGAGTGTCAATGTTAATCTTTTAGATTTCTGGTTTGCCAACATCCTTGCTCATATTTTGGTAGGTCTTGACAATCAAGGAGCAAATATTGGATTTAGAACCACGTGTTTTGCTCCTGTTTTTTTTGATTCTGAAGATTGGTTACGACCACCCGAAAAATCGCATTTTCATATTTGCCCAAATAGCGATAAGAAGACAGGGTTTGATTTTTCATTTCCTTTCTGGACGGCCTTATTTAAAGAGCCGCAGTTTTCTAGCCCCTTATCAGTTCAAGATTCTATAGAAATAAAAAAATGGCAGGAAAACGTACTTAGTTCCAGCCTGTCTTTACTTGAAAGTTTTTTGTCTAGCTGTAGGGATATCACCCCAGAAGTTAAAAAGGCTGTGCTAGAAAGAGCTATTTTGTGGCAACAGATCGAAGTTTATCCGGGCCTATCTTTTGCTTCTCTTTTACCGCAGATAATACCAGGCCTACCATCTTCTTATTACGCGAAATTCAATCGAATTTATGAAATAGGAAATCTTGACTCTATAGGAGTTGCTATGTGTGAAGGATTTTATCAACATCTTTCTTTCTTCAAAAATCAACAGTTAGTAGAGGAAATAAAGGTTGTTTTAAATGAGCTTTATCAAGATTACAACTCTGAACAAACTGAATTTAAGGAGCACTCTTTATGAAATACATTCTGCTACAAATAACGTTTCTACTACTTTTGGCTGAACTTTTTGCGGGAGGTGCAGAACTTCGCTTCGAATATCAGGCTGATTTTGGTTATCAATCCATCATTGTGAACGGGCAGGTTGTCCGTGTAAAGCCGGTCCATAACGAGGAGCAATATTTGAAATATGCGGCTATTCATGATGTTCTTAAGCGTATTGATCATCCGCTAAAGCTGCTTGATTTGGGGGCATGTAGTGGTTTTTTTGCTTTAAAGGCAGCTGAGGATTTCCCGACTTCCCACAGCGTTATGATAGACTTGCTCGACAGAACAACAGATATTTGCGTGGCCAATACCGACAGGAATAACATCACTTATCTTCAAAAACGGTTTGCACTTCAAGACTTTGATGAATTAAGTCGCAGAGAGCATTTTGATGTTGTTCTAATTTTAAACGTTATACATCATTGTGGGGGAGAGTGGCTTCCGATGTTCAACGCACTAAAGAAGATGAGTTCTTATGTTATTATAGATATCCCTCCTCCTGAAGACTTAGTAAGAGGGTCAAATTGTGCAACAATGATACATCATATGCAAACTAAAGAGAATTCCAAATTGTTGGGTCGGTTTAAACGTGGAGATCCCCGTCAGCTTAGCTACTTATTCCTAGTCAAAGGAGATTTGGATGGAAAACCTGGTGATCTAGGTATAAAGGGGAGTACATTTTTTCATTTCAATGGGCAATTCCCTAAGGCTGAATTTGTCCGAGAGAAGTATGGCAATGGCGATAATTTCTCTTTAGTTGGGGTTAAGGCGCTATTGCATTAGTAGGGTTCGGTGTCTTTTGACATTTTGGCTCTCTCGAGAATTTTTCAACACAGTCAATCAGATACGGCCCAGAGGACATCCTGGAACCACAGTGATGGACCGTTATCAGGTCTATGTCTATGATAAGATACTCATGCTTGGAATAGTTATTCTTTTCCTTTGCTTAACAGTATTTACTTGAAAAAAAAACCTGATTAAATAACAATCCGTCGAAAGTGGCGATCTAAAACCACTTTCTCATGCAACTAAATCACTTGTCAAAGAAGTTGTCTATGAACCCTATAAGGGGGAAGCGATAGTAGTTAATATCTAGAGAGACACAGAGTACCATGCTTTTCTTTTGTTGAGTACTCTGCAAGGTATTTTTTACTGTAAATTTATATTACTAATGAGGTTCTTTTCATGAATTATTGGAAGAAGAGGTCAAAATGGATCCCTTGACTGTAGAATTGTATGAGAAATATGAAAAAGAAAACAAAACCAAATTGACAAACTGGATTATGAGTTTTTCTGATCCTGTTGGTTTCAAGCAGGTTGGGTTTCCGATCAGAGTGTCTTCATGTAATGACTTGCATCGTTATTCGGATACTATGCACGAGAATAGAATGCGATTATATTTCAATAACATGAGTGGCCTAACTCAAGATGAGACTCGTATTTTAAAAGAAGTAAAGAAAGCTCGAGATAAGGTACTTCAACTTACAAATGCCCCTAATAGGGTTTATTCTCTAGCCCCAATTCTTAGTGCTATACATATTGCTAGACTCATCAAAAATCGGGCTCAAAAATTCTCGAGATGCACCATTTTTGAGGTAGCGGCTGGTAGTGGATTTCTTACCTGCGTATTAGCTCTAATGGGTTTTCGTGTAATAACTACGGATACAACTCAAGGGTTTTATTTATTTGAAAATCATCTTTATCATGCGCTTGTTGGAGATGATTTGATGGAATTAGCTACCGGTGATTATGAAAACGTAGAAGCAGGAAAAATCATTCACATGCCATGGTGGCATTTCTTTACGCTCTTTCAAGAAAATAGGCTTCCTTCTGTTGAAATTTTTACCTGCAATCATGCACTCGCTGAGATGAATCAATTTGTTAGGAATTATATCATTTCACTTGCGAAATCTTTGCTTCCAAATGATAAAGGCGAATTTATTCTTGAAGGCTGGGGAGGAGAAATCATGTCCCAAGAAGAAGATGTTAGATTAGAATTTCGTAATAAAGGTTTCCGATTTATTTCTGAATGGCATCCTTCTGCAATTTTAACTCCCTCTAAGAAGACCCAACTCATTGACTCTCTAATAATGAGAAAAATTAGAAACAAGTTCAATCGATTTGCTCAAAAAACTGGTTTTTATACTTCTAATGCAATTATTCAGAACATTGCAAAAAAAAGGGATGTGTCAAATTACAATAAATTTTTATCCCTAATTAATGTAGATGAGGAAAAATCTCCAGACGAGTTGCTATTTCAGTTTATTTCTAAAGAACACTAATAGCATTTATAATTCATTCCAATTGCGTTTACGCATCTGTGAAACTCCTATTCTTTCATGCTTGAAGGGAAAGGAGTTTCTTTATTTTAAGGCTTTTTTAGCAACAGCTCTCTTGAGAATTATTCAACACAGTCGGTTTTTATCTAATTCTAGTCCACTTCGGATCCCTTTCACACTCCTGAAGAAGATCTTTTGTATTGAAATCCTGACATTTTTCATATTCCTGAAATAAATAGTTAAAAAAGAACATAATCCCTTCCATGGAAGCATTTTTCTCGGCAAAAATTGCGCCATTGTTAGCCATTATTTCACACTCTTTGTCATGGGTTTGTGCCCAATTGATCATCTCAATTAAATTCTCCATGTTTTGTTTTACGGGAATACAATTGTGGTATGGCACCGCACCTCGATCTATCCATGAAACAAAAGGAGATTCAACTTTAAATAAGAGAGAATTGGCAAGCAATTTCCACTCAAAACCCATTCCTGAAATCATCGCGCCATCGAGTTCTGGTAAATACGCATGGCTAATATATTCTCTATATGACAAGTAGCCCTTTACACAGGGTCTGAAGACTCTTTTAGCATTCTCAGATGGAATCCATTCTATTTGATGGCTAAACCCAGCATTTATCAGGTAGGGATTATCAAGGGAAAGCAGGCACAATAGCGATCGTGACTCGCTCATTAGTTGATTATATATCACAGCTTCAGGAGAATTAAGATGGACTCTTAGCATAATATTTCCTCTCCAACAAACAGCCTTCTTTTTCTCCCTCCATGGACAGCGCGATCTGATTACCTCATCATATCTCTGTTTCCATCCAGCCAGGGGGAAATAGTGAGGGACTGCTATTATGTAAGGAGCAATAGCCACTTTTCCTCCAGAAAGAATTGGAGCCTGATCGTTTTTATCTTCAGCAATCCAGAAATCGGGAGGATCATAGTTCATTGGCATGCCATCATTATGATTAATCATAAAATCTACATTCGGTAGATTCGGAATACCTGGATAGTCAGAAAGTCTTGCTAAGGTGCGCAAAACTAGATCATTTTCCCTAGGTGCAATATTTCCGCACGCATAAATCCTCTCTCCGATGATTCGATAACGCCTTAAATAATGATTCACAGGGAAAGGATATTTTAAAAACCTGTTATAGGTCGCATTCAAACCACGTTGCGTTATTTTATCTTGTTTAAAATGTGACAACTCTTGATCTATTGTTTCTTTTAACCAGTCTTGGATAGGCTCATTAAATTTTCGTTGGTACGTTGGGATATCCACAGTGTGCATAAAGCTGGTTTGTGGAACTGACTGTGGAGGTTGGTACTCTCTTGGTTGCATTTGATATTCACTTAGCGCAAAGAGCATCGGACAGCTACAGCAAGCAACCATAACGAATAATTTTCTAAACATTTCTAACTCCTTCTAATTTTCTATGGATGAGAGCGGGGGGAAAAATCCTTGTCTGTTAGCAGGGCATAATCTGCCTCAACCATGATTTTTACCAATTCGGGAAACAATAAAGTTGAAGTCCAATTGAGCTTTTGATGTGCTTTCTCAGGATAGCCAAGGAGCTTATCCACTTCAGAAGGCCTATAATATTTGGGATCAATTCCTATTAGTTTCTTGCCTGTTGCTTTATCAATTCCACACTCAGAAATTCCGCTACCCTTCCATTGAATTTCGATACCTAAAGTTCTGTAGGCAAGTTCAACAAATTCTCGAACAGAATGATCTTCTCCTGAGGCAATCAAATAGTCGTCAGGAATTTCTTCCTGCAACATAAGCCACATTGCTTGTACGTAATCCTTTGCATATCCCCAATCTCTTCTAGCATCAAGATTTCCAAGATAAAGAACCTCTTGAAGCCCCAGCTTGTAACGGCATGCTCCAATTGTTATTTTTCGAGTCACAAATTCTTCCCCTCGAATAGGGGATTCATGATTGAAAAGTAAGCCATTACAAGCAAATAAACCGAATGCTTCTCTGTAATTGGTTGTTATCCAATAAGCATAAAGTTTCGCAACTGCATATGGTGATCGGGGGTGGAAGGGCGTTTTTTCTGTTTGAGGGATTTCCTGAACTTGTCCAAATAACTCGCTAGTAGAAGCTTGGTAAAATTTTGTCTGATCAATAAGATCTGATACCCTGATTGCTTCCAAAATATTAAGGGTGCCAATTGCATTAACCTGAGCCGTATACTCAGGAATTTCAAATGATATTCCGACATCGCTTTGTGCTGCTAAATTATAGATCTCATCTGGATGGATCTCCTGAATAAGTCTCAAAACGGCGGTTGCATCTGTGATATCTCCAAAATGGAGGCGAAATAGACTACTCTTTTTTAACAGAGGGTCTATTCGCGCTGTATTGTGAAACGAGGTTCTTCGTCTAACCCCATGGACCTCATAGTTTTTTGATAACAGCAACTCTGAAAGATAGGTTCCATCCTGACCAGTCACACCAAAAATTAAAGCCTTTTTACAAGGAGGGTTTTCACATAAACCTTGAGCTTGAAAAAAACAAATGCAAAAACTGACAATCGCACAATTTAGAATACGACTTAGATTAATCGTCATTTCTAACCTTGTTGCGAGCTTTGTCCTGGTTCAATATATACCACTGAATTGTTTTCTCTAACCCCTCACGCAACTGCGTATGAGCCTTCCAGCCGAGTTTATTTATTTTTGATACGTCAAGCACTCTTCTTGGGGTTCCATCAGGCTTTGAAGCATCAAATACAATAGCCCCTTCATATCCGACAATATTAGCCGTGAGATTCGCTAGTTCGGTGATACTTATTTCCTTTCCAGACCCTACATTTAGCCATTGGTTCTCGTTATAATTGTTCATGGCCCAAACACATGCTTCTGCTAAATCATCAACAAACAGGCAATCTCTTAAAGCGATTCCTGAGCCCCAGATCACAATATGAGGCTGATTTTGTTGCTTTGCTTCGACAAATTTTCTAATCAAAGCTGGAATAACATGCGAACAATTAAGATCAAAGTTATCTCCTGGGCCATAGAGGTTTGTTGGCATTAGGGAGATAAATCGATCACCATGCTGCTTTTGATAAGCTTGGCATAACTTTAGTCCGCTAATTTTTGCTATGGCATACCATTCATTTGATGGTTCGAGAGAACCAGTAAGAAGATAATCTTCCCTGATGGGTTGAGAGCAATCTCGTGGATAAATACATGCGGAACCAAGAAATAACAGCCCCTTAACTCCAGCTAAATGAGCGCAATGAATGATATTTCTTTCAATAGCAAGATTTTCGCTTATGAACTCAGCAGGGTACTGAGTATTGGCTAAAATCCCACCAACTTTTGCTGCGGCAAGAAATACAAATTCAGGTTGCTCTTGCTTGAAGAAATCCTCAACTAAGGATTGATTGCATAAATCAAGCTCCGAATGCGACTTCACAATCAAATTGCAATATCCATATTCTCCTAAGCGACGGACAATTGCCGATCCAACAAGTCCTTCATGCCCTGTTACCCAAATTTTTGCATTGTAATCAACAGCTCCTGCGCATTTAGGCACAACGAGAAAAAGAAAATAGCAGGCTATGATAGCTCTAAGAATTCTTTTGTTAAACATGCTAAATACCTCTAATTTTTTCGAGGTTCGACGTTAACGCGAACTTAATTTTACTTAAACATAAATTTTGTGATCAGGAGAGGCTTCGAAAGTTGAGCTCGTACGCATTTCCGGTGTTTATTCCATCTGAACGCTTACTCTCAAAATGGCGAGATTAGAACATCTCTACATTGCACTTCCCTATAAAATTGCGACTAGTAGAAAAAGTTTATCCTAGATATTATTCCCGGCTATGCAACGCATCTTATTCGCCCCCCTTTTCAATTATCCAAAAAATGATTTCACCGGAGATAATGTATCTCATTATCATCTTGGAAAATATCTATGGTATGTATGCAATAAAAAAAAGACCGGATTCCATGAACCGATCTATCATGCTAAAATACATGAGGAAGTGAGCCTTTCTTTCGTTTTTTTGTCTGAACAACCTCAACAAACTTACTTCAAAAAACCTGAATGGATTGACGAGTTTCTGGTTGCAAAGGACGAAAAAGAAATAAACCTCATCGCGAAAGATTTTGATCTTTTCATGAATCAATATAGATATCGGGGAGCCCACCCACCTGAAACAAATTGTGGATATTCTCCCGATTTAAAAGAGCTTAATCTTCATTTGCCGGCAATCACGTATAAATCTGTTTTTGAAGAAAACATTTATCTAGATGATCTCTTGTTGTCTGACAAATACGCCGAATTTATATCCGCAACTACAAGAGAAATAGCCCCCGATGGAGAACCTATCATTGCGCTTCATAATCGGGGGTTCGATCCATGGAATCGCCATCAACCCTTCACAGTTGTAAAATATGAAAAAGTGCTTAAGCGTTTACTCAAATACTTTCCTGGCCATGTTGTTGTTTTAGTAGGCGAAGCATGGGGACAGTATCGACACCCTAGAGTTAAATATCTTCATTCATTTATTAACCCTGAAAGATGCATTTCGCGGCTAGGTGAACATAACGCTTGTTTACAATACATTTTAAGTGCTTATTTTTGCCGCGATGCCCAGATCTCTTTAATCGGAATTTCTGGTTTTTCTCTGTTTATTGAAAGTATCCGCCCCTTAAATCTTCCTCCTTCAATACCCGTCTTCTGGAATCCCGAAGCATTTGAAGGAGAATGTACTTACGTTAAACTCATGGAAAAAAATTCAGGATGGGGCTGCCGCAAACACCAAGAATATAAGAAGAAAAACCCCCAGGACATTCCATATCAATTTGGAGTTCATCACTTTTTATACTACTCGAGAGATGAGTCTTTGCTTAAACCTTACTGTTTTGATAACCCAAACACACCTAATAAGATTCTTGCTTTTACAAAACGACTAACAGACAAACATAAAATTACCCAAAGCGCAAAGAAAACAGGCTGTGAATCAACAAAATTTATTTGTTTATACCAAGCCTATCATTTTTGTTATTATCTTTTCCTTTATGTATCCCCAAGATTGCATCTATTTACTCGTCGCATATTAAAAAGCGCATATCTGTTACTTAAGCGCACACGTGCCTGCCTACCTTTCTAATCGGTATTAATAATCGATAATTTTGGATAAGTCATTCTATTGAAATATTTTGCACCTCAGTTTCTTTTTTCAGGAACGCGAAAAATAGGCCTAAATGGGTCCAGATATAGATGCGAAAAAGACCTTGGCTAAACTGCCACACCATGAGTGTAACTAAAGTTGAGATAAAAAAGAGAAGAATCCAATGTTTTTGGGTCTGATTCAAGTTTTTGGATCTCAACGCCTGTCTAGCAGAGCGTACGAAATACCCAATCAAATAGCTGAAAGCTAGGATACCCAATAGGCCTAGACTCGCTATTATCTCAGTAGTGATATTGCTAGGCTCGAAATATTTCACCGGATTGGTGGCTGATAGTGCCGCCCGCTCCTGAACCAGAGTAAACATATATCCTGGATCTCCATTTACGCAGCGCTCAGAGAGGTAAACAGGAACCCCTCCTAATCCAACACCTTTGAGAGGATGATGAATAAAGATTTTGAAGCAGTTATAAATTTGACACCATCTTTCATGGAACGAGTGATGTAGAAAGAATTTAAGCGTGAAAAATTTTAAAAAATAGGTTTTTGAAAAGGCCGGGAGGAGCAGAGCTAACAAAATAGAAGACAGGGAAAAAAGAGAAGCATATTTGAGCACTTTTTTCTTTAACGAACCGATTCTGAGGGCCAAAAGCAGGCAAAAGAAGATGATAAAAGCGAAGAGGGCACCTGTTGAACAAGATACAAAATAGAAGAAATTAATCAGCAGCAAATGGCTTAAATTTAAAGATTTAAAAATAAAAAAATCATGCCCTTTCCTCAAAAGATAGTGCAGATTGGCCATAATCACAAAAGGGGTCATGTAGAGTGCATAATAGGACGGCTCATAAGTAAAAGCATTGGGGCGTACAATTTTTCCCATTACGATAAATTGGCCGCAAAATGGATCCAAGAACCCTATAAAAGAGAAAAGCAATTGAGCGCATCCATACAAACCCACAAGCATAAAGGAGAAAAGATATAATTTAATAATCTTTCGGGTGTTGAGGTGAAGAAGGAGGAGGTAAGGAAGCACGAAGTAACATAGGATAGTCAAACCAAACCATCCGCAAAAATAGAAACAGCGAGAGCGGTATGGTGAGTAGTAAAATGAAATAAAGAGAGAACAGGCAACAGCAAGGAGACCCAAAACCAGCTTTCGGTCAAATGAAATGAGCTTTTCCTTAAAACGTAATAAGAGAGCTAAGATCAGAAAGAGGGCAAGAAGATTGTTAAAGCGGATGGTGTAGGAGTGAAGGGTAAGGTTGAGTTGATCAGCATGGAGGGTAAAAAAATAGAGAAAGAGAAAGGGATCGAGAACATCGAACACTTTTGGCTTGGAGAAGGAGAAGAGTTTTGGATTTCCAAATGAGAGCAACATTATGGATGAGGGGCCTGTTGAAGTTTCTTCGTAAGGACAGCATTCATATTAAAAGGGGGCGCTACAGTCAAACTAGTGCCATACTCTCCGATTGAGCATTGGCTTTTCGGCCAATGCTGAAATATTCAAAGCCGTTTTTTGCCATTTCGGCAGGATGGTATTGGTTTCTTCCATCAAAGAAAGCTTTCCCTTTCATGTGCGAGAGTACTCGGGCAAAATCGAGAAAGCGGAACTGCTTCCACTCGGTCATCAGGGCAATCGCATCGGCCCCTTTGGCTGCTTCAAATTCGTCAGAGCTCCACTGAATCTGGGGAGAGGGTTTTAGCACCTCTCGGGCTTTAGACGTGGCCACGGGATCGTAGAGTCGGACGTGAGCTCCGCTCTCCAAGAGAAAGCGAATTAGGGCAAGCGACGGGGCTTCGCGCATATCATCGGTTCCTGGTTTATATGACAATCCCCAAATGGCGATGGTTTTGCCCTCAAGGCCGCCTAATGGCTCAAAATAAGCAGCCATTTTCTTTCCGATGACTTCTTTTTGACGGGCGTTGACCTGTTCAATAGCATCAAGGAGGGGAGAATCATAACCTTTCTGATGTGCAGTTGCTTTTAAAGCTTTAACATCTTTGGGGAAGCAGGACCCGCCATAGCCCGCTCCTGCATAAAGAAAGGCGTGACCTATCCGTTTGTCAGAACCGATACCTTGGCGTATTTTGGTGATGTCTGCCCCGACTTCCTCACAAAGTCCGGCGATCTCATTCATGAAAGAGATGCGGCTGGCCAGCATGGCATTGGCCGCATATTTGGTCATCTCCGCAGAGGGAAGATCCATGATCAGAATACGTTCATGGTTAAGATTAAAGGGGGAATAGAGCTCTTGCATCACCGCCGTGGCGCGAGGATTTTCACTGCCAATCACGATCCGGTCGGGTTTCATAAAATCGCCAATCGCATCTCCCTCTTTCAAAAACTCGGGATTGGAAACCACATCAAATAACGCATCATCCCCTAAAACTTCGGTGATTGTTTTGGCCACTTCAGCGGCTGTTCCGACGGGAACAGTCGATTTATTGACGATGATTTTATAACCATTCATATGCTTGGCAATCTCTCGGGCCGCCGCCATAACATGGGAGAGATCGGCGGAACCATCTTCCTCGGGAGGAGTTGAAACAGCGATAAAACAGACGGTAGAGGATTGGACGCCATAGCTGTAGTCGGTGGTAAATTCGAGACGGTCGGCTTTGACATTGCGTTTCACAATCTCCTCAAGCCCTGGCTCATAGATGGGGATCACACCCTGTTTGAGTTGCTCAATTTTCTTTTGATCGATATCTAGACAGATGACGTGATGGCCCATTTCGGCAAAACAGGCGCCAGTTACAAGGCCAACATATCCAGTTCCTACGACAAGTATCTTCATGCAAAACTCCAGAAAGAGGGTCAGGATACCAAGAAAGAGAGCGAGAGACAAGAACAACATTTGCAAAATAAGAAGGGTTTAATATCTAATTAAGTGGTGTCTAGAGTAAAAAAAAGAATTTTTGTCACTGGTGCTGCCGGGTTTATCGGCTTTCATGTGGCCTTGGCGCTCAAAGAGCGAGGCGATGAAGTTGTAGGCTATGACAACTTCAACGATTACTACTCCCCTGAGCTGAAAAGAAGACGGGCCGCGCTTCTCAAAGAAAAAGGGGTGGGGGTTGTCGAAGGCGACATCTGTGATCGTCCTCTTTTGAAAGAGCTGTTCGAAAAGCATCGATTCTCGCATCTTCTGAATCTAGCAGCTCAAGCGGGTGTCCGCTATGCCCAGAAACATCCTGAGGCTTATCTCAAAAGTAACCTTGAGGGTTTTCTCTCGATCTTGGAGACTTGCCGCCTCTTCCCTGAGGTCAAGCTGACCTACGCCTCTTCTTCCTCGGTTTATGGCACCAATGAGAAAATCCCCTTTTCTGTTTCCGACAGGACGGATTCTCCAGCCAATCTCTATGCCGCCACTAAGAAGGCTAATGAATTGATGGCTTATAGTTATCACCATCTCTATGGTATTGCGGCTGTAGGGCTGCGGTATTTTACAGTCTACGGCCCATGGGGGCGGCCTGATATGGCCTACTATATGTTTACGGAGTCTATTCTAAAGAACGAACCAATCCACATCTTCAATCAAGGAAAAATGCGTCGTGATTTTACCTACATCGACGACGTGGTGGCGGGAACTTTGGCAGCGATTGATTTGGAAGCAGAGTGGAAGGTTTTCAATCTCGGGAATAACCGCCCAGTTGAACTCTTGACATTTGTCGAGCTGCTTGAAAATATTCTTGGGAAGAAAGCTCAAAAGCTCTTCGGTGAAGAGAGCCGTGGGGAAGTAGAGACAACTTTTGCTGATATTGAGTCATCCAAAGCTGAATTGGGCTTCTCTCCATCCACCTCTCTCGAAGAGGGGCTCCCAAAATTCATCGAGTGGTACCGAGACTACCAGGTTATTTGATACTCTAAAAAGACTTCAGAGAGAGCTTCGGTAATATCTGAGGCAACCATGGCGAGGCATAAAAGTGCAGGCGTCAGGAAAAATACTGGGCCCATATGAAGACCCGGGTGAGAGAATTATTGCCACAAGCTCAAAATTTTACAGCTGCCCTTGACAACAGGGCCATTTTATCAATGTAAATTTAAACCGCTATATTTCCAAAGAATCTACGAAAGATATCGTCGAGGAGACGATAGACAAACCATTGACAAAGCACACATACACTCTACCCACGCCTATTCAGCCCTGCTGCTAAAATCCTACTGAGGGAAGAACTCTCACTAAACCCTCATCTCTGCTGCTGCTAGATCACCTCGCACATCAGATAATTGAGCATAACCTCCTTGTCTTTCCATTTCAGCTAAGCTAGCATAAACGATTTCATCCTCAGGGACCTCTTTAGCTACATCCGGTGGATAATTAGCATACTCTCCATCTTGTGAAGCAACTCCTCCAGCAGGGTAATTGGCATATTGTGAAGCTGCTGCTCCCACGAAGTGAGGAACAGAGCCATATACGCCAGGCTTGCCCCCGCTGACGTCTAGAGCAGCTTGTGAAAAAGTAGATCCCACTTCTACCATCTCATTCCGTTCAGTTTGTTTTCGTTTTCGAACGAAGAGCCAGAGCGCCAACGGCAAGCCTATAATCGTCAATGCCAGCAAGCCAATGCCTACCTTTGCTCCAGTGCTAAGACCTGGACTTTGCGAACTCTTTGCCGAGTTGACAAAACTGGATGAAGTCGTGCTACTAGAAGTTGTCGTAAAAACAGGCTGACTACTTTGAGAACTCGGCGGACGACTAGAAGCTTCTGAAGAAATCGTCTTCTGAGTGGAAGCGCTTGATTTGCTGCTGGGAGCTTGGGTGAAAGCCACACTGCTAAATGGAAGAGCAGAGGTCACGCTGCTAGACGAAGTGGTAGAGGTCACGCTGCTTGACGCTGAAGTTGAACTCACACTGCTAGAC
>SDBU01002380.1_pt1 | contig 25137 bp, 48 predicted proteins | sample 2277071 | NCBI WGS metagenome assembly SDBU01 (sample SAMN10397929, study PRJNA504765) | marine sediment metagenome | isolation source: marine sediment core GS08_GC12, 126 cmbsf | place: Arctic Ocean: Gakkel Ridge, Loki's castle | collected 2008
TGCGAGGGCAATGTCCTGCTGTGCAGCCGTAGTCAGAGCAACCGTGGTTGCCGTGGCCCAGGCACCCTGGTTGGTCTGCAATTCCCCCGTGTCTGCCAGGATTTGGGCGAGCGAAGAACCTCCCGCCTCAATCGCAGTTTTGACCGCGGCAGCATCGTGCGTAGAGAATCCCGTTGCTGTAGCCCAGGCACCTTGGTTGGTTTGCAGCTCTCCACTGTCCACCAGGATTGCGGCAATCTCCGAAGCGATAATGCCAAACGATCCTGCCGCCACATGATCTGCCTGGGCCTCGTCCCAGATTTCATCAACCAACTCCGGTATTGAGACAGCCACCACAATATGATAGGTCGTCGTGGTATCAAGGGCCGTGGCAAGTGCGGGCGACATGGTAACCACACGCCCAGAGGTATAGGCGGTTATCTCCCGTGCCTGCCCCGCGCCAGTACCATGCGTAAAGACGATTATCTCACCGACATAGTAGTCCTCTGTTGCAACGGCCCCACTGTCCAGTATCAGCTCGGTTGTGCTAGTAGCAGTAGCAATAAATCCCGTTGCAAGGTCCGCATCTGAAACGCTGGTATGTACATCAGCAGCGTCAACCTCATATAGGCTAGACGTGTCTGGATTAGTGGTGTAGTCGCTGTCCAGGGTAACAACCTTACCCGAGGTATAGCCAACGATGATTCTTGACTGTCCCGCGCCAGCGCCCTCAATGATCGCCAACCTAGCCCCAACGTAGTAGTTAGCGGTGGCCACCGCGCCCCCGTCCAGAGTGAAAGTATGACCGTTCGTAACTGTGGCGATGGTACCATTGGCGTAGACAAAGCTCTCTTCGATCTGCCTGAGGCGTTTGCCCGCTGAGCTACCAATGTTATGGGACGCCCCCGTCAGGATTTCATCCCATACAGCGTCAGCCGTAGTTCCAGCCGCCAAGATCACAAACGTAACGTCGTCGGCAGGAGTGCCAGTCAGAGCGGCATTCCAAGACACCACCCCTGTGGCTCCCACATATCCAGTGATAAGTCGGGACTGCCCCGCCTCGGCCCCTGAGGTGAACAGGATGGTCATCACATCGTAGTGATCGTTTGTGGTTTCTGCGAGGTCAGTTTGGACCTGAGTGCTGCTGTTCGACCCGCTGGTCTCTACTGCCCCCGACGCAGCGATGGTGGCTGCTTCAATGTCATTGACATTGGTGTTCATCGCGTCAAGGTCCAGCCCGCCAGCATCGCTTATCGGCACTCCCCCGGCGGCATCGGCAGCAGCAGCAGGCAGGGCCGTCCCTGTCAGGCCACGGGCAGCTGAATAGTTGTCACACGCCAATTCCAGGTTGTCGGCAGCGTTGGGATCCTGGCTGATGGCGGCTATATCGGCATGCCCGAGGCCGGGAATAAGGGCAAAACCCATCCCCGCGGTAACGGCATTAGGAACGGCGGGGGCGAAAGTAATGGTATCAGTTCCGGCATCGAAATCTGTCACTATGGCCGTACGACCACTATTAGCTCCAGTTCTGAAAATCAGTAGTGAGCCATTCCAGTAATCGTCGGCTTGATCCAAACCTGCATCTACTAGTGTCGTAGTAGTGCCGCCGTTATCCGTCGTCATCCGTATCCCTTTTTCCAGCCAATCCCGAAGTACTTGTGCTGGGGTGGTTGCATCATTTATTTTCTCAACATTGACATCAAGCATATCCCCGCCGTCGATCAGCGCATCATTTAACGCCGCCGCCCGGAAACCAAATTGCCGCCCGCACCATGGCAGCACGCCGTCGCATACACCAGTAAACCAACCGTAGCCTTCGGTGTCGTTCTGAACATCGCCAGCGCCACTGGATATCCCAATCGCATACATCCCGTTTCCAAGATTTATCCAATCATGGTTGCTTGAACTGGTCGGTACTACGTTGGTTTGCGTGACTGCACCCGCCGAGGTCACGAAATTCCAGTTGAGGTCCATGCCGGCAGCGTTGTAAGCGATAGACTCTTCAATATCCTTGAATGTTGTATCGTCGAGGAGGGGCAACACGTTCACTGGAACGATTACAGCCGTATCAACGTCTAACCACATATCAGGCATGTCTCACCTTACGCAACTTGTTGTGCATAGCTATACCATGGATTCCCGCTTGGTGGTGCCGCCGCAGCCGCCGCAAACACCCTCCGCCTCGGTCGCAGCAGGGCGGAGGAATCGCGGTAGAGCGACTGAATTTCAGAAAGAGCAAGAACACGATCGTAAGCGTATACGTGACTGAGCTGACCCGGCATCATCTGGCTGCCGGCCGACCGCCTACCTAGCCTCGCAGCAGTTGTCCCATTAACATAATTATTTGCCCCGTTGGTTGAAACACCAGCATCTCTTCCATTGCGATAAAAGGCGTGTTTGCCTGCACCCGTACCGCTGCGACTGTATACTATTTGTTGCCACTCCAATGTGGGCCAATTAAAATTGGAAGACACAGCGACAAAAACACCAGGTATAATGATATTGATGTTGCCATCCTCATCTCCTGGTCCAGCTCCAACCTCAAGCTGGAACACATTAGCCTCATTTTCATGTCCAATTATCGTGTATCGTACAACCCCCCCAGGCTCAGGAATCCGAACATAAGCAATCACCGTGAACACATTAGGATTCGTAAATGTGATGGGCTTTTGCAAAGTAATATGATCATTAGCCCCATCAAAATCCAATACATACCCACCCATCCTCGAATCACTTATCACCCAATCCGTTTCTGGGTCCATAGTAGTGAGCGTACCGTGATTGCTGTAGCCACTCTGATCCCTCAGTGTGATTCCAGTCGGACCTAACGACGGTGCCCAGAATCCGACGAGTTGGTCCCATAAGTTGGGATTCTCAGACTCCGCTGCGTTACGGGCAAACCCACTCTTGTAGGATGGAATCAAAAGACTCATGCCGCTGCCTGAAGGTCGGGGATAACTGGGGTGAGAACAGCAAAACACTCGTCTGCGTCCTCATCGGCAACCATCGCTACGCTCGTGTTATTGACCATAATCAAGGAGCCATATAGATATGGCAACTTCAATCGCCCGATGTCTGAATCCTTATTAATCACGTTGTTCCTGACTATCATCGACCCAATGTGGATCAACGCTTCTAGGTGAGTAATCGCAATAGCCTGATCAAGACCAGCCGCCTCGCCACTGTTGCCAGTACCAGCCGTTGAGTTCGGTGAACCATTCCAGTAGAAATCGAACGTCCCACCTGCCGCTGGTGTCGCTGTCGATTCCATCACAGCACCTAACACCCATTCTTCGGGCCACGCGCTGCCTACCTTGGCAAGTGACGCCGTCTTAGCAGACTCCCATGCAGCAGCGGCAGCAATTATAGACAAATTCATCTGAACATCAGTCGGAGCCCCAATAATCAGGGTGTTTGCCGCTGTTGCTGGAGCGGCACCGAAATCTGTAGAATGATCTGCAAACAGAAGTTGCTGTCCATGTTTTACCAGTGTTTCTTGCGTAGCCATCGTTAGTACCTCGCATTCTCAACGTGTCCAGGAGCAACAAAGCCCAATCCCAATTCAGCCGCCCGGCTTAGCTGCTCGGTTTGGAGGGCCGCCAGAGCACTGAGCGTAGCCGTGGCACCGCTGAACATCGTCGTCAAGGCCAGCTTGGTGTTTGTGCCGTTGACAAGGATCGTGCCCATACCCACGATCACGCCGAACAACTGCTTCTTGTCAGCGTCGAGCGCGATGTAATGGGCCGGCACTACCGCCTCGAAAATCTGCTGGCCAGTAACCGACTCGATATTGACGGTACGGTTGACCACGTTCAGTTGATCTGCCGCTACCGCGTCGTCAACATCGTAAGCTCCCGTAACGGGGTGCCCGGCATCTAGCTCAGCTTTCAACGCTACCAAATCCATTGTACTACTCCTTACTTTTCTCCTTAATCGCCCTGACGCTTCTCCCTGGCCAGAGCAGTTAGTTGTTTGCTCAGCCCAGAGAGTAGATCCTCGTGTTGGTCGCACGGCAACGAATTTATCCTTATCCGGATGGCATCCGCCTTGATGTTGACCGCTTGTGTCATCGTTTCAACGCTAGCCACTTGGGTCCCTATCGCTCTGACTTGCGCTCCAAGGGTCTTAAAATGGTTGTCGCGATCGTTCATCAGCTTGCGGATAATCCAAAAGAGAATCCCAAGCAGCGCCACGCAAAGCCCGGCGAAAATATACTGCACGATCGGGCTCAGGATGTGCAGCTCCGTAGTAGTGTCGTTCATGCCGTCCAGCCTCCTTGCTCTCTAGCTTTGAACCACTGGATTACCAGCTTCACGATAATCGGCAGGATGATCCGCAACAGCAGCCAGATCAACGCCGCGCTGCGGATCGGTTTGTCGGCGTTGGAATGCTCCCAACCGATCTCGCTCTGCAAGAACCTGCGTAGCTGTTTCTCGACTTCGCCTTGTTCGCCTTCCATTGTAAATTCCCTCAACACCTGGCGAATCAGCCTCTTGCTGGCCTTGGGCACCAGGCGCAGCCGCCATGACCGCTCTAAGCAGTAGGTCTCGCAGGCTGTGTAATCGTTGGCAGTGATTGTCACCGTTTCCACCTCAGCCTCGGAACCAGTCGCCGTATTGGCATCCACCGCATGCTGCTTCCGGGAGCGGGACAACCCCTGGGTCCACAGCCGTCTTTCGGCTCAGGCTTTTTGTAGACGCCCTCCTTGTGGAACTTCTCGTGAAGATCGTACATCTTCCTGCCCTCCCACAACCGCAACTCGTTCCACTTATCATTGGTTACGCCGTGCTGGTTGACCAAGTGAAGCCCATAGCACATATCCGGACACATACACCCGTCGTGGCGCGTGTGCGTCAACACCGCAGGCTTCATCACTTTGGCAGTGTGGACAATTTCAACTATGTCTACCTCTTCAGCCACAATGGGCACCGGATATTGTGCTACCATCGAACCGTCCGACGCGATTGTCCAGACGGCCGGACTATCAGGTACGGGAGCCAGGTTGTTGGGGGCAACCGCCAGTAACACCGAAAGCACTAACGTCCACATAGCGACTCTCCTTTGTTAAGGGGTTTTCTTGCTTCTTGCTTCTCGTTGTTCATCCCAAGCCGACTGCTCGGCTCGAAGACGTGATAGTTCAATGGCTCCTGATACTTCTCCAGTTAAATTACAGCCGCCCTGTCCTCCTGGTCGAGCACGTAAGGCCGGGGGCATTAACGTATGGTCAAAAGAGCATACATGACTTTCCATTTCATGCTTGGGGACCATCTCACAACACTTTGTGCATTTCCAGTCTATCATTCATTCTTTTTCTAGGGGGCTTTCGCCCCCAGTTCTTCAAGGTAATCTTCGTGTTCGTAGACCTTCCCTAAGCCCTGGGCAGTTACACCAACCACAATCCGCCCCGGCTGGGCTTCAGCCAAAGCATCCATCCGCCTTTTCTGCGGAGTATCTTGCTCTGGTTCATCCACAACACTGCTTTTCATTCTGCTGCTAGCTTGCGTTGTGTAGCGATAGACTCTCACGCCGCTTTCCTTTCCTAGGGGGCTTTCGCCCGTGGAAGAACATCATACCGTCCAATCAGTCTGCCGTCCTGATACCACTCCAGTATCCCGTAGGTCTCTGCGCCTGGGGGCGTGGGTGGTACTGGAGGTGTCGGTGGCGGTTCAGGTTTGATAGGTTCGCCACCATAGAATCGTTTGAGAATCGACTCCGACGGATCACCGTCCCACGACAACGGCAGCCGTCCTTTGTTGATCGACGGATTCATAATCCCGCCGCGGGTGTGCCATAGGCTAGCGTTGTGGCCCAGTTCGTGGGCTACCAATCCGGCCCATTGTTCCAGGATGTTAACCGGATGGTATCTGGTCGAATACCTGCACCAGATGTTACTGCCGCAGGATTGGCGACTGCCGACGAGTGCCAGGCCAATCCAACCCACACGCCCGGTCTCGAACGAAAAGGTGATGTTGGCACCCTTCTTCTCGTTGACCCGTGTCCATCGCAGGCCCAACCTGTCATAGGCTGCGACGTTCTGAGCCCATACGGCATCGAAATGTGGTTTCAGCCATGATGGCATGTTGCGATCATCGACGTAGACCGTTGCAGAATGGAAGTCACCGATACCGTGGCAGCGTTTCCAACTGCCGGTTCCAACTGCCGGCTGTACCTTGGGACCGTAGTCGGGGCAGCCGCATCGGGGTTGCTCAAACAACTCCCGGGTCGCTGGACCAATTACGCCGTCGCATTGACACGGCCGCGAGTGATGTTGCAAGGCCAGCGGTTCGAGACTCTGAACCATGAAATCCTGGTAACTGGCAATCGCTTTTTCAACTTCTGGGTGATCAAGCACAGTTGCTCCATCAAGAAGCTTCTGTTGCTTTCCGAACGGAAACTCTAAATGTCCCGTCCGTTGAAGCAGTTCAACGATCTCTCGATCAGTTTTCACTTTGCACCTCCCAGTCCAAGAGCGACCTGTTTATAGGCGCTACTCCACTGAGCCTGGGTGACGAGTTTCAAGTCGTTGAGCAGATGGCTGTAGAGCAGACTTTGCCATGCCTTCCACTTGACCGAACCCATACGGGCGATGCGTTTGGTGACTGCCTCCACAATCGCCTTCGACCCACGTAACTTGTCACTATCAACTTGTGGGATGGCATCCTGGAAGAAACTTGCTACCTCGGCAGTCCCGCTATCGATGCTCAGCTCGTCGACGAGGTTGGTCACGAACGCGGAGAGGTCTGATCCGTTGTCGTCACCGTTGTCGTCGTCACCATTTCCATTGCCGCCGTCGTCACCGTTCCCCACGACCTCAATCACTTTACTCGCCGCCTCGATCCGTTTTGTCTCCCAGTGAATCACAAGAGCGCTGATCTTGTACTTGCCAAGCGTGCGTGTCCAGAAGAGTGCGGAACTCGGGTGGATATGAATCCCGCCCGTCTCCAGGTCAAGGCTGGGAAACCAGCCCACACTCGCCCCCACTGGGGCATCAAGGCGATACCACTGGGGTTTACCTGCCTCAACTTGATCTGGACCGTCGATCTGCGCTCCCAGAGCCGTGCTCAACAGGCTGAAGCAGACCACGGCCAGAAACAAAAACCGCTGCATAGCATGCCTCCTTTTAGGTAAGCTGTAAACTCTTTCGCGATCGCAATGGTCTAGTCATCGCATCTTCAATTGACCAGCCTCTTCGCAAGCGTTCCGACAATGCCCTAGCGCTAAGGCCAATCGTTTGAGCCCAAACCGCCAACGGTTCTGTTTTGCCACGAAATGTAATCAACCGATTCCTTCGCTTGTTTCGCGCCTGATCGATGCGGGATGCCCACCTGCAATTGGCCGGTTCGTAGTTTCCGTCGTTGTCAATTCGGTCAATGCTCATGTCAATGGGCCTTGCCCCCATGTCTTCTAAGAACACCTGAAATGATTCACGCCAACGATCGCAGACCTGAATCCCTCGGCCGCCATAGCGTGCATAGCCGATGTTTTTTGGATCGTGACACCTGGCTTTCATCGCTTCCCAAGACCTAAACGTCCTGCTTCGTTTGCCATTAGCTGTGTGCCCGTGGGTCTTCTGTGCGCAACGGCAGGAAGCACAGCCGCCAGACTGGCCACGTCTAAGGCTGCCACCATCAATTATTTTCTCGACTCCACACTCGCAGCGACAAAGCCATTGAGCGATCCCGCTGGGTTTGTTCGGCATTCGCTTAATCACTTCCCACTTGCCAAACTTTTTGCCCGTTAGTATAATGAGTTTCGACATCGAAGCCTCCATTCCAGGTTTCGGTGTGAAAGCCGGAGGTCGCTGCCTTCGGCTTTCGTTCATGTAACGTCGCCTCCATCACGTCAGGAGAACAGGTTGATCAGCAGGATAATCAGCGGGATCAGCTTCTCTAGCCATGCCAGGACCATATCGAAAAAATCTTCCCAGTCCCCTGCCCGCAATTCCTGAAACGCCTGCGGTTTCTCCTCGACTAACTGAGTCAGTACCTCAACGGCCAGGACCGACGAGTCCTTGCCCTCCAGTTCCCCCTGTGCATCCATTTCTTTCAAGATTCGCCGCACGTTTTTGATTGTCAGGCCCATGGCCCGACGCTCTCGCCACTTCAGCCTTCGCTCGGCCGTTATGCTTTCGCTCACAGTCGCGGTCACGGGGACCTCTGCGACTGTCGTAGCGGCAGGGGCAGGCCAGCTAGCTGGCGGTGTCTCGGAAGTCAGGGCGGAACTTGCCCAGCCTACGATCAGCAACACGCACACGACAAACGCAATACGAGATTTCATCACGCGCCTCCTTTGACAATAGGTATGGTCAACTCACGCCGTTTGCTTGCGACTCGAACTTGTGATAGGACGCCAGCAACTCATCCACGGCTCCCGGTGAAGCCGCCAACTTGTCTAGTACGTCGGGGAAGAGTTTCATCAGGCCATCGTAGAGCCGCCCAGCCAGCACTCCCGTGGCCTCCAGCAGCAGAGGGTCGATGAACTTGTCCGGCCCAGGCAGGTCGATCGGCTCGACCACCTGCACGTAGAAAGCTCGGGCTGCGTCGACCACGAACGCCCGGCGGTCCTCGGCCGCCAGGAACGCCTTGATGTTGTTAACGCCCAGTACGGCAAGGAACCGCATCCACTCGTACAGACCTGTCATCACTCACCTCTCGTGTTTGGGGCAAAAAAAAGCCCGGAGAACTAGCCGCAAGGGCTAACTCTCCGGGCATGGCTTTTTCCAGCAACCCGATTCAACTGATTTTCAGAGTTTCATGGAGATTCTTGCCTACTTTGTCGACCACACCATTTTGAACCGTAACCTCGACTGCAAAGCCGCCGAACATTCTGTTCTGCTCGGCTTCAACGAACAGTGCCGTCAGGACGGCGATGGCCTGATCGAGCTTCGCTTGGTTGGCTAGTATTTTAACCTTGGGGGGGTCCATCCGTCAACCCTCAATCCTTCTCAGGTGCCTCGGGTGGGGGGGCCGAATTAGACCCTAAACTCGTCTCCGAAGTAAACGTCCCACTCCCTCTCGATTGCCTTCACTGCCAGGCCGGGCTTGCAGTGCTTGTGCTCGGCCTCAAACGCCTTTGCTACTGACTTGTAATACTTAATCGAGAGAGGCGTCTCTAATTGTTGCTTTACGCCGGCGGCCCTTCTCTCATGCGAACAGATCCTTCTGTTGTTGATGCGCCGGCTTTTTCCGAATCCTATACCAATACTCGCCTTCCCACTTGCCTTCCGTTCGCTTAACCCTCCGCCCATAAATCAATGAGTCCATAGCTCCGTCAACATGCTCAAATGGACATTTCGTGCCAGCCCTTCGGTACATCGTTTCGATTGCGGCCATGATTTGTTCATCGTTCATCCGGCCATGCTGAGTCAGCTCGCCAAGAATCAACCGCTTCAGAGTGACCTTAATGTCCGCACACTCGCACGGCTGAGACTGGCAGTGATAGCACTTAGGCAAGTTCACCTCGTCACCTTCTGCGGTTGCGGTGGACAATGTGTATGATCGTCCGTGGCCTTCCAGTGGGCGTTGGGATGCGATGGTCGGACAAACTCAAGCAGTGGATAATTGGACATATCGACAAGGTGCTCCATGTTCCCGGTGGCCTCGTACTGGGCAATCTTCTTTTTCAACCCCCCAATGAAGTCATACCGCCACTTCTCGGGCGAATCGAATCGACCGTAGCGGAACGCTCCCATTATGAGTCGGTTTTGCATCAACATCACGAATTCTGGACACCACTCGGTTGTTCGTAACACGTCCAGTCCGGGCAGCCGAACGCCGGGAGCTATCATTCCAAGCGACTCCAGGAGATGTATCCGCAAATGTTGGGAAACCGTTTGAATCAACTCGTCACCTCCGCTAAAACCTGTTTTGCAGCAGCAACGAGGTCGGACCCATGTATCTGGTTGCTGTCACCGTCCAAGACTTTGGCGGCCAACCAGCGAAAACTCCCCTGGTCGTGTAACGCCAGTACGTAGCGGGCCTCTTCTGCGGTAAGCTCTTCATCAGGCCACTCGCAACTGAACATACCGCGCATGCCCATGAGCCCCTCCGGCAATTCACCGGCTTCGAGCTTGCGTTCCCACTCGGGATCTATAGAGTACGTTGGCAGCACGCTATAGGCTCGCGAGGCACTCAGCGAGATGGGCCGGCTGGGTTCCTTTGTTACGTTCACAGCGCCGCCTTCCTGATCTGCTGACTTACAGACGCACAATCGTACCAAGAAAAACTCAGCTCAGCGTCCGCGGCAAAACGGCACACCGTCCGCAGCGCCTCGGCGCGATGGGCGTGGTCAAAAAGGAAGACGTAGCGCTCGGACCCTTTAACTACAGCTACTATGTCAATCTCTTCATTGGCTTGGATCATCTCATCACCTCCGCGTTAAGTGCGTGACCTTTCTCGTAGTGAACGGGTTCTGTGAGGGCACGTTCGACTGACCAGCCATAAGACAACAGCCGCGCGCTTAGCGTGAGTCGGTTGATCCCCATCTCCTCTGCCCATTCGACAAGGCACTGCGTCTTGCCCTGGAAAGTCAGTTGATGATTCCGCCGACAATTCCGATGCTGCTGGATTTGAGTCGCCCACCGGCAATTCGCCGGCTCATAGTTCCCTTCGTTGTCGATCCGATCAAGTGAATGTTTCGACGATGGACGGGGCCCCATGTCAGCCAGGAACGCCTCGAATGATTCTAACCACTTAGAGCAAACGCAAATCCCTCGGCCGCCATAATCTGGATAGTCAATATGATCGCAATTTACGCAACGGCACTTCATATCACTCCAGCAATGGTATATTGGAGTGTTCCACATACCGTGCCGTTTGTTGATCGTGGCTCCGCATTCACGACGCTTGCAGCCGCAGCTCTTTGTATGCCCCGTTTGCAGACTGCTTCCTAGGACGAGGGTATCGAAGCCACAGTCACATCGGCACAACCAAAAAGCTTCGCCATATTTACAACCAGCAAACGACAGAACTGTAAGGCGACCGTAGATTTGACCGCTTCGATCTTTTACTCGGCTTGGGATTACGATAGACTTACTTGCAGACATGGCCGGACTCCTGTTCAGTTCGGTTGTGTTTAGAGAAGCCGAGGCTCCACGTCTCGGCTTCTCGCATTCTACCAAACTGGACGTATATTCACAAGTCCCCTTTCCGATTGGTTACGCTCTCTTCCGTCGGTCGCGATCGACCAGCTTGTACTGCGTCCCACTGGACAGCCGGGAAAATATCTTCCCATCGTACCGTGTTTCAATAGAGCCGCTGCCCTCGCTTTCTTTCTCATCGAGCGGTAGGTTACCGAGGTAGATCGTGGGGCGATCCTTACGCCACTCGAAAAACCGCTTAACGATCTCGTAGTCCCAGTCTCGCCCCTTCCCGGTCCGCACCGAACCGATCTCGTCCAACACAGCCAAGTTCAGCCAGTAACTCCACGGAGGGTCCTCCAACACCGTGCTCATTAGCTTGTCAAGGGACCAGTAGCGAGCTTCGGCTGCCACATCGCAGAAAGCCAGCACGGCGGCTGTTTTGCCGTGTCCCTGCGGACCGTGGAGATAGAGCGGCCAGGGCCGTTCTGCGTGGGCCAGTTCGTGCAGGATTTTTCGCAATGGCGGGATCACCAGATGCCATGCCCTCCACTGGTAACGCTCGGCTCGGTGGTCGTCGTCTGCGGATCGGTTGTACACTTTATGGAAACCGTCCTGGGGAAGGCGGGCGGGGATGTGCGACCAATCCTCAGCGGAAACACGACTCATTAGTGGACCCTCCCATCGGGGGCTCTCGGCTTCTCCCAAACTGCTTTGCCGCGGTTCTGTGCCCGTTGAAGCCAGCCGCCCAAGAAGCTGTGCATACCCCTTGGCGTCTTTTGCCGAGATTCATGGTCCCGGCACCATTGGACAGCCTCGCGAAGCTCAGCCCCTACGTCCAGGTGGGGATAGGTCTCCTGATATTCGGCGAGTTTCGCGGCCATCAAAACCCAGGGTTCGTCCTGCCCGCATACTGGAAATTTGTACTGTGTTGCCTGGTCGGTTGGGTGGCCGGTTGGGTGGTCGCTTGCCTGGTCGCTTGGGTGTCCACTTGCCTGGTCAGGCTCTTTGTAAGTCTTGGGATCGCATAGAGTTACAAGAGTGTAGTGGGGGGCCGTTTGGGTGGCCAGAATCGACATTTGTCTCAGCTTTTCCATCCTGCGGCGTATCCCGGACGCCGTCAAGCCGGGGATCTCCTTCGCCGCCGAGTGCCGGCCGAAGACGAATTGGCCCGGCTGCAAGATCACCTCGGTCGTCCCCTTGCCGGTTGGTACGCTCACCGTTTCCCCCCTCTTGGAGGCACGCCGTTTGCACCATTCCCAGATTTTGACCAGGTCGGCCGTCTTCGAGGCGAACACCGCAGCATCCTGCTTTCGGCGATCCACATCACCCCTCCCCCTCAAATGACCACACTAGCCGCCATGCCGTCTATTGGCTTTCCAGCACCTTCCCAGAGTTGTACCGCTTCAGCCAGGGCTTTGCATGGCGTATTGGCATCTGCCCAATAGTTCCCAGCCGCATTCACATGGGCACGCCAAAGATGTTCGTCACGTCGATAGATGCTGGGATAGCATCCCTGATGGGCCAACCTTTTGAGTAACTCAGTGAGATTCATCAAATCAACTCCTTTCTTAGTCAGCCAAACGTTGTTGCTCGCCGAGAGTTTGCACGGTGATTTTCACATGGCAAAAGTCACCCCAGATTTTGTGTAAGTGTTCCTCAACAACCTGCGAATCATCAATCCAGATGACCTTGCTTAAAGCGTCTGAAACAGCCCGAGCTAATTTTTCAACGTCAGGCCGTGTCGTTGGGTAGAGGGGCGCGCTGGCTTTCAGAAGACCAGCATTTTTTCCTGTTCCAAAGTGATTTTGCGGACGGACCCGGACGAACATAAGCGTAAGCCGAAGCGGCCCGATCAATAATTCGCCCGAATAGACTTCGCGGGCTCGTTGGCCAATTTGGTGCATCCAATCCGCCGTCTTGGGGTTGGCATGTTTGGCGCGTGTGATGATCCGGCCAGTCTTTGCCCGAACGGGATTGCCAGCCCCGTCGAGCACCGGAAAGCTCGTTTTGGAACCGGCGGGCAATGCTTTGCCAACTACTGTGAATTCAATCTTTTTCATCATGCTCCCTCATCACTTTGCTTTGCTTCGAGCCTCCTCAGTCAGATTCCTTTGCCGCGTTTACAGTTGAAGACTTGCTTACCTCACGCTCCTCCTGCAAACTCCCGCCGGCGTGCCCACTCGGGCCACTCGGACATGTTCGTCGACACCCGGCCGTTGATCGGAAACGCCTTGATAAACACCGGAATCTCCGCCGAGTCCGCCTGGCCAATCAGCGACTCGATCCACTCCGGTTTGCACGGGCGACGCTTGGGACCGGTCTCAGGACCGATGAGAAGCCAGTCGATGCCGCATGGGTCGTTTTCGTTATAGTGAAAAACCTCCAACGGCAGTGTGAGTGATTCTAGTAACGGTTCAATAGATAAAAATTTGACCGCCGCCGGACAGTCCACCAGCGCCGCCGAACGCCAGAGGCTGTCCGGGTGGCCGCAGGTGGTACCAAGCCAAATATGAGCAGCCCGGTCATTGAAGATGAAACTTTGGTTTCGCTTTGTGACTCGCACCATTCGGTCGGGCCGCTTTGTGAGCACCAGGAACTGGTGCCACGATAGTGGCCACATGATTCGCCAGACCTGCATAATTTGTTCGTCGGTAACGTCCTTGTGAAACAGGTCGTTCCACAGCGACCAAACCGTAGGTTTGCGAGTCTTTTGCGGCTTGTCCAAGTCGCCTTCCATGAAACGCACTCGGCCGTTGAAGTGCCCGCCGGCGTTCACCAAACCCTCGTAACGGGCTCTGGTTTTTGCGTTGGGATTGTGTTGCCGCATGTTCGTGGCTGTCGCCGACCAGCAGTGGAGGCACTCTGGAGCACATGGCGTGCAGCCCTCAAGAAGTGACCACGCTTTCGACCAATACATGCCCTTGGCCACTCGGGCTGAGTCAACTTCAAGCATCGTCGCTTCCCTCTGGGAAAATACTTTCGCCGTTCCAGGTACAGTCGGGGCATTCCGCCCGGTGTAACGCCTCGATTTCTGATCGGCGCGCCGCCCATGCCTTTTCGCACGCCGCCCATGTCTTGTTGTATGCCGCCCATGCCTTGCCGCGCGCCGCTCTTGCCTTCTCGTACGCCGCCTCTGCCTTCTCGCACGCCGCCCTTGTTTTCTCGTGCGCCACCCTTGCCTTCTCGTACGCCGCCCTTGTCTCGACGACTGCGGCAGGCAATTCACCTCGTACAGGACGCATTAGCCGCAGCCGCAAAAGAACCTCCTCGTTCCACTTGTGCTCGCGAATGTACTCAGCCCTGGTGGCCAACGGTTCGGTGCTATACTCACAGAGCCGGTTATGGTGGATATGCCAGCACGCCACGCCGGCGGGCACATCCTCCCATGCGTATTGATCGGAATCAGCCATCGTTACCTCCCGCCTTGGCGGCTTGTGTCTTCAGGTTAGCCAAGGGAACTGATATTTAAGCCTACGGATGGACCGCCCAGTGCAGTCGTTGGTCTTCCAGATGATGTAACGATCTGCCAGCCTTTGCAACTGGCTCAACTCCACCTCTTCGGCCGCGGTGGCCAGATGGTCAATTGACAAATCGATCAATTCGCCACGCCGATGGTTCGCACGCCGCCACGACCTGAAGCCGCACTCCAGCAACGCTGCCCGATACTGTGCCTCACGCCGTTGCTGGAGTTTGGTCGCCATCGTCACCTCCCGCCTGGGCGGCTGCACGCTGTAATTTATGCCAGTGGTCCATTGCGTCCTGGTATTCATCCTCGCAATCTGCTGTCCAGGTTCCTTGAATACGTTCCTGCTCGCGGATCAGCATGTAAGCCTGTGGATAATACCTCTCATGTATCCCAATGACAATGAACGGCCGCTTCTGCTCCAAGAGTTTCAGGGTACGCGGGTGTATTTCCTTAATAATAGCGTGCAGCCGCTTAAGACATGCTATCTGTTCACTTGGTTTCATCGTTACCTCCCGCCGCGGCGGCTTCAAATGCCATTTCGTGCTCCGGCCCACCATCCAGGACACAGTTGTCTTTCGTACACGCATAGCGATGGCACTTAAGAAGCGAAGCTTGCAGCCGCTTAACCTCAGCCACCTTATCACGGATCAGGTTTGGCAGATTCGATGGCGTTGAAATCCCCGATTCTGCGTCCAGGCAATGAAGAATCCGTGCAATCTCCTTTTGCTCAGCTTGCAGCCGCTCGACCTCGTCCTTTGCATCGTCGGCATCCTGTCGCCACTGATAAGCCACTTCACCTAATTGCTGAATGCCCGTGTCTATCGTCACGTCCTCGGCCGATTCATCATCATCGGCCAACTCACAACAGCTATCTGTGCCGTAGTGCTGGAGTTCGTCCCATGCGGCCCCGACCTCCGTTTGCAGCCGCTCGACCTCGGCCACCAACCCGTTTAGCTGATCCACTATATCGCACGACCGAAGTTGCATCCCCTCCAGTGAACACACGGGACTATATTGGTGTCCTTCGCCAGTAGTACAAGTGTACTTATTGTGCATCGTTACCTCCCACCTGGGCGGCTTGTCGAAAAGAACGCCCGGGGCCGGCGCGGCACGCCGAAAAACCCCGGGCGCCCCCTATTGCTTTACTCAAAACGGAATGTCTTCGTTGTCAGGTTCCGATGCTGTCGTGTCAATAGAGGTTGCTGGCGCCGAGGCTTCCGGCGGAGCTGTTTTCGGCGGCGGGGTACCACCGGTTTTCATCGCCTTCCCAAACAGTGAATTCAGCTTACGGATATCATCCGCCTTGGGCGACACGATCGCACCACCGCCCGAACCGGGCGTATTGATGTACCAGTATTCCGTTTTCTTGCCGTCGGGCTTGGTCTTGATGGAGCAGTATGCTATCACCTCTATGCCGACGAACGAAAAGTGGCCGGACTGACTGGGGTCCAACATGCCAAAATCAATCGACTGCCCGTAGAAGCCTAGATGTCGCAACACCTCAATGGCCCTATCAGAATGCTCGTGGGGCTGGCCGCTTGGATCGGTCAGGGACAGGTATGATGTTCGCGGCGGTCCCCCGCCCTCGGGCTGCAACTGGATGGAAAACTGCAAGCCATACTCTCCTGGCTCGGGAAACCCCTGGCCGATAATGCGTGCTTTATAGGTTGTCTTGTCTTGATACGGCACGTTAGTCCTCCTTTGAGCCTCGGGCTTCGGTAAGTGCCGTGGCAAAGTTATCCCAGGCTTGAGATCCTCCGCCGTCAGCGTCAATTTCAATGGGCAGACCGTGACGATTCTTGGCGTCGTAGGTGGCAGAGTGCTCGGTATAGATCACGCGAGATTGTCCACCGCTGGCCTTTCCTTTCGGCGTTGCCCGACCAGGCTTCGCCGCTCCCTCTTTTCGCACTTCCGTGTGGAAACTCATGAACAACACGATGTCTGCGTCTTTAAGCGTTTGCCCCCACGCCTTTGCCCCCTCAAACGCCGGCTCATAGCGATCGTAATCAGGCCCCTCCGGGTTTTTGAATGTCCGTTTTGCCGTGTGACAGAGGCAGATGATCAGCATGTTTCGCTCCGTGCGGAGCATGTCCAGCCCCTTCAGGAGACGGCGCCAGGGGCCCAGCGCCACGGTGTACCCCTGCTGATACGAGAGAAAGCCGTCGTCGCCGGCCTTCCCGCCATAATTTTCCTTGATCACATGGTCATAGCAAAGTCTCTCCGCCCCGTTGAGTGTGTCGATCACAAGGGTTGTGTGGTCGTGTTTCTTTTGGAGTAACCACGTCACATCCTCCAGCAACTCGTCCCACGTTTGACACGCTTGCTTGAAGTGCGACGTCTTGGGGAGTCGATTCGCCGCCACGAGCGTTTCCAATCCAGTTTCGTTTCCGACCTGGATAAATACGGGATCGGGAGCAAACGCGCCAAAGGACGTTTTTCCGACACCTTCCTGGCCATGTAAGACCATAAACAAAGGTCGGTTACGAACAGCCGTAATAATTTCAGGGGCCATGGATTTTCTTTCCTGGTTCGCTGTGGGACCACCACGCGGCTAAAGCGGCGTGTACAATAGTCCCGAGGTATAATGCGTCCGAGGTCCGAGCGTCCACGCGCTCGATACCCAGCTCGTAACGATAGTAGTGCTTGCGGCGGCAAGTCTGAAAACACCGCAGCCGCGAATTCGTCAATACGTCGCGGCCGTCGAGCGTGTCGAGTTCGGAATGTACGTTTTCACGCCATTGCCACTTAGCCGAGTCGGGGTTGTCGTAACCCGAGCAAATACCTAGATACACGCAGGGACTTCCGTACTGCAAACAAGCCCCGCTATTGCGTAGATGCCGGTTCCGTTGGCGGCATTCCCTGATTTCAGCCGCCAACTCCCATAGCTCAGCAACGTATTCCAGCAACTCTCCATCCAGCCGCAACACCTCTCGGCGTTGGAAATAATGGTTGGGTCGTTCGCAGCAATCCCATGCTAGGCGATTCTCATACAGCTCGCCGTTCTCGACAGGCTCGTTGACTACCTGCTGCCTTGTCTGCTCGCTGGCCTGGTGTCCGAAATAGCTCATCCCCGACGTGACGGTTTTCTGGTCGGCCTTGGAAAGTTTCTTGGGCCGGATGCCTGGTTTGCGGATTGCGTCCCACATCGCCCCGGCTGCTTTGTGGCCGGCAAGATGCTCCGATAACAGATAGAGACTGGCTTGTCCTTCGATACTCAATTGCTGCCAAAACGTGGAGTCGGGTTTTTCGATATCGTCTGAAGTCGTTTTGTGATCCCAGACCCACCGCTGCTCCTGGTGATCCAACGCCAGCACGTCCTTCTTGCCGGCAACGCGGAACGTCCGACTAGTGGTAATCCGCTTCCCTTGGGCTGACAGATTGTAGATGGGCTGACAGAACTCTTGCTCAACGGATTCGGTTTCCCACCCATGGTGTTCTCCCCAGCGAGCATCGTACCCTCGCAGCAGCCCGCGGGCCGTGGCTTGGTGGCGGTCTCCGTTGGTTTGCTGCACCTCGGCACACGCAGCGTCGATGGCTGTTAGAGCGGAGTTGAGTCGGGTTATCTCACTCACCGGCGGGCTCCTCTTTGTCGGAATCGACAAGTTGTTCTAGCAAGTCACCGTTCAACTCCCCTATTGCCGAACGAATGTTTTGGCCTTCAGCGAGCAATCCTGCAAAATTGCAGCACTCATTCACAACATCAAAGTACCCTTCGAGTAGGGCCAGTCCCACGATTTCCCAGTCAGTCCGCTCTTGTTCAAGCATGGGCGACCCCACGCCCTTTTTCATTTGCTTCCAACTCTTGGTTGTTACGAATGCTACTCCGAGGGCCGGTATGTCATAGGCTTTCAGGTAATATGGACCTTCATTACCTTCGCGCTCGGCATAGACCGCTTGGTATTTGTCGGTCAATACAATTTGGCGCACTTCGTAGTACTTGGACTCCCAATAATGGTAATTGTCACTCACCGGCGGGCTCCTTTGGCTGGGTACGCACTTCGGTAGGCTCGGGTTTCCTCGCATACTCCTGACATAGCCGCATATGACCTTCCTTGGCGGCCTTTGCATCGTTGTAGCCGGCAGAACTGCATTCCGTCCCATCAATCTGTGGCAGCCCGCAGCCGCAGCCCTCGGCCATGCACGGTTCGCCGGCCCGAAATACCATCGTCTCATACTTCCGATTGTAACCGATGTCCTCGCCTGGCCAGTTGTCTTTCAACCACTCCGCCTCTTTTGGCTCTGACCCGCTGTGTCGAGGATGTACGTATTCACCCACGGTCGATACCAACCACGGGCCGACTTTCGTAGTCAGGTGAAAGCGACACCAGCGGCTACAGAGGAAATGGCCTGGATTGCCGTACCACTCCCAGTCCTGATATTTGGTTTCCGTTTCACTCACCGGCGGGCTCATCACTTGTTCTCCTCGAATTCAATCAGTCGCTCCAGCATGTCGCACGCGCCGTTCCAAAGCCACCAAACATCGTATCGGTCGGGACTCGTACTATCTTCGCGGAGTCGAATACCGGCTTCCCTGGCTTCCGCCAATGCCGCGATCGCAAACTCATTGCTCGTAGGCCGCCTAGGCTCAGACGGCGGGTTGAGCTGCTGATCTGCCACTGGTTCGCACATCGTCATTCCTCCATGGCCGGCCGGAGCGCCTCCGCTTTCTCGGCCTCCGCCTCTTTCTCCGCATATCCTTCGTCGTAGCCCCAACTGTGGCCTTTCAGCTCCACTTTATCTAAGCATCTTTTGCAAGGCTTGACTTTGACTCGAAATGTTGGAACGTTGCGGTGGTTTATCGTGACGGACTCCGTCTGGTTAGAAAGCGTCGTTCCGCAAGAGGCACAATACACTTCCACGTCAACGGTTACTTTAGGCATCACTTTCCCTCGGTCCGTTGTCGCGGAACACGTCGCCAGTCGCGACGGGGCCGTACCGTTCCGTGAGCTGCGAGTCCTCTTCTAAAATCGAGTATCGGAATACCGCTGGGCTCATGCCTTCTCCTTTGCCGATGGCCACTCCAATTTGTCTACCATGTCCCAGACGGCTTTGGGGAGCGGGCTTACCCGCTCCGTGCCGTCCCGATTGACGGCCAACCACCCGCACGCCGCAGTCCACTCGACGCGGTATATCTTCTCCTTGTACCTGAGTTCCACCGGCTCGTTATCGACGCAGAGGAAGCCAATTCGCTTGTTGCCACGGCTATTCAGGATCGGTAGGCAGGGCATTGTCTTCCTCCACAGCGGCCTCTGCGGCTTCGCGGGTGTATGTTTTTTGGGCGCGGCATCGCTCAACACAAGTGCGACTAACTCTCATCTCTTCAGCTATTATTTTGCAGGTTCGGTGTTCTGTGCGAATCTGCATAACTTGTTCTGGCGTGAGTCGGCTTCGGCCATTTGCGTGCCCGCGAACATCGGGGACATAAGCCCGACACGCCTTACTCCGACCCTTTGCTACCATGTCAGCGGAATTATCCGCAGGAGTACCTAGAAACAGATGCGCTAGGTTTACGCACTTGCGATTATCGCAATGGTGGCATACACAGACTCCTGATGGGATTTGCCCATGTGTGAACGTCCATGCGAGCCGATGCGCCTTCCAAGACTGACTGTGAAATCGAAACACGCCATATCCCTCAACGGTTGCACCTTGAAACTCCAGACATTCACCGCGCCATTCCGTGCGGCTCCAAAACTTCTGCTCAGTGTTCACCTTTTGTTGCCTTTTCTGCTTTTTCGCGGGTGCTGTAGCATTGCCTTAGTCCAATGTTTGCAAACGGGCAACCATCCCTAACGGGTCGGGGACCGTACTGCATGTCAATTCCGGTAGGCCATAACGTCATCCCTGGCACCACCGGCACGCTGTCCGCTGTCTTCGGAAGCTTTTCCACGATGGTTTGCTTCTCCCGCCCCGCCTTGACGACCACCGTGATCTTTTCTGCAAGTGTCAACGAATCATCGTAACACCCGTGGGCTGCTCGCATCGCGTCCCACGCGGCGTTGTAGTCGGCTTGCAGCCGCTCGACCTCGGCCTCCAAGCACTTCCGGCATGGCTGGGGTTCTTCCCAAACGTCATCATATGGACGCTGCTCATTCTTGCATCGTTCACAATGGTATACTAGACCCATCAATTTTCCTTAGCCGCTAATTTCGAGCCTGCCGACAATCCCCGCCAGTCTCTCGATAACCGCGTCGAGGCTACCGATCTCAACGAACAATTTTCCTTCAAGCTGGCAAGTGGGGGCCGCCGACTTTGCTGAGTCCTCGTCTGCGAGCTCCGGTATAGCGTGCAATACGCTCACCAACTCTTTCTCCAGGCTATCGGTAATCTCTCCCAACTGCTCGTTGCGGTCGTGGAGAGCTTCCATGGCTCGATCCACGGATCTGGGGTTGGTTGCCTCTGGATTACAGTTAGACATGTCAATCTCCTTTCGGTGGCGGCGTGGCGGCGCCAACCACCACGCCTACCAAAAAAGTCACAATTACAATTACAAAGATCGCCAACGCCTTGCCCAGTGGTGTGGGCGGAGTCCAGTAGATCGTTGCGGATGCTGCCGGCAGCCAGAGGGCAGCCATGGCAAAACGAAAGCAGCGGGCGGGCCGGAGTCGAACCGGCGGCTGGCAAGTTTCCTTGGGTTTATCGAGGGCCGCACCCAAGTGCGTTCTGCCATCTACCCTCTGGCGAGCGTGTCCCCCCACGCCGCCGCCGCGCTGCTTTCGCTGGTTCTCTTGCCGATCCATTGCTCGCTCCAACTCGGAGAGTGAAAAAAAATATGCGACGGGCCAGGGTGCTCTGGGTATTGGCGGCACAGCCTCAACAGTCGGTCCCCAGCAATCTCCCAATTTTCTCGGCCGTGTCAACCACAGCCACAGGAAGCCAGCGGTGCCACGCCGCCGCCGCACATCAACGACTCTGAATGAACCGGCACGGCGGGGTCCAACCGTCTTTCGACTTAACGGAAAACTGCTAATCTCGTCAGAAACGGAATGCTTATAAACCTCCGCATTTCCTCGGAGCGCGGACGAACCGCCATCCCGTGTATCGGACCCCGCCGCAACTGCCGGCACTCGCCTCTTTAAGTATACTTGCTGAAAATCCATTAGATTATCCTTGCCGATCCTAACGCCTGTATCAGTTAGCTGGCCAGCCAATCACAGCCGTCGCCCCTGCCGCCGCCACAGCCGTCGCCCCAGTAGCCGCCGCCACAGCCGTCGCCCCAGCAGCCGCCGAAAAAGCCGTCGCCGCCGTCGCCATCGCCGTAGCTGCCATAGCCGTCGCCGTCGCCGTAGCCGAAACCGAAACCGAAACCGAGGCCGTCAGTCGGTGCTAAGACGTCCATTTCGACTCCTCTGTGTCGAGCAGATGCACCAGCGAGCTAGGATGCGGCACTCGCACCGTGGTAACGGGATCGAGCACGGTATCAGGCTGGGGCCCATCCAGCGCGAGTTGCCCCAGGCCGCGCTTAGTGCCCCACTTGCGGATGTTCTGTGCGCGTGTAATCACGCACCAGCCGTCAGCGACTTCGACGTGCCCGACGTAAACGAATCCACGATCGACTACTGCGATCGCGAAACCACTCAAGATTTCTCGCGTTTCCATGTCACTTCTCCTTGGTCTAGGTTTTGTCAAAGTGGTTCCGGCAGGACTCGAACCTGCACACCCTCCTACACGGTTCAAGGTAGGATTACTACCCGGCTGTACCCTAGGGCAGGGTGAGTGAGCATCACTGTCACTGCGTCTACCAATTGCGCCACGGAACCACAACCATGCATGAGGCCCACCTCCTAGGAACCTCTTTACAACGCTTCGTCGTTTCTCCTTCCGTCTGCTACGCGGACAGGAACCGCACCGTTACGGCCGTTGTAAATCGTGAGGGCAGGAACTGTATCTCAGTCCTCCCGGCCTGGGCTGCCACTCGCAGCCGGCTCTTTTTGTTGGCTTGGCCGGCGATCCTCACAGCGGAGACAATACTCTTCGCCCTGTTTCGCTTGCTGCCCGGAGCTGATCCCCCAGCAGCCGCCGATCGTTTCGTGTTCGCTGAGGGACATGCGACACCAAGCGGGAACCATATCTGGTCCGTATCCCCAGTGAGGCCAGCCGGCCGTGGAGAAAGTGGGGTAGTTTGAGTCGATTGTGTCTGGCATCAAAACTTCCATTTCAGGCGATTCCTGGGTCAGCATGACCCCAAAAAGAAATCGCTGTGGCCACTCAGGCGATTCCTAGGACAAAATGTCCCCTATGTATTCCAGGATGAACAACCTCGGGGCGAACCACGCCAGCAGCACCGGCCGGATGGATTCACAGAGGTTGGTGAGACCAACAGTACCGGCGACTACGACACCCACCCCGCAGAGCACAACAGGAACGAAGTAGACGCGCGTGTCACTGTTGCCAGGGTCTATTTTCCTAGCATACCTCAAAACAACCCAACTCAATAATGGCATCACGACGAACACGGCAAGGCCCGACAACACAACCACCATCGTGTAGTACGCTCGGCCGAACGCCACGATGTCCTGCGCCAGCACAGGGGCTTGCTCTAGGACGAACTCCTTGCCGCCTTCAAGCGAATCGACCAACAGCTTGAGGATGCGGTTCATCTGTTTCACATCCAAGCTTGACTCGACAACTTTTTCGACTTCCGTACTCATGTTACTTTTCTCCTTGGCTATCGCTTCCTGGCTGGGCTGTCCGCAGCCCTCACTTGTTATTCAGTTATCGCGCATAAGGAATCGTTTCCGCTTGTCTCATCGCTCGCGCTCTCGATTTCGTTTCCGCCCGCACATTCGCTCGCGCCAACGTTGTCGTTTCCGCGCCTTGCGTCGCTGCCGCGCTCCGGGCATCGTTTCCGCTTGGCTTCTCGCTCGCGCGGCCTGCTTCGTTTCCGCGAGCTTCCTCGCTACGCGCTAAGGACGTCGTCTCCGCACATGTCGTCGCTACTTATGCTGCTTGATTTTCTTCGCGGCCATCGCTTCGGAGCTGAACTGTCCGGCTTCGTAATTCATGTGGTGTCCCAACTTCTCGTGGACGTAGAGGCTAGCCACACTCCAGCCCATCGCCTCCCGCCACTGCCGCCAGACGTGACATAGGAACACGTCCAGCAGTTTGTTCTTCGCCATGAAGTGCTGCCGCAGATCCGGATAGCCGTCTTCCTTGCCGTTCTCTCCGAACCGTTGCAGGTAGGTCTTGCGCCACTTGCGGTAGATGTCGTCGTACAGTTCTACGGGAGCGTTGGGCTTGCCCCGGCAAACGGCCGCTGATTTCTGGAGACTGGTAAAGGCGACGAACAGCACGGTTTTGAGCCGGCGGCTGAAACACGCCTTTTCGCCCTTGACCAGCCGGTTGCGGCCGGGGCAGAGCCCCGCGAACACTCGCAGCCGGGAGAAGGTCGGGAAATGTTCCTCCTCTTCCATTGGGATCAGCCCCAGCATCCGGCAGCCCAACGTCCGATTGATTCCGGGCACGCCCATCAGCCATTCGTAGACAGGGTGCTCGGGCAAAAGCGTCTCCATTTCCTCCCGGGCCACTTTCAGGGCATCGTTGAGCCGGTCCAGCAAGGGGGAGCTGGCTACAGCTGCCTCGGCCGGCGGGTCGTCGTGGCCCTGGTCGATCGCCCGCAGCCGGTTGGCGCAGGCGTTGCGGACCTTCAGGGTTTCTTCGTAGAGGTCGGCCAAAATTCTGAGGTTGAGAGGGTTCTCTTTGACAGTCATTCTTTCACTTTCCATCTTTGGTTATGAATGACGGCTGTAATTGTACGACGACTTACGGAATGTCTATCTGCAAGTTCCTGCATGGTCAATGCTGGATATGTTGCGCGAATATCTTCCACTTTTTCCCAATCTAATTTCGCGCATCCGTGATGTTCTCCTGCTGGCCGGCATTCGGGATGTGTATGGGCCCCATTGCGCAAACCAGGTACGCCCGTATACTTCTTTCGTCTACCTTTATTGAACATATCGTGCATGTTGTCTGCGTGAGTGCCAAGGAACAAATGGGCAGGATTGACGCACGGGGGATTGTCGCAGCTATGCAAAACGTGCGTGTCTTCGGGGATTGAGCCGAAATTCAATTCCCATGAAATACGATGAGCATAAAGTACACGACTATTGTGCCACATTTGTCCATAACCAGCGGATGATTTTGCAGCAGTCCAGAGCCAACAAGTTCGCGTTTTCTGGACTTGCAACCAAAAGCGGTCGGCCAGTGTCCGCAGGTTGGTATGTTTCGTTTCCGCAACGGTCGTGGTACTCATGTGGGATCCTTTTTGAGTTACGCGCAGGCCCGGTCGTTTCCGCAATGTGCCTCGCTCGCGTAAGGGGGCTCGTTTCCGCTTTGAGTTTCGCTCGCGCAAACGCCGTCGTTTCCGTGGTTACCCTCGCTCGCGCCCAGTCGGTCGTTTCCGCAGATACTCTCGCTCGCGCAGCCAAAATCGTTTCCGCTTTCTATGTCGCTCGCGCCCTGATTCTCGTTTCCACGTAGGTCATCGCTACGCGCTCGCGGGCTCGTTTCCGCGTTGACGGTCGCTTGCGCGCATCACGTATCGTTTCCGCGTATAGGATCGCTCGCGCCACTTGGCTCGTTTCCGCAGCACCAATCGCTCGCGCCAGTTCCG
>SDBU01002381.1_pt1 | contig 25126 bp, 28 predicted proteins | sample 2277071 | NCBI WGS metagenome assembly SDBU01 (sample SAMN10397929, study PRJNA504765) | marine sediment metagenome | isolation source: marine sediment core GS08_GC12, 126 cmbsf | place: Arctic Ocean: Gakkel Ridge, Loki's castle | collected 2008
ACTTAAAGCAGGGTCTGGACTACCATCTGAAGCCACTAACTCAGTATGCCTATGCAAAGCATTAGCTATAGAATTATCTGTCAAGGTGTTAAATTCAGCTTGCGTTACCCCCTGAACTGTGCCTGTAGTAGTAAAGTCACTATCCTCCAAATCCCAGTTACCACTCGTATCTATATTGCCTTCTTCTGTTCCGTTTATATTAAATCTTATCGTCTGTCCCTCTATTACTGTTCTTCCGTCTGGATCGCCAAAGGTTTGTATGCCTTCCTCGTTTCCTACTCCACCATCTTCTGAAGAGCATACTATAACTTCCACATCTCCACCTGCAGTAGCAACATAACCTGTTGTCCATTCATCTGCTTCCATACCCACTAAAGTTCCAGTTGCCGAGTTTCCCGAAGAATCTACTGCTTCAAGTCCAGTTCCATCTTCAAGATGCCATAAGCCTTCTAAATTTAATCCAATGGAAGTTCCATCTGTCGGGAAAGTGCTGGTGGGATCTAAGAGTAATCCATCTCCTCCCTTCCATATATCAGTCGCATCATTAGATGTTAATGTTCTACTCCAAACAGCAATTTCATCCATTGTTCCAGCAAAGCTGTTTGAAGCCAAATAATATGCACCAATAACAGATTTAAGTCCAGCAAAATCAAGTGTTTGAGTAGTAAGAGTATTAACAATTACTGCGTTATCTAAATAAGCTACTGCAGTAGTTCCGTCATAGGTATAAACAATACAATGCCGAGAAGCTGTATCGGTAAAAGATTCGGTTTCAGAAAATGCCCCCTCACCCATGCGAAAATATAATAAATTATTAATAAGCATAACAGTAAATTCGCCCTGAGTGCTTGAAAGGTCATTCCCAATACTTATAAGTCCATCAGTGCTGCTTGTGGTAGTAGCCTTAAACCAGAAAGATACCGATATATTAGTTACACCATTTCCCAGATTATCACTTACTACATCTTGAGTATCTATATACTCTGAACCACCGTCAAATAATAAGCCACCTCCAGCTCCACCAGGCTCATTAGTCCTGTTAAATAAAGTCATCTTCCCACTTGCGTCAGCACGAGTCCATCGGGTATATTCGGAGTCCCCTGTGTCGGTAAGGTGGATTTCGGGGTCGGCTTTTGTCATACCGAGATTGCCCGTAAGTGGATCATTAGAAGTATCAAGCATAAGATAGCGGGCATCGCCTGCCGCTGTGCTTAGAAAAGATAAACTAACAGTCCCATCTGCGTTATCTGTTAATGAAGTATTCGGAACTTTTAACCACCAAGGATATACAGACGGCTCACCATCTTCTTCCGAAATTCTGTTCATTCCAGCATATCCATTCATAGAGAAAAGCAACATAGAAAAACTTATAACTATTGAACATAATATACGAAACATATAGAATCTCCGCTATTTTGTGCATCAACATATATCTTTGATACATCGTTTACTAATATAGTTAAAGGTGGATTTCCCGGCGTAAGCACTATCCCTACTTGAGAGCCTAATGCCGCAACTACCGTAGAGCCACCGACAACCATTACTCCAGTATTGCCTAAATCGGCGCTTATATCAACACGATAACAATGCGTAACATTGTCTAATAATTTTACTGCTGTCGCTGCCGTAGTTACAACCTTACGGCCAGCAACAATAGATTGCGCTATTTCATAAGCCATAATTTATCCTTCTGTTATATTTTACTAAGAGATTTAAATGCCGCTACCCTAATATCAAACTCGGTTCTCTCTTTTGTCAAGGCTTTAGCCTGACTTTCGTTTGCTATCTTATCTTGTTCGACTGCCTTCTGTTCTTTGGCAAGAGCTTTCTTCTCTCTATTTATCTCTACATTGAATTCTTCCCTTCTTTTGTCTATCGCTTCGCCGTCAATCTGTGCTTGCTTTGATATGCTCTTTGCCATCTCTATCGCATCTGAGATACTCTCAATATGCTTAACATTTATTTCTCTCTCGTTAAGGTCTTTAGCTGTTAAATCTTGAGCATCCTTGACCTCAGCAAAACCTTTCGCTTTACTCTCTTGATCCTGACTAACTTTCTCAACTTCAGTCTGTCTCTTCTGAAGTAAAGATAGCGCAGAATTAAGCTGAGCCAATACCTGTTTTATCTCTTCCATCTCTCTCCCCCTTTTTTTTATCTTTGTTCGACTACATAAACTGTTATTGTTGCCTCTGAAGCAGCTGCCCAAGTATCGCCAATTATATGAATCCTCGTATATTCCGCTGTTATATTTGGATCCCAAGCAAGCCAATACCAAGTAGTGGCAGACAATGCTTCTGTCGTTTGTAATGTCCCGCCACCAGAATAGTCATAAAAATTAGCGTCATCAAAATTAGTCCCGTCATACGAAGCGTCCAGAGTAATATCTACAGTTCCGGTATTAGTCGTGACATACTTAACATAAAATGTCAGCTTATCAGTATCACCTGTGCGTAAAGTTATCGTTGCCTCTGAATTACCCTTTGTTAATACCGTCTCAGATATTACCCTTCTTACTGATGCCGCATGAACTGGCATAGCAAAAAGTGATATTATCGCTAAGACTAAAACAAGTTTCTTAAACATATGCTCCTCCCTTTTTTACTTTACAATTCTTATCTTTGTGGTATACTTGGTAGCGATGAAAAAGTTATTTCAAAATCCTACGGTTCAAACGTTCATCCTCATTGGCGCTTGTATAATTGTTGTCATTATAATGACTGTTTGGATGTGGCCTGAATTACAAAAAGACCTCAAGCAATCATGGATAGATAGATGGGATGAACAAATGAAATAAAAATTCATCTTTAAAGCCCTCTCTTTTTAGGTTCAGCCTTTTTCTTATACCACAAATACTCAGTCCAATCCTTTTCTCCGCTCAATAAAGCTAATAAATCCTTTATAGATAAGTAACCCGGAATGAATGTCTTGGCCGCTTCCCTTATATTTCGTTCTGACTCGGCTCTCTTTCTCTTTTCCCAAGCGGAATCGCCCATATGTGTGAAATAAGTATATAATCCCAATGCCAACTGAGCTGGGGGTGGCAAAGATGTAGGTGCAGTCCCTAATACATAACTTCTTTCATATCCTAATGTAGTTAAGATTAACCCAGCGATTATAAAATATTTCAAATAGTTTATCCGGTCTCCTAATGTAACTTTTAAGTTCGGGTCATATCCTGTGTGTCCTGTGAACGCCCTCGTGGCCGCTTCCCTGTGGAAGATAAACCAGTGATTCATCCACCAACTTTGAAGTCTTGTAATGCCAGCCAATGACTTATATCTGAAAATCTCAGGCATCCCCATTCCGATATATTGGAATTGAGTCGTGTGTGCTCCGTATTCCATCTCTTTCAACAATCTCTCTTTTTCACTCGGGTAGAAGAAGTCTTTGTTTTCAGTGTAAGTCCTCTTAGAATCAGCCCAACCATGTTCCTTGAATTTTGGATTCTGTATCTTATTCGCAGTCCAATGATAGGCAGCGTTCATCGCTTGCGACACATTACTCATAGCTGACCATTGGTAGGGAGCAAGTCCAATCTTTTCTACTTTTCCTTTTAACTCCACTGGCATGTCCTCGAATCCAGAATAGGATTTCTTGAATAAGCTATCAGTCTTTAATTCCTCTAAAACAGGATAAGAAGAAGTAGGCATATACCCAAGCAGAGTATTCCTCACACCATATAAAGCCATTTCTTGCAAGGTCTGGAATTTGTTTCTTAAAAGCTGTTTCGGCCTAACACCACCCATAACCCCATATATCGGAAGTCTGCTTATTCCCGTAATCATATCCGTGACGGGTTTCATTCCTATATGTTTGCCAAAAGGCCTGAGAATATTATTGACAACATCTTTTATCGGCGTGTCTGTCACCCAAAGATTGACGCTTTGGTCTAATGCTGTTTGCCTGCCAGACAATACGATATTCACATAATCTATGAGCCACTTCTTTGTGGATGCTGGCATAGTCATCTGGGCGTCATAATGAGCTTTCTCCTGTGGTGTGAGGTTCTTATAGACCGCCTTGTCTTTAGAAAGTGCGCCCAGTATTTTGTTGAAAAAGTATTTCGGCTGGGCTAAGTATATCTCTTTCAGTCCAGTCCACACCATTGACTTCATTACATAAGTAGGGTCTTTCGAGAAATGCTCCAATAAGTCATCCCTAAGTTTCCTCTGCATCTCCATAGGATTATAGACTTTCTTCCCTGCAACCTGCTCAGACCAGTATTTTATTCCTTTTGGTAAAGGATACCTACCCTCAATCACTTCCTTAGCCATCTTGTCGGCGGTGTGCCTGAAATACGCTTTTCTGTATTTTATCGGCTCAAGTCCTAAAGATGCCCTTACCGCGTTTTCTCTGCTTATAATATCCCTTGTTAAATCTCGGAAGTAATTAAAGACTTTCGTTTCTTTCTCTGACAGTTCAGGTGGAGCTTCCTCATGTATATTTAGAAGTTTCGCCATCTTCTCACGATCTGGCTTCTTGAGTTTTCCTATTGCGACATCAATTTGCTTCGCCACTTTCCCATATTCAAGGTCAAGTTTCTGCTTTCCTATCTCAAAAGGCTCAGTGATTTCCTTCACACCCAGCAGTTCGGCATATCTCGCCTGCGAAGTCAAAAGCTTAGCAGGTGTCGGTTTCCTAAAGGTTCTCTCAAAATACTTATCCGTAACGACTGCGGTTGTCCTCGGTATCGTCGGAGGAACGAGCTTTCCCGCTCTGAATGTCGGCTCTGGCAATTTCTCAAGAGCATCTATGAAAATGCTCGCCTCGGCAGGTGTCATGTCCTTAATACTTGATTTGCCTGTCATCGCCTTTGCGAGATGTCTATACTGTGGTTTGACTTTGCCCTTCTTGGAGATAAGTTCCTTTTTGCTTGCTATCACATGGGCTTGCTTAATTTGTTCTGGAGTGGCTATGTCAGGCACTACCTCTGCCTGTGGGGGGGTTAATGGTTTTACAAAAGATTCAATTTCTTCTTTAGTATATCCAAGCAATTCCCCAAGTTTTTGATGGTATTCAGGTGTTACTTTGCCCTCTTCTACTAATTTAAGAGCTTCTAATGCTTCCTTAGCATTATCTTCTGGATAAATTACGATTGCTTTTGCTGTTGAAATAACCTCACCTGTTTCTTCATCTGTAACATAAGGTTTTTCTGTTTTTCCAAAAGTTATCTTTAATCCTGCCCGTTTTGCTGTATCAATAAGATTTTCCCAATCAGGACTCTCTGTTCCAGTTAAAAAAATTGGTTTATCTCCTCTAATAACACCTTCTAATTGTGTTTGTTCTGATAATTTTGCGAATTTAGGTATAACCCTTGCAACCCCCTCTACAATAGGCGGTTTTACACCCTCAGGCTTCGCTGGCGAGACTTTTTCGACAAATTCGGGTGTTCCCACAGGTCTCATTGGCACTTCTGGGACTACAGGTATAAGACTGTCTATCTTTGCAGGAAGTCCTTTCGGGTTTATATCTATCGGTTTTCTGACTTCAAGAAATTTATCTTGTGGAGATGGCTTAGCCTTAATTTTGCCTTTTATCCTCATCAATTTCGCCAACCCATTTACAAGTTTAAAAATTGAGCTTCTTGTTGATGTTTTATCAAGAACATCCACATTTATTTTTACCTTGCCTTCAGGAAGCCCACGCTCAGCGGCAATTCTGTTAGCCTGTTTTATTATGCCTCGTCCAAGAGCTGTCTTGGCAAGATGTGGCGCTTCAAAGACAAGCGAAAGCGCCGTTATCAGACCGCCTTCCCTTAATGCTGTCTCGAGATCCTCCCCATACACCTTTGACAAGGTTGCGTTTCCAATGCCTCTCGTCCCAGCTCTCACAAGTGCTGAAGCGTATGGTCTACCGACAAAATTCAACATCCCAGAATAATACCAAATTGGAGCAAATAAACCAGCCTTGCTTACTTCTTTGGTTATATCCTTGATGCGTTCCGCGGGTGGTGTCATCAAACTTTTTTCCTCTACTTGTTCCCCTATTTCCTGCACACCCGCCACAGTTCCAAAAGTCCCTACAGTCCCCCATAGTGTCTGGGGAAAAAAAGGAGCCGTAAAAATAAAAGGAGATATTCCCCCAATTATGTCGCCTATGGTAGTTGCGACAGGATGCTCGCCTCTTGCGGCCGCCACTTCTTCAGGACTAAATGTGCTACCAAAAGGCTCGACGCCAAAGGGTCTCGTAAAGAAGCCTGCCCCGCCCCTAACGAAAGGAATCGCAAATGCATAAAGAGCATTAGGAGTTTCGGTCTCAGCTTTTATTATTTCTTCAATATCTTTGAATTCTAAGGGTTGCAAGACAGCATCTTTTATTCGTTTGTCCATTTTCTGCTTAACATACTGCTGATAGGGAGTATCAAAAAAGGGATGCTTCTCGTCCAATTTAGGTATAGGCCTCGCAGTATTAACATCGAACTGCTTTGTCCGAAGTTCGTTGTTTTCAGTTCTTTCAACCGGTATAGCCGTTGTTACATCAAATGCCATTAGTCACCTTTTTATATTCTTCTACTGTTTTGTTAAATTTTTTATTATTACATTTTTTGCAAGTAATTGCTAAATTACTATATTCATTCGTTCCACCACGCGATAATGGGGTTTTATGTTCTAATTCATCTCTTCCAAACAAAATAGGATTTAAGCACAAATAACAAGTAAGAGTTCCATACTTTTTGATATTATCTTCATAAACCATCTGGATGCGTTTAATAGTTAATTCTCCACCCGCTTTTTTTAATGCCTTATATCGCTGATTGTAAATTTTTTTAGGTATTCGTTTACCAGTATTGTATTTTACACTTATTCCTAATTGATGTCGCTTTTCTTTTCTTTTATAATTTATCAAATTTCTATTTTTATCTCGATACTCTTTTGTTTTTTTCGATATTTTTTCTTTATTTTTGAGATACCATTGTTTTTTATATTCTTTTAATAATTGCATTAGTCAACCTCTTTTATTCTTCCATCAGGATAGACTATCGCCTTATTACCAAAGGCGTCTATCATCAAAGTTCCTTCTTCGTCGGCGTTCCCAATAAGAGGATTTACCCTTTTTTGTTCTTTTTTAATAATATCATTCGTAATATCTTTCCCGCTCTCGTCGGTATTCAAGTATCTGTCCATCAACTCCGCTCCGAGCCTTGCCTTGGTTTCTTCTCTATCTTCCGCATATTCATCGCTCCAAAAAGTTATCCTTTCCCAAAATGTTTTAGGATGTTCTTTGGCAAGTCTTGCTTCTGTTTCAATACCAAGTAAATCATCAAATATAAACGAACCCGCTTTAAGCCAGTTCTGTGCAACTGCAGTTCCTATTTCACCTTTGCCCCAAGCATTCATTACCTCTGCTCTAAATTTAGCTATGTCTTCAACACTGGCTGTTGTGCTATATATATCCTTCCCCTTTACTCTTTCTTTTGTAAGCCCAAGTCTTACAACATCATCCTGTAATTTGTTAAACACCGTAGGTTGCAGTTTGGGAGTTATTGTATTAATGCTTTTAATAGCTCGTCGGGCAACAGTGGCAAATTCTTTACTTATGCCTCCTTCAAGCCCCATTAAACCTTTTACCTCTGCCATATTTACTTCGTCTTCAGTTACCGTTATGCCTGAATTAAGCAGGTTATTTCCAAAATCAGTTTCCCCTTTACTTAATTGAATAGACTGATTCTTTTTCGCTTGCGCCTCATCCCTATTTATCTTCTGGATAGCCTCTCTTTCTTTTCTGAGCCTCAATTCTGCGTCGGCGTTTTTATATATACCTTCTTTGCCTTTCTGTAATTCTTCAAGAGCAAACTCCGTATTATTTTCTATGTCATGAGTTATCTGGCCCTCAATCAAATTATCCATCTCAAGCCTAACCCTATTAGCTGCCTCTGGCTTAGTAAGCGCTACCCCTATTCTTCTTGAAACAATAACAGAAATCTCATCTCGCGCATTTTGTTTCTCTATACCGGGCGTAGCGGTAAATACCCTTTTTTTTGCATTAGCCAGTTCTTGTTCCATTAACTCAAGATCATATGCCGCAAATCTGCTTGTAGCATTTTTCTTTATGCGCCCCAAGCTGAAAATATTCTTATATTCAAAATCCAACTGGAATTTATTTTTTGCTTCTCCTGTTTTTATATTCTTCAATATCTGGGATCCCGCATCACGCAAGTCCTTTTCGGCCCTTTCGGGAATAGTAGAAAAATCAATATCTTCAAAATACTTCATCTCTATCTCTTCCCTTGCTCTTGCCCCTTCGATATTAGCCTTAGAAAATTCTTGATTTATATTAGCTATTCGTAACCTTTCAGCTACACGATTCATCTCTGTCTTTGCTCTTTCACCTACACCAAATAAAGAAACGCCGATCCCTTTTAAGCCTTCTGCTACTGGATCAACACCACTTATTTTTGGAGCCACGCCTTGTGTTGTTAAAGTAGCTTTTCTTTCGTAAGTCAGAATTTTTGGCATAATCTCTTGCCTTTCTGCTAAAGTTGTGATATACTTATATTGTCTAATGAGAGTGCGATTTTTTTATGTAAACTTGAGGGCAGTCGTAGGCGGAGAATATATCGTATTCTCATTAGAACGCTGAAAGCTGTCCTTTTAATTTGGAGGATGTTATGATAGATAAACTCGGTCGTTTTAAGAAAGGAAATATCCCTTGGAACAAAGGTAAACATCCTGAATATATGCAAGGCAAAAATCATCCTATGTATGGTATCCATCGTTATGGCAAAGAATCTCCTCGTTGGAAAGGTGGACAAAAAAAACATGATTTGGGATATATTTATATCTGGAAACCTGAACATCCTTTTGCTACTAAACAAAAATATGTCCGTCGTTCCCGTCTTATCATGGAAAAAATGATTGGTCGCTATCTTAAACCTGAAGAAAGAGTGCATCATAAAGGAACTAAATATCCTATTAGCTCTATTGAAAATAAACAGGATGATAGGCCTGAGAATCTTAAATTGTTTGCTACTGAAAGTAAGCATCAAAAATTTCATCGTTTAATCCTTATTTAAATTTGCTGCCCATTGTTAATAATGTGCCGCCCATATCTAAATATCCACCCGTTCTATATCTCTTTGATAACTGCTTCTGATACTTAGATTCAGATATATTTCTTTGCACTCCTATCGCAGTATTATATCTTGAGGCAGCAATATCCATTTCGTATTCCGTAGCTGTATCGGCCATAACTTCAATAGGAGTCCCTTCGAGTCTTACGCCAGATGCAGCAAATGCCGCAGCTTGTGCACCCTCTGTTCTCTTTTTTCCTCGCTTAAGTCTTGCCTCTTCAAACGCGCCAGCTTTACGCATAGCATCTGCGTTCATCTCGGCTACTCTCGCATTGTATTTCGCTGTAGCTGATGCCGTTTGCGCTTGTCTAAGTTGACCATATGCAGCTAATCCAGTTCCCGCTACCATCATTACTAAAGGAAGTGCACTCATAAATTTCTCCTTGTATACATTATAAGCTCCGTTTTCTTTACAAAGCCAAGATGTTCTGCCAAACGATTCGCCTCTTCTGAATTTTTTATACACGAAATCTGAATCTCTTTAAATCTGCTTTTCGAGATAATATGTTCCATATATCTTATAATCTCTTTAAATACCGTCTTTTTGTGTTCCTGCGTTATTTGATTTAAGAATATCCAAGCTTGACCAATACCGCCGAATACTGGATAGATACCACCCATACCCATTAACTTGTCATCTATAAGTCCCATAAAAGCGTCGCCAGTAAGCGAGTAAGCCTTCGCGAGTTCTATAATATCATATTCTGCCAAGACATCTTTCTCTACGCCATCGTAGATAAATCCCGTTAAATAATGTTCTTCAAAAGGTATCGTCTTAAACATCTTTAGTGTCCATAAATAAAGTTACTCCTAAGATAGTCAAAGGTAACGGATCTTCCTGACTAATTAAAACCTCAGGATTCTGCGCATGGCCGATAGGAAATGGTAACTCTTTATCTCCCGTATACAGTGATTCGGCACTAAAAGAAAGAGAATCTTGCGTGCCTACTATTCCCAACTTAGCGCCTATTGATTTATATATTCTAATTATAGCTTTAGTAATTCGTTGTATCTTCCCTTGAGAAGTTCCCTGTGCGCTTCCCACTTCTAAAGGTAAAAGCTTTATCGTAGAAGTATAACCTAACCCTACTTGCACTTTACTACCCGGTAAGTCTAATGTTATCCCGCCACCCGAAACAGTCTTATCGTCGTGAGTCTTGCCATCTCGTAAGATTTTAACTACTCTACCTTCTAAATGATCTAATCCTGTAAGGCCAGTCGTTGAAACTCCATCATAAGTAAGACCGCAATCTACGAAGAAAGCGTCTTTTTCATCTTCGCATCCGAATGATTTAAAGTATTCTATTAAAGTTTTATTAGTTCCATCAACCATTCTTTGAGTTACTACCCAAACTTCGTCATCGCCGTCATCTACCGGTATAACCGCCACACTCTTAAACTTAGAAGCTGTATAATTAAATACCTGCACCCTACTGGTAACAGCAGCATCTACTACAAATATCTCACCACCATAAATAGTAATTCCTGTAGGAGCAGTAAATTGACCATCTCCAGTGCCACTTGATCCGAATTTTCCTATAAAATTACCAGATGTATCAAAAACCTGAACACGAGTATTCGCACTATCAGCAACATATACAAAACCAGTATCAGGATCAACCGCTATTCCTTGTGGCGTATTAAACTGTCCATCTCCCGATCCACTCTCTCCCCACTGTCTCTTATATACTCCAGCAGTAGTAAATACTTGAACCCGATGCAAAGTATCGTCAGTAACATATACCTCGTCATCATAAACAGTAATATACGCACATCCCTTAAATAATCCATTCGTTGTGCCTTCGCTTCCCCATTTCCTCGCATAAACTCCACTCGTATTAGTTACTTTAACACGAAAATTACCTCTATCACACACATAAACTTCATCGTTATATACGCATAATCCCCCTACTAAAAGATAATTATCATCGCCACTACCACCTGTTCCCCAAGTTCTCTGTCCAGTCCCGGTTGGATTAAATACTTGAATTATATAATTACCATTTGAATTATCAGATACATATACTTCCTTATCGTATAAGTAAACATCGGCTACACCAAGAAACTCATATTGACCTGTGCCGAATGTCCCTATTGCTCTTTCAAAAGTTCCGCTTACATCACTGGATTTCTGAACATTCCAACCTAAGTTATTAGCTACATATACAGTTCCGTAATCAACAGTTATTCCCAGTGGATAAGCAAGATTAGTAGTCCACTTACGCACAAAAGGCCACTTAGCAGATTCATATCCAACATCAGTAGTTCTTCTCGTCCAAGCTGTAACTTCCTGATCTATTAAGCGAGTCATACAAGCGAGTTGTCCGTCAGTTCTAACACACCAGAGCATATTGTAAGGAGATTGCTGATAATCCATATCTACGATCCCGCCAACTCCTAAGATATGCTCACTTACTAAAGTCATATCAATAGCCTGATAAGCATCGCTATCAAAGTCATAAGAGAACTGTCTAATCTTAGCAGCATTTCTTTGAGCATAATAAGTAAAATTACCAATAGATTTAGGCGCGATAGTCATACAACCAATATTCGTCTCTTTTATTACAACAGCATTAGTAGGAGTTACAGGCGTAGTCGTTGAACCAGAACTTAAAGAAAAGAGACCACCTGAAGTGCCAATCTCTAATACCTTGCTCGCCATAAGCCATCTAATAATATTTACTTGCTGAGAGCCGATAGTGTAAGCTAAACCATCATCATCGGTTGCACCAGTCGTCATATCATCGTAATCATCTGATTTAGTAGAGAAAATCTTTTGAGGATCATCATTAGTCCCGCCAAACCATACTCTTAACTGCCATATCGCGACAGCTCTCGGATATTTACCAGCACCATTAAAAGGATTAGCAGTAGGCGCATATAAAGATAGTGTCCATGTCGTATGCGCTGTCCTTGTTAATTTTCTCGGCTGATGATTAGGATGGACGATCCACATCGTATCTGCATCTTGCGCGAATTGAAGATCGTATAATTCTCCCGCTTGATACGGAGATTCGATCTCATATTCAGTCTGAGCAAGCCAGAAAGCTGTTTCTATTGGTGGGAATTTAGAAGTATTCTCAACAGCTCCCGTAACATCTGCGATACAATGATATATAGTATCGCCAGAAGTCATCGCAGCTGCAGCGACAGAGATACCAGCAGTCGGTCTCGCTGCCGCATAAGCTGCATTCTCAGTAACTACATAATCATTAACTGCGACATTAGAGGCTCTTAAAGCTATCTGTATTAAATTTCCTTTATTCTTCGCCGCTGTCGTATCAGCAAGCTTAATCGTAACTACTCCAGCAGCGTAAGTAACCGCGAGAGTATCGTCTCCGGCAGTCTCTATTCCAATCGTAATCGCTGAAGTATCTTCTCCATAAATAGAATTAACAAATAATCTTTTAGTGCCACCGCAATTAAGAGAAATATAATCGCCGACATTAACAAAATCGCCGGCAGCCAGAGTATAAGAAGCAGTAGGATCAAATAAAGCTGAACCAACAGCAGAAGTAACAACTATCTGCCCTTGATCCTTATAGAATCGGATATAATCAATACCGAACTCCAACATATAGGATTGTGTTACACTGAACTGAAAAGGAATAAGCCTTACAGCATTACCATCAGTCTTGGCTCCGGCTACATATACTGTTCCCGGACTTCGAATGACGCCACCATAAGGCATAACTGCAAAATTCTCTATCGTTTGCACACCATTCTTATATTGATTTAGATCCGTTCTCCCTTTAAGCAAAGGAGATAATTCACCAGATGTAAAGTTATTTATAAGAGGCGTAGTTTTTGGCATCTTAACCCCTATCGTCTATCCAGCCTAAGTCCTCGATCTCCTCTGGAGTCCCTTCTTGCGCGTCTATTGACTTACCTTCTTTTAATTTAAGTCCATACTCTTCCCATTTTAACTCTGTTAAAGTCTTGCTATTTGTAAGGCCAAAGCAAACTTCAGCCGCAAGTCGTGCCGCAAGTGCTATGGCAAATCCCTGACTAAATAATGAAACCGTAGTAACTTGCTGGATATAGTAGACATCTATCGCTGACTCATCAGTTATGATTACTTTCGTATCGGCTATATTCTCAAGATACCATTTTGCGTCTTTATCGTCTAATCTGATAGCTCTTAGGCAATCAGATGGCAATATATAAGAGTAGGCGAGTTCAAAGGCTGGAGTTACCGAACCAGAGAAATCCCAGTAATCGCCATCTGTATGGCCGGTAGTCGCAGCGAATGTAATAGTAATACCGTTATTTAAAGTCTGCGCTGCGCCCGTAATCGCGACAGTCTCTACATCCCAAGTAGATCCACCGTCATCTGACCACTTGAAAGTATCAGGAGTTCCCTCTGCGTCTATCTCAACTCTATAATTAAGAGGGACAGTTCCGGTAAATACCGCAGTATTGGTAAGATCGTCTAATCCCGAGCCGTTCCTAAGCTTAGCGGTAATAGTTCTTGTAAATCTCTTTCTCGCAAAATTCCAAGGGTGTTTTGAAAGCATATCGTCTCTTATGTGATCAAAGATAGCAAGAAGTTTTCTCGCTGGATCTACTGCATCAGCAGTCGTAGTAACTACGGCCACATCTAAAGAAATTAAAGCTAAATTATAGATTTGAACTTCTGTCATAAATCACCCCTTGAAAGTTTATCAGTTATAGCAAGATAAGTTATAAACACTAAAGCTATTGATCCATGCATCGTAAAATTCACAAAACAGTTTATAAGTCCCACTAAGATACCAAGAGTTAATATAAAAGTATTCTCGCCTCTTAAGTATCTCTTTATCCTTATGAATAAGTCCGTAATATACCCTATAAAAATTATAAGTCCTACACTCCCTAATTCGATTAAGAGATTTAAGTATTCATTATGATAATGAACCCACTTGCCGGGAATCTTAAGCATTCGTATTGTTATCTGCCAAAGAAAATTACTTTGGCCAATCCCCCAACCAACTATCCACTTTTTCTTGACTAACTGTAAACCTACTCTCCACATATCCCATCTGCCTGATCCAGTCGTAAGAGCAGACATTCTTTCAAACTTCTTTATAAATATAAGAAAGAATAAAATCATTACTAAACAAAATAGTCTTGCGTGTTTTCTTTGCTTAACAATTACATAGATTGTTGTTATAAATAGCGCAGGAATAAGACCTCCCATAGAACGGGAGATCCAAAGACCAGCGAATACAAAAGGTATACCCCATAACCACTTCTTTCGGAAGAATACAGGTAAGCATAAAGCGAGGAGAGCTGAAGATGTATTTACCATATCCATAAATCCTGTGCAGTCATAATGCCAAGGTCTCTCAAAAACACAAACGGGAATAAGCGGATGAAGAACGAACTCACCAATAATATTTCCCTTTATCCAATGTAAAGGCATAATCACGATCCATATGCCATTATACTGCATCAACATCATAAGGACTTGCAATATACAAAGACAGGCGATAATATCAAAGACCTTTTCTATATTCTCCCGGTTTATATTCTCAAAGAGCAGATAATAAAAAAACGAATATATAACAACCGTATGGACTTGAATTATATATGCCTTATTTAAACTTACTACCGGCACATATACACTCATTATCTGACTTAATAAACACCAGAGAACGAATACGCCAAGCCATCTATTCTTTATGAATAACGCTATAAAGAATATGACGCACCACTCGGCTACAAAATCCTTATTCATCCTAATCGGTAGGAGTCCCGGAACGATTCCGAGGATTCCTACCAAAAGGACTACACTTAGACCGATTGCTAATAGTCGGTTCTTCATTTAGTTAGCTGAGTAGAAAAACTCCGCATAGTAAACTTCTAAGTCCGATAACGCATTCGCATTTGTTCCATCTACTGAAGTATCATTGCTTCTCCAAATATTAAGAGCAATGAGAGCACCAGCCGTAATTGTGGACTGCGAAGCAGGTGTAAGTGTTATAACTACAGGACTACCATGAACCTCAAGTCCTAATGCAACTTGATCCTCATCCGCCCTATATGTAGACCAAGCTTGTAATCCAGTTACTACTGTATTGATTACTAATTCAAAATCAATCTCGCAATCTGACTCTGAAGCTGGATCTCCATCCTGATCAGCAATAATCCTAAAAGCTCCACCTGACGAGTAGTCTGCCGGAACTCTAAAGGTTATCTGAGCATAAGATGTCGCACTATCTCCCCAAACTAAAGACCATGCGCCATTATTGGTTGTAAGTGCTGGAGTCGTAGTTGCTGAAAGAGGAATTGTCGTAGTTGATCCTTTACTTACACTCACAAAATCTGTTAGCTGAAGCGGAACTATTGGAGTTGGATCTATCGTTATCGTTGATCCGTCAAACCCAGTTACCCATGTAGCCGGTAAATCAAGAGTAGTCGCCTCCCCCTGATATGTCCCATCTTCATTAACTCCAACTGCGCCAAACGCAGCGGAAGCTAAGAACATGAAACCTATTAAAAGCGTAAATATTCTTTTCATTTTCTCCCCCTGTTAGTTTGCAGAATAAAAGAACTCTGCATAAAAGAGTTCCATATCTGCTGTTGCGTTAGCGTGAGTTGATGTTTCAAGCGATTGATTACTTCTCCACATCATAAATGTAACCAGATTCCCGGCCGCAAAAGTAGCGCCTGTCGGAGTAAGAGTAATTACAGTCGGGCTTCCGTGAACTTCAAGACCTAACTCTACTCTCGTGCCTACATGATCAATCGGATAATCAACTGTAGACCACGCTACCGCACCAGTAACCGTATGAGATTTCACTTGAAACTCGATCTCACAATCTGACTCCGTTGCCGGATCACCGTCTTGGTCTACAACGACTCTAAAAGCACCGCCAGAAGAGTAATCTGCTGGCACTCTGAAAGTTATAACAGCATACGATGTCGTTCCATCGCCCCAGTTAATACTCTGAGCGCCATTATTAGTCTCATATCCCGGTTGTGTAGCATCTGCCATATCATAAATAACAGTTCCACCCAGAGCCATAACTCCGAAATCCTCTGGATAAAACCTAACTACCGGAGTCGGATCTATTGTAATTGTTGAGCCATCAAAACTCACCCAAGTTGATGGCATATCAATCGTTGTCGCTTCTCCTTGATATGTTCCATCCTCGTTTACACCTACCGCGCCAAAAGCAGTAGACATAAACAGGAGGAAACACGCTAAAAAACTAAATAATCTTTTCATCGTTTCCTCCCTTTTAGTCAATTGTGTATAATACGATCAAGTTAATTTCTGCATCTGATGTAAGAACAGTATCAGCTGCATTAACATCGATTAATACCTGATCATCTGGCGCATCTTCGTCTGTTATATCCACTTTGTAGTTTCTGCCAGCTACTTCAGCTGCCTCTAAACGCACAACTCCAGCGCCTGAAGCATCTACCGCCGAGATATATCTATTATCATCTTCTGCGTCTCCCACATTCAAAGTAACACCAGATCCACAAGCACCAAAGTGCAAGATAACATCTAATATCCTTGCGCCTTTTGGAAGTGCTTTGCCCATCTGGATAACATCATCTGTTACTTCAGTTCCAGCACAAATATAACTGTCTTGCATAACCCTGACTCGGCCACCAAGAACGCCACCATCCAGTATATTGCCGGAAGTAGGAGAGTCGGCCTTTGTTTTATTAACACCCTTAAACGTTGTCGCCATAATCCCCTCCTGTTAGTCTGCTGTGTAATAAACTATTACTGTGAGTTTCTTAGCATCTGTATTACTCGTTCCAGCTGTAACCGTAACAAGTATCTGATCGTCTCGTGCATCTTCATCTGTTACATCAATTTCATATGGCAGATATGTGCCACACTCAGCTGCAACCATTTCCGTTACTGATTCAGAAACAATAGAAGTTGCTACTATGTATCTTGCCGGAACTTCAGCGTCACCGACACTTACAGATACATCGCCACCTATATCACCTGAAATCAATCTCACCCACAAAACATGCGCACCCTTTGGTAAGGGCTTGCCTATCTTGATTATATCAGAATTAGCCAGAAGTAAATCAGCTGCGCCATCAGTAGTATATGAATCTACCAATACTCTAACTCGGCCACCCATTAAACCAGCCTTTATTATATTATCGGCTGTCGGTCTAAGCCATTTCGCGTAATTTACGCCACTTTTAGTAGCCATTTTATACTCCTTTGTTAGAGAGGCAAATTGTGTATAAGCTTACCTCTCGGTTTAATTAACTCTCGTTACATTTGATCTCTACTACTTTATCAGAATCTACTCTCGCTGCTCCACAACCTAATGCTGCATATACCTGAACTGAGAAATTCTTATCGTCTCTCTCTGTAATTCTCGTTACGATGTCTTTAGCAATGGCGAGACCTAAACCGTTCTTCGCCCATGCTATAACTCTGCGATAACCATTAGCATCCGTATCAAGTAACGATGTTGAGATTCTGATAAACTTAAATCCTACGAAAGTGTCGATCTCGCCTTTTACTAACGCTTTAACCGTATTATAATCGGCTGACTTAACTTCTGTAGTATTTAAGAGTGATTTTAACTGGTGACCAGTAACAGTTATAAATCTTGGTTCATCCTCATCTACATCGTTGTTGTCAAGAATTGCTTTTGCATCGAGGAGTTTTGCGATACTTAGATTCGTTGTTCCAACCGCAATTACATTACCAGCTGGAAATGTCTCTGAATCTGCGCCAGTTTTACCGATGTATGCAGTTCCAAATGCTTCGGTGATTATTTCATCGTCCATTGCTCTACCAAGAGCAAAGGCTGCATTCATCGTATATTCGCTGGTAGGATCAGATAGCATTTTAAGTCTATCTGCTTTATCAATCAGATCTGCCCAGTCATAGTCAATCATGCTGATTCTTCTTCTGTTGTATTCCGTATTGACTATCGGAGTGTCTGAATGACGAGTTGTTCTCTTTACTGCGGCCGTTTTACCAATCTGATCAATGTAAGTTTCTTCGCCTACAACGCCAGTCTTTAATCTGACGGCGTTCCTAAGCTTGGATCCCTTCTGCTGCGAAAGAATCTCAACATTCGCGTTAAACTGCTTTACCATATGAGCAGTTATGTTATACGGGAAAGCCATTATATCCTCCTGTGTTATACAACTTAGTTAAATCAAACTTAGCGTGTCCTTCTCAGGGGCCATAATACTTTTCTTGGGTTCCGACTACTCGGAAGTGTCCACTCTATGATAAAGCAATTAAGGGAGCTATGCTGTGTCCTTAATCTGCTTTTTGTCCTACTAAAGTTAATTTTGTAAGAGTTTCTATCTTATCTACTGCCTCTTTATGGCCGGGCTTATCTCCATGCCAGAAAGGATGATCCATATTATTACGAATCGTATCTATCTCGCCTTGCGCTTCTTCTGGTGTCATAGTTAATCCCTTAGGAATTCCACCTAATTGATCTTCAGAGATCATCCCGCCTATCTTAGCGAACATTCTTATCATAGCGGGATTATTGCCTAAGCCCTCTTCAAATAGAGCAATCGCGTCTTTATCAGCGACTGTCTTAAATACTCTCTCGGCTAAGGCAACTTTCTCCTTATACGCTGCGCCATATTCAAAGGTTAATTTTTTCGATGCGGCAATTTGTTGCTCTTTATTTGCTGTTCCTAAATCAGTAAACTGCTTTGCTGCATTGTTCATATACCATCGATACATCGCTTCTACCTGTTTCGGTAAAAAACCATTCTTATGGGCAAGTTCTGTAAACTCCTTAACCATTCCATCGTCTAAAGGCATACCTTCTGGCAGATTCGTGCCCTCTTCCATCGCGAGTATATAATCTGCTGCCGTCTTAGGTCTACCGAGTCCATCGTATACTGCGTTCCAGTCGCTTTCCGTAGCACCTTCAGCTGGCGGGACTGGAATCTTATCTCTACCTATCAGCTTCTGCGCTTCAACTAAAGCTTTTACAGCGTCATTACTACTTGCATATTTCTCTAAAACTGGATTGCCTTTTATATCATCTGGTAATGTATCTCTCCAACTCTCTTCGCCTTCTGCTCCAGCTATCGGGTAAAATCCCCACTTCTTTACGAACTCTTTTACTGAGGCCTTCAGTGTCCTAAAAGGGTGAAGGGTGTCTCTATTCATTCTCTCCTCCTTGGTTTACGATTTCTTTTAGTCTCTCTATATCCATCTCCATCATACTTTTAATATGTAAATATATGCTCCTTTGCCCCTCTCTGAAAATCATTCTATTGGCATCGCCGGCAAATGTCGTATTCTTCGTATGACATTTCTTCTCCAGATCCGCTAATACTTTCTTACCGCTCTCAGAGTTAAAAGTAGCCATATAGGATTTCTTCAATTCTTCGATCTTCTGCATACCATCAGGCATTAGCGCCTCCCTTTAAGTATCGTGCAAGAATATTCCCTTTAAGTCTTATCTCCATATGATCATCTCTGCTACTCGCTGGATTTCCAAAAGCGCCTCTTACCTTATCAAATGAAAGACTCTTATATTTACGAAGATTTATCCCGGAAGTCTTTATCGCTTTCCACTTATCTTCTCTCTTAAATAGATTCTTGAACTTATCGAGTAATCTCATTTCGCAGCTCCTGCTATGTTCTTCTCAGCCAAATTTTTCTCGGCTTCTGTCGCTGTCTTTAGAGCAGCAGCACCTTGATTTGCCATCTCTAATTCTTGTGCTATTTTCTGTTGCTCTGCTCTGGCTTCTCTGATCTCTTGAACATCATCATCGCTGCGCAAAATAGTAGGATTCGTATTATATATATCAGCGAACTCTCTCGCTGCCTTATCGTAGTCTACGACATCTCTAACCGATGGCTCCATATTAGACATCTCGCCTACTGCAAGTAATAAATTCGACATAGACTGCGCCTCGCTGGCTCTCTGTGCTTTCGCGAGTGGAGATATATACTCAACCTTATACTCTTCACCCATCAATACTTCTGGCGGAGCTTCGAGCTGTCTGTTGCGTAATAGAATATTAAATGTCCTGATTATAATTGGATCCAGTAACTCGCTCATTAATCTACCTAAGACTGGCCCAAGTATCAGCATCTTCTCTTGGACTCTCTCTACGACTTCGGTAGCCGTCATCTTAGGCTGTTGCGCTAAGAGTAGAAATAGATCCACAAAGAACGCCCTTTTAATGCTCTCGCGCCTCTGATTCTCCATCTCCATTCCTATTGGAATATTGCCTTTGGTATTTAATACATCTATCTTCTCATCAGTCATTCCTACTTGCTTATAGTTAATCGCGCCGGCTCCCGTCTTAAAAGGTAGTATATATCCATCAGACGGAAGTATAATCGGTGGATCAACTTGCTTCTGTGTAGCCTTAATAATCGTCTTAGACATCGCATTAAGCATCTTAATATCAGCTAACGATACTGACGCTGGCGAATACGCATATACATCGCCTGAAGTCTTTAAGAATCTTGGAGTATAGAATGGAAACTCGTCATATCCTTTCTCGCTTAATAGCTTCTTATGCGATAACTCTATATACAGAGACGCAAACGGCTTATTCTTAGAGTCTTTTTTGCTCATATCCCGTTCTGCTCTCGGTAAGACTATATGGAGAAATGAAATCGGCTCTTCATACTTCTTCGCTTCTATCGCATCAAGCACTTTCTGGCCAGCCTTATTGCCCCACTCTTGGAATGCTTGTCTCGCGGTATAAGTAAAGTTTCTAAATACGGTATCAACCCGACTCTTATTATTCTCTGCGATAAATACTTCCGAGATCGGTCTGGTATAGAATCTAACGATCTCTTCTGGATCTTCTTCTTCGTAGAGACATGGAGTGCCGAATACTGAGAAATCTATATATAATTCGTGTATCTGCTGGTTAAAATTAGACGAGTTCAATGTAGAGAATATCTTATCTTCTGCGTTCTTCAGCCACTCTTTAACTTCGCCAGACTTCGCGAGTTCTTTATCTTGTAGTGTTAAAGCAAACCACTTAGCAGATGGATTCGTCATATAGCTATGGAGTCCAGCAGCTAAGATTTGCACTGATTGAATCGCAGTCGAATCATAAATATTAGTCGGGAGTCGCGTGCCCGGATGTTTAGCCACCGTAATCGTAGCCTTATGTGGTAAGCAATACTCGGCTAACTCTTGCCAGTGCGATTCCCAGACCGTTCGAGCAGACTTCAAACCTTCAAATCTCTTGACTAAACTTGCTATGTTTGCCATTTATGCACCCATTAAAGTTTTAACTCTTACTGGAGCATCTTCGGTTAAACCAAGTGGCCCAGTTAACAGAGTTGATCTACTCCTTTTACCTCGTATTCTTTTCTTCTCTTTATTTGGATCTACAGTCGGATATGAGACAGACTGTATCTTTGGTGGCTTAGGTGAACCGAATAGTCCTGACATTACTTCCCCCTTTTAATTGCTTTATTTAACTAATATCTCTAATGCCTGCTTTCCCGTCTCTATAATACCCTCAACTGATACTCCCGCAAGATCCGTTAGTTCTTTACCTTTCGTGCCAAGTATATTTAAGATGTCTCCCGAACCAGTCCACAACCCAGATACTGAGTCGCTTAATCCATTCCATAATATCTCTAATATTTCCATTTAACACCTCCTAATGAGTTAATATTCCATACTCTGAATCTTGCTGTCTCGGCAAGTTACGAGTATCTTGAGTCTTAAATGGCTTAAATAGATTGACTGCGATATACTCTCCAGCGTTCATAATATGCTCGTAGAATCCGTCTTTTACTGGCATCTCGAAAGCATCTATAAACTGTTGCTTCTCTTTCTTTAACGGATAATGGTAGCCACCTAAGAATCCATCGTTAGCCGTCTTACAGTAACGCTTATCTACTAAGAGGGCTGGCTTGTCGCCAATGAGATGCGCCAACTTCTGCTCAATGATTTCCTTTCTCTCACGATAGGTGGACTGACGGTGGCGGATTATAATACCCTTGTCCTTTAAAATCTGCTTCGATGTCCTCTCCGACTTGTCATTTACCTGTGCAACAGCCGGATCACCGTAGTGGATGCATTCAGCATTTGGATAATATCCATTGAGTTCTTTAACCACTAAATCACCAAATTTATCAATAGTAATATCTGTGCCTAAAATTTCTCTAAGCCAGCACCATCTTTCGTGTGAGTCAAATGTAGTCACTAAGCAAGCGGGGTGATGGAAACCTAACCAAAGTCCCACCCCATAATGAGTTTAGGACTTTGCATTTGGCATCACCTCTCTCCTACCTTTAAGGTTAAAATTCTTTAACCTATTGAAATAATTTTCTTGAATTGTTTCTATTTTCTTAAAAACCTCATGGTTACCAGAATTACCTCGTGGCATTTCTATAACTAACTTAGCTAATTGTCCTTTAATCTTTAAGAAAGGCAATAATTGCGCGAGTAATTCTCTACAATTTTTAGCCCGAATACGATACTGATATACATCTTTTCTGAAGTCGTTTTCTTTTCTTTTTTGGCAGTTAATATTACCCGCACCTATTGTCTGTTTTATAAAATAGAGCACCTCAAAGTTTGTATTAGATATTAAAAGCTCAGCTGTATAACCTTTTGAATTTCTGTCTTTGCGACAGTATTTTCCTATTCTTACACAACCTTCACCATCAACAAAACCCGCAAGCCAAATAATGAATTTTCTATCAAACTTTTCCATACCACATCTCCCTAAATCCTTCTTCTAACCCATCTATCGCATGGATATGCTCCTTATAGCCTTGATAGAACGGCTTGCCCTCTGGGATATATCCAGTATGGCCGTAAAGATATTTCTTCTTCCAGCTCTCTGGCATGCGCTCTAAAGAGCCTCTATATGGTAGTGGTAGATTCTCCCAGTTCTCGTAAGTCGAGATTTCCCACTTAGTTATATCTGGATCGTAACTCTCATTCTCTGGATCTACTATATTCGCAAGCCAGTGCATCTCATTAGGCGGCTCTCCCTCCATTAGAATCATAATAGGCTTTTGCTCTTGTCTGCATCGTCTCTTTAATGCTCGATATATATGTTCGCTGATCTCGTGAGCCTCCGTTATTACGACTATCGCGAACTCTTGCGAGCCTAAGCCAGTTAAGTCTTTTAAGCCATCGAAATAGACTTTACTGACGCCGTCCGGCGTATGAATATCATAGATATGATACTGTTTATCAGAACGCGCTACCAGCTCTAAAGGTAATACCTCAAAGAACTTATCCATTACTGACTTCTTTAAGTCTTTGAAATCGCATCTGCCCCAGAGTATACGAATTCCAGCGATCTGAGTCAGCATCTCTATTACCGGAGCGAGTATAGCGCGAGTCTTACCACAACCTACTCCACCTTGTAAGTATAAAATAGGGATCGTATCTTGTTGGACGGGAGAATTACGGATATTATCTACCCACTCTAAGACTTTCGTTTGAGTGAGATTAGGTAGATTGGCTTTCCCGTCCTTTTGATCGTATGGTGCTATCTGGAGATTGAGTTCGGTATGAGTAGATGACATTTATAAGAGTTACTCCTTTTCCATTACCGTTCTGACTTAGTTCACCCATAGCTAAACCTAAATCATGCAAGTATCTGTGCCGAGTCTGGCGATCTGCTATCATAATCCCGCCATGATCATCTGCTTTAACAAGCTTGCCATCTTTCTGGACTAAGATAACAGCAGAGATAGACTTCTCGGACTCATGAGCACCTAAAAGCATCTCTTTCAGCCACCTTTTCTTATATTTTGGACTATTAAGCTCCTTTTGAATACAACTCTGGACGGCCTTCTTGCGGAGTTTTTGATTCTGGGTTTGTCTGGAAGTTCCCTCAGCACGCGCAATAGCTGCACCACTACCGTGCTTAAGAAAAGAATTGGAAAGTTTTAACGCCTCTGTCTTACTTCTTTCTTCTGTCATATATTATACTATATCATATAAACCTCCGTTTTATACCTATCTCCTTTATTTCGCTTTACAGCGAGTCCCTTTAAATCGTGAGACCTCCACGACAGGGAAACGCTTTTTACCATTTTTCTCTACTATAACTTTTCTTTCGTAATATCCACTACAGTCGCTACAGTAAGTATTGTGTCCAATAGCCTTAGATAGCTTACATGGATTATAGATATATACTCTTTCTGCTCTTGCAAGTGTTCTATACTTACTATTTAGCCGTTTTTCTCTTTTCGCATATCGTTTATGATTCTTACTTCCTATTCTGGCACGAAATAAGCGTCGAATATTCTCTTCATACGCTATCTCGATCTTGAGGAGAGCTAGCGATTTAGTCACGCTGTGGATGAGTTGGATCGGTGCAAGGATTTGCCATACATTGTTCCATCGGCAAAGTGCAACCCCAAGGCAAATTTGGAAAGACCTCTCCATTAAAAAATGATATTGTTGTCGGCACAACTTTACCTACTTCCGTCTTTAAGATACACGCCTCTTTCATAAGCCTTTGAATCATCATCTCGATCTTTCCGGCCTCTTCCAACGAGATCGCATTGTAAGTCAAAGTATAAACTACTTGATACTTCTTCGTCTCTTGACTCAGTTCGGCATTCCCTATCCCTTGGAGTAATATAACTATCGCTAATACTAAAAACAATCTCTTCATAACTCCCTCCCTTTGTCTATGATTTCGTTGATTTTAAATCTCTGCTCCAGTATTAAATCAAACAAGATCTCGTTATCTTGTGTCTCTATAATGTTCCGGTTAAGATCTACCAACTTCTCTATCTTCTTGGGGGGCTTAATATCTAACTTGCAATCATAACACCAATTTCCTTTTGTGCTATCTATAAGCGTTGGCTTCTCACAAATGCAGAATCGTTCCAGTTTAAAGCCACATTCGGGGCAGTAATCATACATTTGAAAAGCCGTATTATTTCTTTTTCTTTCTATCCACTTCTCACAACACTCTTCCATTTCTCCTCCTTTGTTTTACATCCACTACACTTAGAGTATATCCAACATCAGTTTTACTATGCAAAACAACAGCCCAGCAATAACACCAGACATAAATACAAGCATTAAGAGCATAAATTCTATTCTACTCATTCCCCCCTCCTTCACCTTAAATATATCTGCT
>SDBU01002382.1_pt1 | contig 25107 bp, 33 predicted proteins | sample 2277071 | NCBI WGS metagenome assembly SDBU01 (sample SAMN10397929, study PRJNA504765) | marine sediment metagenome | isolation source: marine sediment core GS08_GC12, 126 cmbsf | place: Arctic Ocean: Gakkel Ridge, Loki's castle | collected 2008
TGGACTAAAGACCAGTTGTTCTAAAGATACCGAAAAGGGTATTGGTGTGGCTAGGGTTATTAGAGCTCTTATAGGTGGTAAAGGTGACCCAGAAAGGGCAATTAAATTTGTTAACAAACACTGGAAGACTACAGACAATGAAGCTGTAACAAAAGCTTTAGCGGCTGGTGATGGAGATGCTGGCGGTTTTACTGTTAATGAAGAAATGAGTGCAGAAGTTATTGAGTTGTTAAGACCAGCTACTGTAGTAAGACGTGCTAATCCTGTAATAATTCCCATGGGTAGTGGCAATCTAACTCTCCCTGGACTTGCTTCAGGAGCACAGTCTAACTATGCGGGGGAAAATGCTAATGGTGGATTGAGTGAACCGACTTTCCGTCAAGTTAAGTTAGTCTTTAAGAAACTGATAACTTTAGTTCCTGTATCTAATGACCTTATCCGTTATTCTAACTCAGCATCTGATACCATTGTAAGAGACGATCTGGTTAATGCTATGGGTGAAAGAAGTGACTTAGCGTTCTTGCGTGGAGATGGATTACAAGATACTCCAATTGGATATCGTAACCTTGTATTAGCAGCTAATACTTTTGATGCTAATGGTACGGTCAATCTTGACAATGTTACAAAGGATTTAGCCACTTTGATTCTACGGTTACAGTCCGGTAATTCAAGAATGATTCGTCCAGCTTGGTTTATGGCTCCTCGTACCATACTATTCTTGATGACTGTTCGTGATGGGAATGGTAACTATGCTTTTCGTGATGAAATGCTTACTGGTAAATTCTGGCAGTGGCCCTTCTTCTCTACCACATCTATCCCGGTAAATCTTGGAGTTGGTTCAGATGAATCAGAGATATATCTAACAGATATGGCAGATACCATTATTGGTGAAGCTCAGTCCTTAATATTAGATGCATCTGGTGAAGCGGCATACCATGACGGTAGTACTATTCAAGCTGCTTTTAGTAAGGATCAGACTGTCATCCGGGCTATTGCTGAACATGACTTTAATATCCGTCATCTAGAGTCACTGGCTATAATGACTGCGGTTAAATGGTTGCTATAATCTAGCATACATTATTAATTATATTAGGAGAATATTAAATGGGTGGAATATCTAGGTTTAGAGATAGTGGTAAGCATATGGTGGGTTTGCCAATTCATGACGCAGAGGTTATTACGGCCGCTGCTGGCAATGATAACGTAGAGGTAGATGGTAACTTTGTAAGTCGTAAAGGTGCTAACAGTAGTGAGGTTCCACTAAGTGGAAAACTTATTATCTCTTTTACGGCTGTGTTAGATGCAACTGAGACCCTAACTATTGCAGCTAATTTACAAGATGCGGTAGATGCCGCAGGATTACTTGTGGCTGACTATGGAGATGCCTTTGCTAGTGCGATTGTAGCTACTGGTGGGGGTGGCGGTACTACAGAACGTGGAGTGGTTGAGATTGATGTAGACTTATCTGCGGCTCGAGGGTTTATTCGAGATCAGATTACTGCAGATCTATCCAGAGGAGCTACTGATACTGTAGCTATCTCTTCTATCTTCGTATTATCAGGAGAGAATAGAGCTCCTGCTACATAATAAGGTTGTGGGTTTGGTAGGTACTTTATTTATTTAAGGTGCCTACCCTTTTTAACTAAGAGGAATATATAATGAGTGACAATACGACACGTGTAGCCATATTACATAAGAAATATTATCAAGGTATAAATACCGGTGAGATTGCAGGATACCCAGCAGATATAGCAAAGAAATTAGTAAAGGCAGGGATAGGTGACTACCACAATAAGGCTGACAAGAAAACAGCTAAGGCTGATGAGAAAAAGAAGAAAGTCCCTGAAGCAAAGGTGATGTTAAATATAGATGAACTTATGGAAGCTCCAATTGAGGCTATAAAGGCAGAGCTTGATATAAAAGTCTCTAGTGGTAATTTCTTATACCCTGCTCAGTACTTATCAGATGCTCTAGATTTTGAGTCTCTTAATAAAGGTAGAGAGGGTATGATGGATTATCTACTTCAAATAATGGAGGATAGGGATGAATCAAAAGCCTAACATAAAGAAACCTATAACATCTTCTTCGGTTAATAGAGACTTTAATGATAATAGAAAAAATATTAATTCTCCAATTAAAAACAAGATGGTTAAGAACAGCCCAATAAACAAAGGAAGATAGGATGGCATTATCAATAGTAGTTCCGGCCCAAAGCTTTAATCTAACCACATTAGAGATGGTTAAAGAGAGACTTAAGATTAGAAATAAACGTAAGGATTCTCAATTGTCTAGAATGATTACAGGAGTTAGTAAAGCATTTACCAGAAAGATAGGTAGAGAATTTGCTAGAGAAACTGTAAGTGAAACAGTTAAGGGTTACGGAACTACTCAACTTTTATTGTCAAGATCTCCTATAGTATCAGTAACTTCTATATTACTAGATAGTAGCCCTATACTAGACTTCACCATAGAAGATGCTGATAGTTCTATTCTATATAGAGAGGGAGGTTGGGCATGGACAGCGGTAAGTGCGTTCATGGGGATAGGATTTAACACCGTACCTAACAGTGAGAAGAGCTCATTTACCGTTGCCTATGAAGCAGGATATATATTACCAGAATGGACTGAACCTAAATTAGAAAGAGACTTACCGGAAGACATAGAGGATTTAGTATTAGACTATATCCATTTTCTTTATGCTAATAGGAATCAGAAAGATGTTTCTGTAAGGTCTTATAGGATAGGAGATATATCAGTGGGTAAAAGCACACAATCAAATGTGGTTGATTTCCTAGCTGATTTTAATAGGAGATGTTTGGACTACATGAGGATAGTTTAATGAAGTATATGTATCAAGCTCTAACAGAGATAAAACTAGGTGGTAAGGTATTCCTCCCTGGTACTAAACTCCCAGAGGGGATAGACTATCAAAGCTTATATGATAATGGTATGGCGGCTAGGTCAAAGGTGGTTGATGAAAGTAAAGAAGTAAATACAGTGGCTACTCCTATAGAGATAAAGGTTAAAAGACATGGCAAAAAACGGAAAAACAAAGGTAATAGATAAAGGATTTAAAAGGATCCGTAAAGACCTTAATAAGGTAGACGGGTCAGAAGTAGACATAGGAATTCTAAAGGGTGAGGTTGGTATTCTTGATGCTGTATCAGGAAAAAGCTTTGAGGTGGCAGAAATTGCTGCGGTCCATGAGTTTGGAACCACTAAAGCTGGAAGAAATAATAGTGTTACTATACCTGAGAGATCTTTCATGAGATCCACGTTTGATGATAATAGAGTTAAGTATACTCAGGTATTAAAGTCATTGATGGGTGATGTATTACAAGGTAATAAAACGGTAGAACAAGCTTTAAGTTTATTTGGAGAGAGGGTTGTTGGAGATATTAAAAAGAAGATAACTTCTATAAGAGAACCTGCTAATGCGCCTAGCACAATAGAAGGTAAAGGTTTTAATAATCCTTTAATAAGAACTGGCACCATGAGGTCTAGGATTAAAAAGAGAGTTAGGCTATGACCGTTGAATTTTCAGGTGAGTATACTATCACCAGAGCTAGTAAGGGAGTACATGTTAAAGGAAAATATGTTAAGGGTCCTGGTGTAGAGATATCTATCGAATTAAATTGGCAGACACTATCGGGTGAAGAGTTGCTTAGTCTACCGGAACTCCAAAGAACGAAAAGGTCTTTAAAGATATATTCTGAGGAAGAAATAATAGGTCTTGATAAGACAAAGAAAATTCAAGCGGATATAGTGACAATAGACTGTGTAGACTATGAAATACAAAATGTTAAGCAGTATAAAAATACTGGTTTATGTGATCACTATAAAGCCATAGCTGTAGAGATTAATAAATGATAGATTTTGACAGGATAAAGGTCTCTCTTCAAGAGTGGATAGTACGGTCATCCATATTAGAAGATAGTAAGGTGGTATTTAGTGAGCAGTCTTCACCAAGACCTAATAAACCTTATATGACTATGAAGGTATCATCCATAGTAGACATAGGTCAAGATGACGCTAGACTTCCAATAGATGATGAGGGCAATGCTGAATTTATTGGAAATAAAGAATTCACCCTATCAATACAATCTTTTGGGGACTCAGCATTAAGTATGTTAAGTACTATAAGGGATTCGTTGAATAGCCCTGATGAACTGCAAAGATTAAGAGATGAAGGTGTGATCTTTGTTGATCAATTGTTATTCGATGATATATCAGATCTCTTAGAAACCATTTGGGAGGAAAGAGGTCAATTAGATTTACTACTTAGAGCTACCTCTATAAGTAGTCATCAGGTAGGAATAATAGAGAGAGTATATTTAGGTTCAACCTATAATGAGGTAGAAAATAATATAGCTATTCAGATTCCAGATGCTATAGCAGGAACTCTATTATCTATAAATGATTCAATCATATCTATAGATTCTGATAAGATTACTCTATTGTAATAAACTATATTAACTAGGAGAAAGAAAATGGCAGGTAAGATAGTAACATTAAACATAACCAGACAGACTAAGGCTGTTACCCGAGCTGGGTTTGGAACTCTTATAGTTATGGGTCTTCATAAGATCTTTAATGAGAGAGTAAGAGCTTATACTGCTGCGGCTGATTTGCTAACTGATGGATTCGATAGTACCGATCCAGAATATCTAGCAGCCATAGCCTTTTTTGCTCAGAATCCTAACGCAGGTACTGTTCTAATAGGGAGGCAACAAGCTGATCAAGCTATAGTAACTGTTGCTGCGGTTGAAGATGATACTCTTTATACTATAATTATAAATGGTACTTCATTCGCTATTACCTCCGATAGTAGTGCCACTAATATAGAGATCATGGCTGCTTTAAAAATAGAAATAGATTTAGGTTCTGAGCCAGTTACAATTACAGATAATATCGATGGTACTATAGATATAGATCCAGATGTACCAGGAGTTGCATTTACAGTTACAGTGGTAGGAACTAACCTAGCCATTACTAAGCCATTCACGGCTACAGAGAATGTTCTAGCTGCATACACTGCAATAAAAGAAGAGAACTCTGATTTCTATGGGGTGGCAATGACCAATAGAGTACAAGCCGATGTTGAGTCTATTGCTGCTCAGGTTCTTACTGAGAATAGACTATTTGGTACGGCTTCATCTGATGCTGGCATCCTAGCTGTAACTACTACAGATATTGCAGCTGTACTTAATGCTAATAGCAACGAAAGATCATTTGTTATCTATCACCATCTACCAGCTACTTTTCCAGATGTTGCATGGATGAGTAGACAACTGTCTACAGACCCAGGTAGCTCTACATGGAAGTTTAAGACCCTACTTGGGATTGCTGCTTCTCCATTAACCTCAACCCAGTCTACTAATGCAACTAATAAGTCATGTAATACTTATGAATTAATTGGTGGAGTAAGTATGACTCTAGAAGGAACTGTAGCTTCTGGGGAGTTTATTGACATAATTCGTGGTATTGACTGGTTAGAAGCTAGGATGATAGAGAGAATATTTGGGCATCTGGTTAATTTAGAAAAGGTCCCATTTACCAATGCCGGTATAGCAATCATAGAAGCTGACATAAGAGCACAGCTTAATGACGGTATATCAGTTGGATTACTTACTAATGATCCTGCGCCTACGATAACTGTCCCCTTAGCTGCTAATGTATCTACGTCTGACAAGTTAATAAGGACATTAAATAACTTAGAGTTTCAAGCCTTCTTACAAGGGGCCATTCATTTTGTAACTATCAAAGGCATTGTAGCCGTTTAACAATAGGAGTATATAGATATGACTGTAAGAACATATGACCCTAAAGAGGTACATATTATCATAGGTGGATTCGAGATGACCGGTTTTGCTGACGGAACATTCTTGACTATATCTCGTGATAATGATTCCTTTAGTAAAGTAAGTGGTGCTGATGGAGAAACTAGCAGAGCTAAGAGTAATGATAAGGGTGGTGGAGCTATTTTATCTCTTCAGCAAACCAGCCCGTCTAATGATATTCTATCCGGAATAGTTATAGCTGATGAGCTATCTAATTCTGGAGTTGTACCGATGATAGTTACTGATTCATTAGGTACTACTGTATTATTTTCTGGAGAAGGCTGGATAAAGAAACCAGCTGAAGTTACCTTCGCTAAAGAGATAGGTAACAGAGACTGGAACTTAGACTTAGCCAGTATGGATATATTCATTGGGGGTAACTTATCATCATGAGTATATCAACTCAACAGTGTGTCATAGACGGGGTTCCATGTGTGGTTGCTCAGCTTCCAGGGATGGAAGGACTGAGGATATGGACTACTTTAGTAAAATTACTAGGGCCATCTGTAGCCGTATTAGGCAAGGGTATCGGTGATGGTATAAAGGACATAAAAGAAATAGACGAAATATCGGAATTACTTGGTAAAGAAATAGATATGGATAAAGTATTTTCCTCAATATCCGAGGCTCTAGTATTAGCTGGAGATAATTTGAGTGAAGATATAGTGGAGCAATTAGTTCTAAGGATACTAGCTTGTACCAAAGTAGATAATAAGGAAGTTAACTCTACATCTTTTAATATTATGTTTAGTGGTAACTATGGACGATTATTTAAAATATTAGCTTTTACTTTAAAGGTTAATTACGCAAGTTTTTTAGGAGACAGAGGGCTCTCTACAAGTACCGACCAGAGTCCAAGTTTGTCCTCAGTTCAACCCTAGAAGATGATGATGTCAAAGAAGAATGGTTAGTTTGGAGACTATGGCTTAATGGTACTGATAGTTTAATGGATATTGAGAACAAGTGGTCCTTAGACGATATAGTTAAAGCCAATATACTACTAAACTATAATCGTGAAGTTCAAGATGAAATAGAAGCTAAAGAGAAACTTAAACATGGCAACCATTAGAGAATTAATTACCACTTGGGGTTTTAAGATAGATTTAAAAGACCTCGATAGAATGGATGCAAAAGTTGGTGCTCTCACTAAAAATGTTGGTCGTGTAGGTGAGAATATAGAAAGAGTATCTAGGAGCATGATCGGTTTTGGTACTAGGATGACGGCCTTTGTTACCTTACCCATAGTTGGTCTTGGTACAGCATTAGCTCTCGCAGCTTCTGAGGCAGAAGAGACCGAGTCTAAGTTTGCTGCTGTATTTAAAGACATAGAGTCTTCAGCGAATAAGACGGCTAAAAATCTAAAAGATAATTTCGGTTTTGGGTCTATAGAAGCTAAAGAATTACTAGCTAATACGGGAGACCTATTAACCGGCTTTGACTTCAGTCAAGAAGCTGCATTAGATTTGTCTAATCAAGTTCTAGAATTAGCCAGGGATTTAAATTCATTTACCGATAATCAGGGAGGAGCAGTAGCTGCTGCTAGCGCTTTAACCAAAGCTTTACTAGGAGAGAGAGAGTCAGTAAAATTATTAAACATAGTTATTAAAGAAGAGGATGTTAAAAAGCAGGTTGCTTTAAATACAGCTAAGGGGCTAACGTTTGAGACCACCAACCAAGCAAAAGCCGTAGCCACTCTACAGATAGCGCAAGCCCAATCTAAGAATGCATTAGGGGATTTTAATAAGACTCAACTTAGTACTTCTAATCAAACTAAATTATTAATCAGAGACTTTAAAGATGAGGCTTTGGAATTAGGTAAATTACTAATTCCTGCATTGAGGTCTGTTGTACTTGTTTCTCGGGAAGCTATATTTTGGTTTTCTCAATTGGGGGAAAGTACAAAAAGAAATATAATATTATTTCTAGGCATAGTAGCCACTATAGGACCGCTAGTATTAATATTAGGCTTATTAGGGGTATCTATTGTTTCTGTAATCAGAGCTGTTACTCTATTAAAAGTAATCACAATAGCTGCAAGAACTGCCATGCTAGGATTTACTTTATCTTTTTTAATATTTCCAATAATAGCATTAGTTTTAGGGTTAGCTTTAGGTGTATTGATAGATGAGTTTAGGAATTTCTTTGCTGGCAATAGGAGTCTTCTTGGTGAATGGTTAGGGGAATGGAGGGTTGTTAAAGATGGTCTCCTTGGTATATATAACCAGATGATAGATGGAACTAGTCAAGCCATGGAAAAAATATCAGATATAATTAAGAATCCTGTTAAGGAAATAAAGAGTTTGATAGATGACTTAAAATTCTTGCCCGGATTTATAAGTGAAACATTAGGTATAAGTAGTATTCAAGATAGAAGTTTTATATTGGATCAGGGGGGTATTTTATTGCAGCCAGCTGGAGGAGGAACTATAAATAGAAGTACTAGTTCCAAAGTAAGTGCCAATATCAGCATAAGTATTCCAGAAGGAACTCCAGAACAGCAGATAGCTCAGGTAGAAGAAGCTGGAAAACGAGTTGTAAGAGAAGAAATCGATATACTTCTTAGGCAAGTTAATAATGAGTTTCCGGAGGTTGAGTAATGGCTTTATCTATATTAGCTAAATCTACACCTAAGCTTCAGTTCATACCCAAGGACTCAGCTATAGAGATACCCTTAGATGCTAGTATATCAGAGAGTCATTCTTTTAATTCTAGGGTATCTCAGTTCCCTATAGAAGATGGGTCATCGATATCTGATAACATAGTAAATGACCCAATTGGTTTAGACATAACTGGTTTTGTAACTAATACTCCAGTAATATTATTTACTCAGAATATATCTAACATAATAGATAATACTAGTGGAGGCGATAGAGTTAAAACTGCATTCGAAGCTTTGTTATCTCTTAGAGAAAGCAAAGAAACTTTTACCATAGTAACTGGCTTAAAGACCTATGAAAACATGGTATTCACCAGTCTTACATTTCCAAGAGATAAGACTACTGGTACTACCAATCTTAGGTTTAACGCCAAAGTAATCAACATAAAGTTCGTAGCGTCTAGAACTGTAGTTAGCCCACAGACAGTAGCTTCAGAACCGGCAGACCTATCAGACCAAGCTACAAGTACAAAAGATGTGGGTAAACAGACCACAACCGTAGATGTTGGTCAGGGTTCAAGTCTTCTAATAGATATATTAAGAGCCAAAGGATTATTAAAATGAGTGTGGTAATTCCATTTAAAGACTTTCCATCGTTCATCCAGAATATTACCCTGGACAATACAGTACTTAATTTTAAGTTTATATGGAATGGCAGAGATGAGGCATGGTATATGGATATATCAGATTCTGTAAACGACCCAATACTATCGGGCATAAAGATAGTTAATAGCTGGGAACTTATAACCCGCTTTACTGATATTAGACTTCCTCAGGGGGGATTATTTGTAGTAAGTTTAAGGAATGATGAACTGGTAATTGGTAGAGATGATATGCTTGATAATTATAGTCTAGTGTATTTCACAGAGGAGGAATTAAATGCCCCTATTTAATAGGATCGCAAGTGTTATAGTAGAAGGATCTGGATCCTCTGTAGAAATTACTAAGCTAAGATTTGTATTTTCTATAGAAAAAACTAAGACCTCTACTCAGAATATATTGAAATTACAGATATATAATCTAAGTAGTGATACCTCTGCTAAGATACAAGAAAAAGATAGTACAATTATATTAAAAGTTGGATATTTAGATGATGTAGGATTAGAGGTAATTTTCTCCGGTAGTATTACCAGAGTAACTCCTCATATAGATTTTCCACACACTATCCTATCTATAGAAAGTGGAGATGGTATGGAGAGGTTAAGAGAAGCAAGATCCAACATAAGTAATTCTGAAGGGGTAAGTGTAAATCAGATCTTATCTCAATTATCCGATGACCTAGGTGTGGTAGTAAAAGATATAACTACAGAAATACAGGAGATTTTTAATAGTGGGTTTAGTTTCATAGGTCCAACTAAGCAAGCTATAGATGATATTGCTCAGCAATTTGGATTAGATTGGAGCATACAAGATGGAGAATTACAGATATTAAAAGCTGGTGATACCAATAGCGATAGAATATCCTTCATCTCTAAGGATACAGGCATGATAGGGTCTCCAGAGTTAATAGTATCTGATGCTCAAGTATTACAAGCTGCTGCCAGTGGAGATCCAAAATACAAGGTAGAGACTTTAATGAATGCTAAGATTCGTCCAACTAATGAAGTTCAAATAGAGAGTATCCCTATATCTGGGAATTTTATAATTAATTCTGTTAAGCATAATGGAGATACTCATGGAGATACTTGGAGTACAGTGATGGAAGTAAAAGGATTATGATAGATCAAGAATCTCCAAACTTATCAGATGTACTTAGTTCTGTTATTAGGTATAGTCTATCTAGTATACATACTGCCTTTCCAGCTAAGGTACTAAGTTACTCTGTCTCTGATCAGAAAGCTAATGTACAGCCATTAATAAAGAAGGTATACAAAGATGAAAAGGTTGAGAGTTATCCAGTAATACCAAGCGTTCCTATAATGTTTCCTAGAACAGCCACAGCTTTGATATCGCTTCCCATAAAAAAAGGTGATTTGGTATTAGTGATTATTATGGAGAGATCTATAGATCAGTGGCTTGAGAGTTCTGGCGAGGAGTCTAGACCAACATCCAACAGAAGATTTGATTTATCAGATGCTATAGCTATTCCAGGACTATACCCTTTTGGTTCTAGTTCTGATGCTGATCCGGATGCTATATTAATTAAGAATGGTCTCACCACCATAAAGATAGACGCTGATGGTAAGCTTGAGATGGGTAGTGCTTCTGCACAGCTATTGGATATAATAGATCAGACTCTATCAGAGCTACAAGCCTTACAGATAATAATACCTAGTGGCAGTAGCGCAGGAACCTACCCAATAAGTCCTACTAACGTTACTAATCTTGCAGCAATACAAACCTTACTTGCAACTATAAAAGGTTCTTTATAATGACTATAGATTTAAAGCTAGATTCCAATCATGATTTAGCTATAGAGAATTTTGATCTAGTATTGATATCTGGAGTAGATCAAGTAATCCAGAAAATAGATATAAGGCTAAGATTTTTTCTTGGGGAATGGTTCTTAGATACTTCTGTAGGATTACCCTACCATAGAAACGTACTTAAAAAAGATTTTGATGTTGGAATACTAGAATCTTCTTTCAAAGCTCAGATACTTGGTACTAATGGTGTAGATAGTTTATCTGAGTTTGATATATCATTGGATAATTCCAGAAGGTTAATTGTTACCTTTAAAGTGTTTATACTAGAAGAAGAAGTAGAAGGAGAAATAATATTATGAGTGGATTAGAAGTTACTGGTTTTGATTTGAAAAGGCTGGAAGAAATTAAATTAGACTATGAAACCTCCTTACAAGATATTCTAGGCCCAATAGATATAGATCCTGATTCTAACTTTGGTCAATTAATAGGTGTACTATCTAGGTCAGATGCAAATCTATGGGAATTATTGGAGGCTATTTATAATTCACAATATAGAAGTAGTTCTTCTGGGGTATCCCTTGATGGAGTTGGGGAATTAATAGGTGTGATAAGATTGCAGCCTCTTAAGTCTACTGTTACTGCTCAAGTTACTGGAGATCAAGGAACCCCTTTAGCCGTTGGTAGGATAGTATCTACTACAGAAAATATTAGATTCATCTCTACAGATATAACTACTATAGATAAGGCGTTGGCGACTGGGTTATTAATATCTGTAAATAACGTAGCTGATGCTACTTTATATAGAATAACTATCAATGGGACTAATATAGATTTTACTTCCGGCGGTAGTACTACTGCAACTTTAATAATAGCTGGACTAAAGACAGCTGTAGATGGGACAGCAGAACCTGTAACAGGGATAGATAATGGAGATGATACCTTATCAGTAACAGCAGATGATAGTGATGTCTCGTTCATCAGCGATGTATCTTCCAATCTTGATATAGATAAAGTCACCAGTAATATGTTAATGGAGTCAGAAGATTTTGGAGTAGAGATAGCTTTATCTACCACACTTATCATTATAGAGACTCAACTATCTGGGTGGGATACGGTTAATAATATTCTAGATGCTATTGTGGGTAGAGCTGCGGAAACGGACGTTGCTTATAGACAAAGACAACAGAATTCTCTTCAGGTAGGCGGTAGTGCAACCATAGAAGCTATTAAGTCAAGTTTAATACAAGTAACTGGGGTTACAGGAGTAACAGTAATAGAGAATGATACATCTGTTATAGACGTAGACGGAAGACCTCCTCACTCATTCGAGGCTATAGTAGTAGGAGGTGCAGATGAAGATGTAGCAAAAGATATATTCTTATCTAAGTCTGCTGGTATAGAAACTTTTGGGGGTACTACGGAAATCATAACAGATTCTATGGGGTTTGATCACACTATAAAATTCTCAAGGGCTACTGGTATAACTATATATCTAAGAATAACCCTAACTAAGTCTACGGAGATATCTTATCCTACAGATGGAGACCAACAGATAATAGATGAATGTATTGTTATAGGGTCTACTTATGAAATAGACAACGATGTAATAGTGCAGCAGTTCTTTGGTGCTGTATATTCAGTTCCTGGAGTAGCTTCTGCAGTAATAGAAGTATCTGATGATGGTGCATCTTGGCAGACAACCAACTGGACTATAGCTTCTAGTGAACTAGCCGAGTTTGACTCCTCAAGGATTACAATACTATGACTCTATCTACTGCACAAGATTCTGTATTTGAACCTTCTGATATGTCGGATGCTGATTTTAATAGAGTGGACGTTAGTACATCTGAGACTGGACTTTGGGTAGTTATGGGAGCTCCAGCTCATGGCCTAGATGAAAATGGATTAAATCTTTTAGTCGAAGCTGGAGCTTGTTATATATTTAAAAGGGTGAATAACATATATGTTCAAAAACAGAAACTAGTAGACCCTAATAGATTAGCGAATAATGAGTTTGGTTCTCGAGTATGGATTAGTGCTTACGGCAGAAGATTATTCATAGCCTCAAAGAATGACTCTAATACCATATCCAATGGGGGATCAGTTTGCGTATTTGATTTAGATGAGACTAATGATGTATGGAATTTTAGTTTAAAGATAGAAATAGATATTCCTTTATCCGGAGCTAAATTTGGGTGGTCTATAATGTCAGACTTCTACGGATATTCATTGGTAGTTGGTGCACCATTTGAAGCTAACGGGGGAACTCTTAGAGGAGCTGGATATCTATTTAAGGACAATGGGGTAACCTTTACTCAACGAAACAAGTTCTCCTATTCTAAGAATCTAGATAATTCAAGAGCTGGATACTCAATGGCTATATCTGGAGACGGAGAAGTGCTATTTATGGGGATGACTCTATCTGATTTATCTGGCAGTGTAGGAATATTTAAAAAGAATAATTCTGGTACGTTTCCTAATATAGAGAACTCCATAGTAAGAGATCAAGACGGATTAGCTAATGACTATTTTTCTGTAGCCATAGAAACCCTAGGTAGTGTGGCTGGTAATTCTTTAGCGGTAGATCATAAGGGAAGAAATTTATACGTAGGGGCATATAATAAGTTAGATGTTGGCTCCGGTATCAGGGGTAGCGTTCTTAGGTTTACTAGGGATACTAATTATACCTATACCTTTAAGGAGTCTATTCTTCAAGGGAAGGGTAAGACTCTAGATACAGAAACACTATCTGCTAAATTTGGTTTTTATCTATCTACTGATAAGTTTGGCAAGGTATTATTAGTAGGAGCTAAAGATGATGGAGAAATACAGTCTGGGAGTGGTGCTATGTACATTTACAAAAGAGATTTATCTCTAGATACTTATGCAATAAAAGTAAAGCAAGACTCTCTATCGCTTAATGACCATAATGGTAATTCTGTATCGATAAGTAAGGATGCTTCTACAATTATTTCCGGAGCAAGTAAATAATGAGCTTAATAATAAATAGCTTAATAGATAATTCAATAGATCATGAGAGTGATATAGAGAGTCTACTAATAGATCAATACTGTGACTCAACTACTCTAATAAACATTATCTCTGGCATATCAGAAATAAAACAAGAGATAGAGGAAGTAGCTTTAGACTTACTAGATAAAAGAACCCTAGGTAATTCAGAGGGAGCTCAATTAGATAAATTGGGAGAACTAGTAGGATTAGATAGGAAGGGGAAAACCGATGAAGAATATAGAACAGAAATAAGGACAAAGATCCAGATTAATTTATCTGGAGGACAGATAGAGATACTTATAGGCTTAATTACCTCATTAACGGGTTCTACCGTAGTACACTTAATAGAAAGTTATCCAGCAAAGATAAGTGTGGCTTTCAATGGTATTGCTCCCTCGGATCTAGCATCTACAGTTGATACTCTAAAGGCATCTGGAGTAGAGATATCACTGGCTCAATTCTCATCTAATCCCTTTGTCTTTGAGGGAGACGTTGGATTAGGATTTAGTGATGAGGACTTTTTAAATGGCGGGGAACTTTCGGAGGCTATATAAATGACCACAAGACCTGACAAGAAACCAAGATGGGCGACTGTACCTACAGTCAATCCGACTTCTGGTAAGAATAATGTAATAGAACCTAGTGATGGTAAGAAAGATCTAGGATGGGACTATCTAGAGAAACCAGCTAGAAACTTTTTAAACTGGGTAATGAATAAAGCTTATGAGTGGATTGATTACTTTGATAAGAATACTCAACTTTTAGTAAGAGAGAATGAGCCTACTCCAGACTTAAGTTTTATATTACAAGGAGGAACCTATTTTACTAATCCATCTACACTAGTAACAGTGGTTGAAACTACTCTAGGTCCAGTAGTTGCTCCAACAGTTAACCCAAGGATAGATAGAGTTATACTTAATAGAATAACTGGCGTACTTTCTATTACTACTGGAGTAGAGAATGCTAGTCCAGTACCTATAGCTTTAAATGTTAATGAAATACCTTTGGCTCAAATAGCTTTAGTTGTATCACAGACTGAGATACTTAATGCTGACATAACTGATGAACGTCCGCTATGGGATCTGGTTTTAGCCTCTACAGCCACTAGACTAGGGATAATAGAAATAGCAACAAATACAGAGGCTCAAGCGAAATCTGATGGTAGTAGAGCCCTTACTCCAGCTAATCTTGCGGCACTTGATTCTAGTTTAACTTTTAAAGGTATGATAGAGAAGTCTACAGATGCAGAAGCTATAGCTAAGTCTGATACCGACAGAGCTTTAACTCCTTCTAACTTAGCCGCCTTAGATTCAAGTGAGACTGTAAAGGGATTATCAGAGATAGCTACGCAAACAGAAGTAAATGCAGGTACTGATAATATTAGATATTTAACCCCTTTAAAACTAGCTAACTTAGCAGGGAGTTTATTGCAAACGGTCTTCCTTCAAGATGGGGCAGTAGCTACCGGAACTACGGTGATTCCTAGAGATGATACTATCCCACAAAATACCGAGGGAGATCAGTATATGTCATTAGCTATAACCCCCGCTAATGTCTCCAACCGTTTAAAGATAGAGGTCATTATATATTTAGCTAATTCGGTTGCTGAGAGTACAGATATAATAGCTGCTCTATTTAAAGATAGTGTAGCTAATGCGTTAGCCGCTGGTATTATGGGTATAACTGACACTAGTAGTGCAGCTGAAAGACTTGAAAATGGGTTTATTGTGTTTACCCACTGGATGACAGCAGGAACCACTTCAGCCATCACATTCAAAGTACGTGCAGGATCATCATCTGCAGGAACCACCACGTTTAATGGCGACGCGTCCATACGACTATTTGGTGGTGTAATGTCGTCATCAATTACAATTACAGAGTACAAGGTATAGTATTATGTTACAAAAAACTATCGAATCATGTGGTACTATAACTGCTACATGTACATTAGGCGCATATCTTTTGAATAAGTTGCCGGAGATAGCAGCTATACTATCAGTCATATGGTTGTCCTTAAATATAATATGGTTCATTTGGAAACGATATAAAGAGTTTACTAAACCAAAACGTAGATCAAGGAGTAAAAAACGATGACAATATTTATTTCAGCCGGACATACTAATGATTCAGATGGTGCTAATTTTAAAGAGGAGTTCTTTGAGCATAGTGAGGCAGTTATATGGAGAAATATAATCTGTGAATTATTAAGACTAGACCCAGTTCCAATAGGAACTCTTACTCAAAAGATATCTTACATAAATAAAAATGTCTCAGGACCTAGTGTGGCTGTTGAGATACATTTTAACTCAGCCATAAAGAATAAGAAACATATAGGTAAAGGGAGTGAAACTCTTCATTACCCTGGTAGTAAGTCTGGTATGGCATTGGCTGCTAAGATACATAACGAGATATTAAAGTCTTTCTCTCCAGATAGGGGATTAAAAGAAGGCTACTATCAACAGAATTCAAAAAAGCCTGTTCTAGCATTTCTTGCTAAGACTAAATGTCCAGCTATAATTATAGAACCTGAGTTCATACATAGACATGAACTTATAGTGTCTAATAGAGGAACCTGTTGTAGAGATATAGCTAGAGCTCTATCGTGCTAGGATTCCTTACCAGTAAGTTAGGGCTATCCGTTATAACTTTGTTGATTATTGCTGGGACTGGTTATTACATAGTACACCTTATAGAAACACGAGCTGTTTTAGAAGCTACAGTAGAAGCAGAAAGGGCGTCACTAGCAGGGTTTGCAGATGAAGTTACTATGGAGATAGAAGGGTATAAAGTAGCGATGGGAGTATTAATGAGCAGTTACCAGGAGGCTGACAATGAACAAAGTAGATTGGAAAAATTACTGGCGAAGCATGATTTGGAATCATTGGCTAAGAGTAAGCCAGGTCTTGTTTCTAAGCGTATTAATAGTGGGATTGTTAGGATGTTCAAGTCTATTGAGGATGCCAGTAGACTTACCGAAGATGCCAGAACTACCGGCACTACCGAAGCCGAGTCAGGTCCACCTTAAGAAAGTATTAGTTGAGGTTAAGGATACTGAGGACTTACCGAAGGGGACAGTATATTTTAAAACCATGCGCGACTATGAGAACATGGCGTTGAATATGGCTGAGATGCTTAGGTTTATGTCGCAAACAAAATCCTATATAAATCAGTGCAAATAAAAAAGCCGCTACCTATTACAGGTAGCGGCTTTAGTGAGGTAGGTCGCAGTTATATTAACCCGCGAGCAATCGTAGTGCTGATAACATCTCTGTCAGTAATCACTTGACTTAGAAATATATGTTTAGCTACATAACGTATTTTGACCGTTTCACCTGCTTGATTAGTCGTCGTAAGAACATCAATTATTGTTTCAACTACCTTATCCCTATCTCGAATATTTGACCGTACTCTAATGAATTTCTGACCTATTTTAAATTGTGGTGTCATTGCTTGGTTCCTTTAATTTAGTTGCCTTACATACACTGTAACGGCCAATACAGGCAAAACTTTAGAGCTATTTTACAGTATATAATTAAATGCTTATATAAACACAAGGCCGCTATACAGCCATTACAGGACCGCTACCTACCCAAAGGTGCCAATATACAGCCAATAACGCCTGTCAGGGGCCTAGGATTAGCCATTTAGGCTGTTTAACCCTGCATTTTACAGTCCCCAGTTATGTATATGTCTCCACCAAACTTACCCAGTTTAGGTAGACCTCTTACGTTGTGCTTCACCATCCATTTATGCAGTCTATCTTTTATCTCAATTTTGCCGCACCTTCTTTTTCCTATTACCCTAAATCCTCTAGGCCCTACCATTTCCCAATACTGCCATATTCCTTTCTTTCTAATATATAGTACTCTATAGGTACGTTCTTCCTCATTGATTAACATACCCTCCTCCAGGGTTGCCGCCGTCTACACTTCCCATACCTAACTTAGCTTGTTCAAAATCAAATATTCTTTCTTTTTCTACTTCAATAAGTTTGTCTAAGAAATGTCTAGCTTTATGTAAATCTTCCAGGCCGTTTTTCTTTCTATGCCGAGTTACATACTTAGTTATTTGACCTTCAAAATACCCTAAGTCATTCGCTACTACGTAGTCCCAATGCTCCATCTTAGTTTTATAATGATTACCACCTACCTGAGTATTATTTGCTTTGCTCATTTGATTCTCCTTATTAGCCATTCAGTACAAGCCTTTTTCCAATCCTCAGCCTCAATCGTCTTAGACATATTTACAGCCCCTGGTAAATTACCACTCTTGTACTGCTCCCACGCTTTAAACATAGGCACAGCTACAGTTCTAAAATAAGGTTCTATATATTCTGAATAATATGGATTATCCATAAACATAGTCAATTCTTCATTCCATGTATCTGCATCTCGCATAATATAAGGCCACGGCTGTATAGTATCATAGGTATTATCATCATATGCTCCATGCTGTCTAACACGATTCCAGCATTCTTTACCCGGTCCGTCTAAATACACATGGAAAGAATCTGATATTTGGTTGTATATACCTACCGGGACACCTATAGAATTAGCTATGTACTCTTGCAGTATAGAAAAATGAACTACGTTGGCTCCATAAGCTCCCCATAGCATATCATTAGATCTACAACATACTGTCATGTTCAAGCAACCTTCTCTTATCTTAAAAAAGATTGTATCATTGCATGGTATATCTTTACTGGCTACATATAAATCTAAATCAGGACTCCATATAGCTATCACAGCTTGTCTAGTATCAGGCTTATCTTTTAATAAATCTATTATTGATTGTACCTGATCAATACCAAATTGTCTACGCATTCTATACCCATAAGGCGCATGGAATACTTTTCCATCATCACTATAGCTATGGATGTTACTGTTGAATTTACTTAACCACTCTACGTCATATCTACCCGCTAATATCCACAACGATTCCATAAAGTGGAAGAATGGATTAGCATCGCGATTAGGGCAGAACAGCACACGCTCTCTAGGGTTGAGGTAAGTGGTACATACTGGCTCAGGGTATTCTATGGTCTTCATTCCTCTGGAAGTAACTTCTACTCCATCCATAGATATTCTAACTACTCCTTCTACTAAAGCTCTATTTACGTTTCTTACTTTTATATTTAACATTCAGATCTCCTATTAACCTAACGAACTATTGAAAGCTTTTTTCCAAGCTATACGTACGTCTATTCTAGACCCTCCTTCCCAAGAAGATTTAGTTTTCTTCTCAACTACCTTTACAAATCCAGGATGTAATTTAGCTAACTTATTAGCACTTTGGACCATAACTTTTTCTGTTCTGTATGCTGAGCATCCTCCTTGGGAATTAGATCCGCCTGATTGGTTATGCGCAAACAAATAAGATACTGCATTAGGGTAACCCTTTCTTAATAATTGCAGAGTCATATCGAAATCTTGTTTAGTCACTATCCTATCGAACCTTGCTCCTGTCTTACGAACTGCATCGACATCGTAAAATAATGCTCTCATCATTCTAGAACATTCAACATAAGAACTAGTAATTCTATTATTACCTTCTCTAGCACTTATGCCACAATGAATTATATTATGTTTAGACAGCCATTCATTCGTCAATGCAAACATAGCAACGAAGTCTTTCCAATTCATCCTATGTAATTTTAAATTTTTACTTCTTTTAAAGAATACTAAGTCGTCATCTAACAAGCCCATATTCTTAGAAGGGCAATTCTCTAGCAACCACTGACGAGTAGGACTTAGTCTGGTGATGCCTTTAGGCAGTACCAATACTTCACATCCATAATTTTTTTCTATATGTATGTATTTTTTAGATTCCCTATTCTGCACTACTAAGGTCATCAACGGTAATATTTCAACAGGTAGATTATTTAATGTTGTTTGTATATCAGGTCTACCTGATGTATGTATGTAGATATTCATTTGTATTTTCCTCTTGGTCTGCCTTCACCATTACTAACGCGCATATACTTATCGAATTCACATAAGCTATGCTCTATGTCCCTCATCTCAAATAATACGTTTTTGAATATAGATTTACCACCAAGCTTATTTTGAGTCAATCTCATAAGATCCTGCATGAATACTTGATAATCAACTTTTGTTTTCTTAGGTAGTTGTCCTCGTTCTGTACCAAATAGTATACGATGAGTACCGCGCCTAGCTCCAGGACCAGGATTAGCCCATGTATAGATGTCAGTAGCTCTGTCAAGTATCCTAGTGTGTCGTAAGTCCGTCACTAATTCATACCCTACAAAGTTACCGATCATAGAATATGATGACAATATTAATACAGATTCTTCAAGACTATTGTCGTGACGAATCGAACGTAAAATACATTCCGAATCATCCAGAATATCCCCTATAGCTTTACATACTAGATTTATCTTAGGCTCCCTACTTCCACTGTTAGTTATTATATAAGCGCCTGTGAAAGTTTTGTATCCCCTTTCTTTTCTGTCCGTAAGAAGACTTATAGCTTTTTCAGTATCCCATCTATTGACCAATCCCGATCTCCATAGCGTATTGTAAGTATCCGGCCAATTGAACATCCTAAAAATTACTATCTTCTTAAATATTGATTTAATATTATCACTCTTATTAATCTTACTTCGCAATACTTTAGTGACTCTATCATTTTCCCTGAATGGATTAGTAAATCTATATTCATTCAGGATAGTATTCCTAGTCCATGGACGAACTTTACCGGAGTCCTTTCTAAGGTATATCCTATGTCGTTCATCTACCCAATATAAAAACACATTTAATTCTTCAGTCCTCATTACCATCTTTCCATATCCTAGGTATAGTTACAGTGTAGTCCTTACCTTTAGAAGCTTCCTTAGCTATATCAAAATCTTTCTTAGTAGGTTTTCCCATATTCTTTTTTCCTACTTTATCAGGCAGTATACCCACTCTGAAAGATATGTTGTCACATCCTATGCATGGATCAAAGTTTCTGTTTTTAGCGTACAGTATTTTTCTAGCTGAATTAAACTCCTTTCCTTGCCATACGCTAGATATAGAATTATTCAAAATGTCGCCACATTTATATCTACCTCTCCAATCGTTACAGCATAGAGGAACTTTACCGTTATAATATATAGCTAATTCCCTGAAAGGTCTGGCACATCTTTTATCCAGTGAAGTTTCCAACGGAGGAGCAGCTGTCCCAGTATGATTAGAAAGTTTTCTGGAACCTACCTTGCCGCCACTAGCTCCTATGTCATCTATCAATATTATTTTCCTATGCTTTATAGGGTATCTTATATTTGGCGAATACGGTCCTGGATACCAAACAACTAGAACATCTTTATTTTTATATTCCTTTATCTTAGTCCATGCTTTCTTAGCCACTTCATAGCAATCTACAGCTAGTATGTTCAAGCCTGCTTCAAATAGTTTATCTAAACGTTCAACTACTCCAGGTTTTCTAAGTAGCATCAATCCATTAGTAGTAAGCATTAATTGAGTCTTTGGGCATTCCTTTCTAAATATACTAATTATATTTACGGTATTCGGATTCGCTAATGGTTCACCACGCATAGTGAATTCTATTTTAGATGTCCATCCTGATTCCTTAATATCATTAGCCAGTTTTTTAGCTGTTTTAATACTCATAAATTTATACTTACCAGGGGACTTTTGGATTACATGTATACTACAGAAATCACATCTTAAATTACATCCCTTGGTAAGTTCTATTTTTATAGTGTTTGGACAATCTTGGATATACTTAGGCATAATTACGATTCCGATATGAATACTGATTTAATGAAGAACCTTATCTTACCCTTCATATCTTTTATTTCAATACCTTTCGCTTCGCAATTATCAAAGATCTTAGTGGAAGTTTTATACTTCTTTATTATATCAAAAGCTAATTTACGATTTCCTCTACCTTCAAAATCCGACACTATAAGGTATTCCACTTTAGACTTACTCTTTGATTCAGATTTAGATTTTTCTCTGGTCTTGACTTTAGTCTTGACTTTAGTCTTGACTTTAGTCTTGACTTTAGTCTTAGCTTTTGATTTGACAATATCTTTGTATTCCTTTTCCTGAGCTTTAACCTTCTTTTTAAATTCCTTTAATTCTTTCTTATCCTTACTTGATGATTTTTCTTTACCTTTTGATTTCTTAACACTACCTTTACCACCTTTCGCAAATTTACTTTCCATTGAGAGATACTCCTCTTCATTGATTGAAGGGTCAACTATGACCCCGATTGACTTAATTTTAGAATACTTTTTAAAGACACTTACAGTATTTTTTTCCACCTCGTATGAATAACTACCATAATCTTTAATGCCGAAAGCTTCAAACATTATACTTCTACTTCTACCATATAGACCTACTAAATCTTGAATATTACATTCTTTATTAGATACCCTACTTATAAATTCTTGATGGTTAGGATGGCTCCATCGTGAAAGAATTGACAACAAAGCTAGTATGTGAAAATTTATAGGGTCTTTCTGTTTCTTACCAGCTGCATTTTTACCATACTCAGGTAAAGAATATCCTGCTGATTCACTTACCTCTATAAGAATTTTTATAACTTTAGACATATAAGCTATTCCTCCTGATTTTCTTAGTCTATATCTTTTTTCAAAGGCTTGTAAAAGCATCTCTTGCTCCAAACCTTTTAACTCAACTACATCTACTATTAATTCATCGATAGTATCTTCCGACATTAAATGATGAACTGTAACAGGATTCTTTTGCCCTTGTCTCCACAATCTTTGATAGAGTTGCTCGTATGTTTCTAAATCCCAAGGCATTGTAAATATGACTAGATCAGTTCCTGATTCTTGTAAGTTTAGGCCGTGCGCTATAGCTTCCTGTTGAGCTATTAGTACAGTTAATTCTCCTCTGTTCCAAGCATCTTCTATCTTAGATCCTTCTATAGGCGTCACGCCTCTACCAATGTAAGGCGCTTTAGGAAACACAGCACGAATCGCGTCAAGCTCATGGTTGAATTGATAGGCTACTAAGCATGGGCTTCCTTGTAATTCTGCTACTAGACCCTGTAAAGCTTCCAGCTTTGCCTCATGGACACACTGTACCAGCCTATTCTTAGCTGTTTTAGTAGGTTTTTTCACCCTACCGCCTGCCTTAACCCTTCTATTAGTTGTACTGGTCCGTACGGAAGCCTGAGAAAAGCCTAATTTATCTTCTATATATACGTAACCACTGGCTATTTGTCGTAATTTACCACTGGCTACGCCTGCATTAGCGGCTACTATTACACCACTCTCAACTTTAGATATGAAATCTTTCTCTACTTCATCATATATTTTTCTTGCTTTAGCTGGCAATGTAACAGGTATGAAGTTGCTAAGTAATGGAGGTAGATCTAATTCATCTTTACTGAATCTTATAACGAGATGTCTTATAGCATCGTATATTCTTTCTCTAGATCCTTCCATCAATTTCCAATCATAACCCATATAACCACTAGGATAGAAATATCGTGTTTGATACTGAGTCTTATATTCACCTAACGCTCTTCCTAAATCCAGTATATATATCTGGCCATACAATTGAATCAGGCCATTAGGTGATGGTGTACCAGTCATTATAACTCTTCTTTTAAATATTTTCAGCATTGACTTTATAGAACGGAATTTAGTTTTACTATTTGTATTTTTAAACGTAGTAGATTCATCAGAACATAGAATAGCATTCTCAAATCTTCTTCTATTAGCTACTTTCTTCATCTTACGTCTTAACCAAGGAAGTCCTTCTGGGTTTATAAGATATATATCTGCGTCTTTCTCAAACTCCTTATCCTTCTTACTACCATGCAACATACAAACTTTAAATTTAAACCCCCACTTAGCTATCTCCTTAGGCCACACAGAATTCATTATCCTTAACTTAGCTACTACTACAGCTTTATCTACATCACCTCTACTCATTAATATTCTAAGCGCTTCTAAGAATATTAGTGTCTTACCTAAACCAGGAGCTAAAAAAAGAGCAGCTAGTAAATTATCTACTACGAACTTAATAGATTTACCCTGATACTTCTTAAACTTTATTCCTTTGTTTCTTGTAAATTTCGATGGCTTCTTCGTATGTATGCGCCGTGAAAACCCCATATCCCAACTCCCTTAGCTGTTCATGTCTGTATTCTTGCAATGGTTCTAGATCAGTATCTACACGTTTAAATTCTATGAAGAAAGAACCTTCTGGGAAGATAGTAAGCCTATCTGGATAACCTCGATTACCATGAAGAGTCATCTTTATACATATGCAGCCATCTTCCTCAACGGTTTTAACATAAGTATTCTCCGCTTTTATTTCAGGATCATATTTCACTAGGATTTTCCATCTGTTCCATCCTTATCTGCATTTCCTCCATTCTGGATGTTAAGGAGTCTACAGAATGGCTAAGATTATTAATATCAGATTCAAGACTTCTTATTTTTCTATTGACATCATGTAATTCATAGTTATCCGCTTTACCATTCAAATTTGATTTAACTCTATTTATCTCACTTTCCAATCTTCCTAAATCCGACATTGGATTATTAAACATACTATTCCTCTCCTAACCTTCTTCACATGGACCGCCTTTACTAGCGGCAAAATCACACCACTTACAATTGTAACTAGGACACGGTTTAAATTCAGTATCTGTAAGCATAGGCTTTACTTTCTTCTCCCACTTAAGCTGCAACTTTCTTAAATCTTTTCTATGGTAAGTTTCACCTTCTACTTTCTCATCTTCAGATCCTTTCCAATCCAAGTACCACAATTCACTTCCAACTTTATTAACTTTAGGGAAGTGAACCATTGTCTGTATAGAGTACAACTCACCTTGACTTTCATGTGTGTCGTATTTATTACCTGTCTTGTAATCTACATCTGTAGCTTCATCACCTTCAACCACTAACAAGTCAGCTTTTCCACGACACCAAACATTATTCCAATCATCGTACGTAGAAGGGTTCCATACTTTATTATCTAAGGATACAGCCAGATCTATTTCCGTGTACACTTCAATTCCACATTTCCTCATAGATTTAACTGTCAAAAATTCTTTCCTGAATCTAGACAGTTCCTTAGGTATTCCAGATATCTTACCCTGAACTAAACTCTCAGCTTTAGCATGTACTATATTACCTCTGTCCATAGCGTAGTTATAATCAGACTTTATTTTATCTATGAACTTACACTTAGCCTTGAAAGGACATTTATTATATACAGAATAA
>SDBU01002383.1_pt1 | contig 25099 bp, 21 predicted proteins | sample 2277071 | NCBI WGS metagenome assembly SDBU01 (sample SAMN10397929, study PRJNA504765) | marine sediment metagenome | isolation source: marine sediment core GS08_GC12, 126 cmbsf | place: Arctic Ocean: Gakkel Ridge, Loki's castle | collected 2008
CTTTTGAAGTAGGCTATTCAGATCAAAGTTATTTTTGCAAGGTGTTTAAAAAAAATGAAGGAATGTCACCTTACGGTTATAAAAAAAGAATGAAAAGATAGCGAAATTTACCTTAGTATTAAAACATTGAAAAGACTTCCTTTATATCATCGTTGGGAGAAAAATTGATGAACATTATTTTGTCTGAATCATTTTTTAATAGGGCAATTCGCATTCTGAATAAGTTCAGATACATATGCACCATTGCTAGGATGAAAGAAGTAAACTAAAATAGAAGCAAAAAGAGGTGCATAGGGATAATGAAGAGGAGCATTGGAACAGCTACTTACCTGTCCTATACTCGACCTTATTGGGGAAAGGTCATATCCAGGTTAAACTATATAGATAAATTATCCCCTAAGGCTAAGGTAAGATATAAGGCCATTAACCTGTACGACTCCGGAGATTATTCTCTAGAACAGATCTGTGAGATCTTTGAAATAAATAGGAGTACCTTTTACAGGTGGAGAAAAAACTATAAACAAAGTAGAGTTCAGAGCTTAGAAGATAGATCCAGAAGGCCTCAAAGAGTAAGGTCCAAAGTAGTAAGGAATCATCAAGTAGAGATGCAGGTCTGTCAAATAAGAAGGAAATATCCTTACTTTGGTAAAGAGAAGATAAAAAGAATACTAGAAAGGGATTATAAAATAAATATCTCGGTCTCCTCGGTAGGCAGGATCCTAACTCAGTACAGGTCTGTTCTCCCCAAAGTCAAGATACAAACCAAAAGAATTAAAACTTTAAAGAAGAAGAGAATCAGGTTAGCCCAGGTAAAAAAAGATATGAAGGGAATTATATCTGAATGGATACAGATTGATACCATAGAATTAAACTTAAGATTTACTAAAATCTTTCTTTTCTCTGCGGTAGATCCCTTATCTAAGCTTTATTACCTAAGAGCTTATCATAGAACTACCAGTTTAAATGCTCGAGATTTTCTCTTCAGGCTGACTTATCTTCATAATCATAAAATTAAATATCTACAGATAGATAATGGTTAAAGAGTGGGAAAAGCATTTTGTCCAAGAGGTTGAGAAAAGAAAGATTACCTTGGTTTACAATTATCCTAAGTCTCCCAAGATGAATGCCTTTATAGAAAGAGTAAATGGTACGGTCCAGACCGAATATCTAGATAGATTTTACGAAGAGACCAATATAGCTAAGATTAATGAAATACTATATGATTGTCTAATCGAGTATAACTTCTATCGACCTCATAGGAGTTTAAATCTTTTGACTCCCATTGAATATTGTAGTAAGTTAAATAACAGAGATGTTTCAATGGTGCAAATGTATTGGACCCAGACACATTCTTGTATTTTCGCGTATGTTGCAGTACACTATATTTAAACTAGCAATATATAAATCTTAAAATTATGTGCGTTGTAATCTTTCTTGTTTTGAAAATTAAGAATATTAATATTCTATAGGAAAAATTACATGCATGACCAATTTATTTTAAGCTAAGTGTAAAAACTACTCGAAACTAGTACTATTTAATGAAAATATTAATTTGTTTATTATTTGAAGAATTAAGTTGTATTAAAAAATTCAGAAATAGGAGATTATAATTGTATTGTTCTATAGCATTTATCGCTCCGTATAAAAAATTAGGTGAATTATTTTCTGAAGTCTGCCGAGAGATGAATAAAAATATATCAGTGGTAATTGGAGATCTAGAGGAAGGAGCCCGCAAGGCAGTTGAATTAGAAGAACAAGGAGTAGATGTATTGATTAGCAGAGGTGGAACAACAATTGCCATTAAGAAAAAAGTAACGAGTATTCCTGTTGTTGAAGTTCAAGTTAGTGGATATGATCTTATCCGTGTTCTTCACCAGGTCCAACAAGAAACAGACAGGCTTGCTATCGTTGGTTTCAGCCCTTTTACTTATGGCATTGAAGATCTGGGAAATATTATGGGCCTTAATCTTAAGATCTTAACTATAAAAGAAGATTGGTACAACCAACCTTCTTTTATAGAAAAAAAACTTATTGAGATAAAGGAGCAAAATTACCATTGGGTGGTTGGAGATAATGTTTCTGTAAAAATAGCTAAACAATTAGGGATGAATGCTCTTCTAATTAGATCAGGTAAAGAGACCTTAGCTCAAGCAATTTTAGAGGCAGAAAGAGTAGCTAAGGTTAAAAAGCAGGAAATTGAAAAAACTAAACGTATAGAAAGTATTATTAACTTTGCTTATGAGGGTATAATTAGTGTAGACCAGAAGGGTGTTATTGATACATTTAACCCCTGGGCAGAAGAAATTTTTGAAAAGAAAGCATATAAAGTAATAGGAAAAAATATAAAAGAGATTCTTCCTGCTATGGATCTTTTAAAAACTATCCGCAAAGGTGATAGAGAAGAAGACAAGGTGTGGACAATTGGAGATAATAAAATTGTGGCTAATGTCATTCCCATTAAGATTAATGATGAAGTAGTTCGGGTCATAGCTACTTTTCATAGGATTTCTCAAATACAAAAAATGGAACAGAGGATAAGGGAAAAATTATACTTAAAAGGACATGTTGCTGAAAATACTTTTGAAGATATTGTTGGACAAAGTCCAGCAATAGAGAAGGCCAAAGAAGAGGCAGAAAATTATGCACAAGTTGATTCACCTCTATTAATTTATGGTGAAACTGGAACTGGCAAAGAACTCTTTGCTCAAGCTATACATAATGCTAGCCCGCGTAAAGATAATCCATTTGTGGCTTTTAATTGTGCTGCTATTCCAGAAAATCTTCTGGAAAGCGAACTTTTTGGATATGTTGAAGGTGCATTTACCGGTGCAAAAAAGAAAGGGAAAATGGGTCTCTTTGAGCAAGCTCATAAAGGTACTATTTTTCTTGACGAAATTGGAGAAATTTCACCAGATATTCAAGCTCGATTGTTAAGAGTTCTTCAAGAGCGTAAGGTTAGAAGAGTGGGGGCTGATAAATTGATTCACGTTGATATCAGAATTATAGTATCCACTAATAAGGATCTCTATCAATTGGTTGAGAAAAAGAAATTTAGAGAAGATTTATATTACCGAATAAATGTGTTAAATTTAAACCTTCCTCCTATACGGGAGCGAAGACAAGATGTACCTTTATTAGTAAATTTTTTTATCAAAAAGTACAGACAAAGACTGAAAAGAGCAGTGGAAGGTATTTCAACAGAAGGTATACAAATTTTAGAAAATTACACTTGTCCAGGAAATGTTAGACAGTTAGAAAATATCGTGGAAAGGTTAATGGTTAGGACCAAAGAAGATTATATCAGGACTAGTTTAGTTAGAGAGATTATGAGCTCTATACCAGGAAATAATCTTGGATTAAATAGAGTTGATTTCTTTAAGAAGGATATAAACATTCCTTTAATGGGGAGCTTAGAAGGAATTGAAAGAAACATCATTAAAAGAGTTATTCAAGAAGAAAAAGGAAATAAAGCCGCTGCAGCAAAAAGATTGGGTATTGGCAGGACCACATTATGGAGAAAGTTGAATAAATAATTAATAGTCAATCAAATCTATATATTTTCATTATGAAACGCTTTTCAAAATGAAACTTTGTATGTTTTTTATCTCTCAAAGCTAATTTGAATAGTGTTTTTTTATTAATATTTTATATTCAAATAGTTTCAAAATAAAACGTATTATTTAAGAGCATTGTTTATTATATTTTAATCATTATTTTTTATTGGCACTTTTACCTTTAAATATAAGGAAATATTAAAAATTATTTTAAAAGATGAAAGATTGGCACGATAATTGCTTATTTTACTAAATAGAAAGAATAATTAAAAATAATCACTAAAGTATAATTTTTTTAAAGAAAGATAAGGTAAAAATATGCTCTATATAATAGCAGATGATTTAACCGGGGCAAATGATACGGGGGTTCAATTTTCTAAAAAGGGATATAATACGATTGTTTCAATATTAGAAGAATCAGAGAATATAATCATTCCTCATGAAGCAGATGTTTTAGTAATTGATACTGAGACCCGGGAAGCGGATGCTAAAACTGCTTGCCAAAGATTAAGAAATGTATTAAAAAAGATAAGTTTTAGTGATAAAGATATATTCTATAAAAAAGTAGATTCGACTTTAAGGGGTTGTATAGGGGTAGAACTTGAAGAGATGATGAACGTTTTAGAAAAAGATATCTGTATTTTTACCCCTACTTTCCCTTCTTATAAACGCATCACTATTGGTGGATACCTTATTATAAATGGCAAGCCTTTAGGGTTAAGTAAATATTATAGTGGTGATCTAAAGGAAGGGGAGGCTTCTTTTATACCTTTCATATTAAAACGGCAAACTAGTCTTCCCATAGCTAGAGTAGATTTCATAGATGTTATTAAAGGCCAAGAGGTTATTTTTGAAAAGCTAAATAAATTATATCAAGAGGGGAATAAAATTATAATAGTTGATGCTACTGAGGAAGTGCATCTAAAGGATATTCTTAATGGTATTAATAGATTTGAGGGCTCAGTTTTATACGCTGGTTCAGCTGGCTTGGCTAATTGTTTTCCCGAAAGCAATAATAAGAATAGTAGTTCAAAACTTAATATAGAAAAGACTGAAGGACCCATTTTAATAGTTGGTGGTTCACGAAATCCGATAACAAAATCTCAGATAACCCATCTTAAGAGGGAAATAAAAATTTTTGAGTTAAACATTGATATAGAACAAATTTTGTCTAATAGGAAGACAATTTTAGAACATTATCTATCAGATTCAATTACCTTTATAAAAAATGGGCAACATTTAGTTATTCATACTGACCCTCTTTATAATGATAAGGAGAACATAAACAATAAGCTAATGCAAAAATATAATCTTAGCTTTAGAGAATTAGAATTAGTTATTAGAAAGTTTTTAGGAGAACTTACAGCAAAAATAGTAAGGAATAGTCCTGCAAGAAATTTAATCTTAACGGGAGGGGATATAGCTTTAGGAGTTTGTTCTGCCCTTGGCATCAAAAATTTAAATATTGTAGATGAGCTCTTGCCCGGTATCCCACTTTCTATAGCGAACCCTAAAAATTTTAATTTAAAAATAGTTACTAAAGCAGGCGGATTCGGTGAGAAGGATACCTTATTTAAGTTAATCAAGAAGCTTATCGATTAGGAGGTAAAGGTTTTAACCCTAAATTAAATGAGAAAACCGATTATTAGTATTACTATGGGAGACCCTGCAGGCATTGGAGCAGAAATTATTGTAAAGGCTTTAAGTAATAAAGAGATTTATAAAAGGTCAAATCCAGTAGTTATTGGAAGTAAAATAGTAATGAAAGATGCCCTAAGTTTTATTCCTTCAAATGTAAAGTTAAATATTATTGAAGACATAGTACAGGTTAAAGGGAATTTTGGTATTATTGAACTTATAGATCTACACAACATACAGCTTAATGAATTTAAGTATGGAGAAGTTAGTGCAAAAGCAGGGAAAGCTTCCATTGACTATATCTTTAAAGCAATTGAAATAGCTCAACAGAGAAAAGTAGATGCAGTGGTAACCGGGCCTATTCATAAGAAAGCGATTAACGCTGCTGGTTATCATTATGCAGGGCATACAGAAATTTTTGCAGAAAAGACTAATACTAAAGATTACGCAATGATGCTATCCGATAAAGAAATGCGAGTGATTCATGTTTCTACACATGTTTCATTACGTAAAGCTTGTGACCTGGTGAAAAAAGATCGTGTGTTAACCGTCATCCGTTTGGCAGATAAGGCTATGAAGGATTTGGGGATTGAAAAACCGAGAATTGGAGTTGCAGGATTGAACCCCCATGCTGGTGAGGATGGGTTATTTGGTGAAGAAGAAATAAAGGAAATTATTCCAGCCATATATCTGGCAAAAGAAGAAGATATTACTGCTGAAGGACCTATTCCCCCGGATACAATTTTTTCTAAAGTGAAAGGTAACCAATATGATATTGCTGTGGTAATGTATCATGATCAGGGTCATATACCAATGAAGGTTCTAGGATTTAAATATAACAGAAGAACTAATAAATGGTCAACCATGAGTGGAGTGAATATTACCGTGGGTCTTCCTATTATTAGAACTTCGGTTGACCATGGCGTAGCTTATGGAAAAGCTGGTGAAGGAAGGGCAAATGAAGATAGTATGTCTGAGGCAATTATGATGGCAATTGAGTTAGCCGTTTAATGTTTATTTCGTATTGAAAAAAGAGAGATACTAAATTTAACAATTTTATTAATGGAGAGAGAAATTGGATATGTTCAAAAGAATGTATAGTGAATTCCAAATTTCAAAAACAGAAATAAACTCCGAAGGAGGAATGATTGTATCAGGCCATAAATTGTCTGCAGAGGCTGGTGCAAGAATATTAGAAGAGGGCGGGAATGCATTTGATGCTGCAGCAGCCGCAATTTTTGCCACTTGGGTTGTAGAACCAGAAAATTGTGGTCTTGGAGGTGTTGGTCGAGGTGTAGTATATAATTCAAATATTGATGAAACCAAAGTTTTATCATTTACTGGACGTGTTCCAGCAGCAGCTTCAAGTAATATGTTTGAACTACAGGAAAGCCTAGATCCGTGGGGGAGATGGCGTAAGGTTAAAAATGATGCAAATATGGTAGGTCCAAAATCACATATGGTACCTGGTATGCTGGCTGGAGTATGTGCTGTTATTGATAACTATGGTACTATGTCACTTGGTAGATTATTGGAACCAGCAATTGATTTAGCGCGTAATGGATTTGATGTTGACGGTTATACTGCTCTTCATATAGGAAACAATCTTAGTAGGATACGCGAATACCCTTTAACTTCAGAAATATTTGCTCCTGATGGAGTACCTCCTAAACCAGGAAGTTCCCATCAAAAAGGTTCAACTTTATTCCAAAAAGATTTAGCAAATACTATGGAAAGAATTGCAGAAGAAGGACCAGAGGTTTTTTATGGTGGAGAGATCGGAAAGCGAATTGAAAAATATCTTAGTTCAATCGGGGGGATTTTAACCGCAGATGATCTTTTTATCTACTCACCAGAATTTAATCATCCTACGAGAATAGGTAGTTATCGTGGTTACAAGTTAATATGGGCTGATGGATATTTTGTAAATCTTATATTGAATATTTTAGAAAATTTCGATCTTCGATCGATAGGACCCGACCACCCTATATATTACCATCTTATGATTGAATCTATGCGTTATGCTTTTGCTGCAATTCTTGAATATTTGGGAGATCCTATTGTACGACCATCTCCAGTAGAGGGACTATGGAGTAAAAGTTATGCTGAGGAAATTGCAAATTGTATTAATACAAAAGAAGCCAGTGCTAAGGTAAATATTCCTGATCCATGGCCACATGAAACTAGGATTACAGGACAAAGACCTCCAAATACTAGAAAAACAGCAGGAGGTTGTATTGATCTTGGAACAAGCCAGGTTATTACCGCCGACAAAGAAGGAAATTTAGCTACATTTAATATTACACATTCTGGACCTTTTGGGTCATTTGTAACAATTCCACAAACTGGCATTTTATTAAATGGTGCTATGGTATCTATGGACCCAGAACCGGGGAAATCTAATTCAATTCATCCAGATCGTCGAGCGATGAGTTTTTCTGCCCCAGTTTTAGTTTTAAAAGATGATAAGCCCAAATTAGTTTTTTCAGGATCAGGTGGGAGAACTATTATTAGTAGCCAAGTGTTTGTATTATCAGGTGTATTAGATTTTGGGAAAAGTCCACAAGAAGCAATAGAAACTCCTCGATTACATTGTGAAACCGGTAAAGTTTTTATAGATCAGAGAATTAATGACGAAGTGTTACAGAAGCTAATCCTTATGGGGCATTCTATTAAAGTAATAGATGAAACATTCCATACACCGTATTTTGGTCGACCGGTTTCGATCGAAGTTTTGACCAAAGACCAAAAATATCGTAGTGGGATTTCACATTTGCATAGAACAGCCGCTATTGGGCTATCAAAAAGTAAATAAAACTATATGGTTACTACCCAAAAAAGTACCCATACTTTACAAATAGTATTCGATGGTATCAAGCAACATATTTAAATTATTTATTCATAGCACCTTGAAAACTTAATCAGCAAAAATAGCTGAAACCCTTTATTTTATTAGCGTTTTATGGTATGATAAGTCATAAAAATACTAACAAATAAAGGAGGTTACCGATGTCCTTTTACCTAAATAACGCACAACAAATGGCCATCAATGATTCTCTATTATCACTTACCGAAAGAGAAATGAAACATCTTATGAGCTCCTGGGCAGAAACCTTCAGTAAAAAGATATTCCCTTTCATAGCCGAAGACCGATTTAGCATATTATATAGTGATAATCCGGCCTCCCGGCCTAATAATCCGGTAAACCTTGTTTAGTAGATACTCACTTAATAGGGTAAACGTCTATTTCGGACTTCTCATCTTAAGGGATATATTTCGCCAATCAGATGAAGATGCCCTCAATTCTTTAATGTTTGATATCAGGTATCAGCATGCACTACATACGACCAGCTTTTCCGAACAGCCGGTATCCAAAAAAACAGCCTGACCAACTTCGGGCAGCGGTATACAGATACAACTAGGAACACGGTATTGACCTTATCCAGGAAGAGATAGAAGCACAGGCTAAAACATTCTCTAAAATACTTAAAATAGATGGTAAGACCGTCCGAATGGACTCCCTGATGGTAAGCTCCTCCTGCCGGAAATTATCCCGTTTGGAGATTGTCTACTCTACAGTTTCCCGACTCATAAAGGTAATAGACAAAAATACCTTACCGGAATACTTTAAACCCTATTTAGATGAAAGCCATTATAATGCTACCATCTACCGCTCCAGGGATAAAGATTTAAATACTAAAATCAAGAGAGTACTAAAAGATGGCTTAAAACTCTATTCCCTATATAGAAAGGATAAAGAGATAAGCGATACCGAAGAGTTTAAACTCCTTGCCCGGATGTTAAAAGAATAAACACGAAAAGGTAGGATAAAATCTTCTAAAGAGATAGCCCCTAATTCCTTACAAAACCCTACTGATCCGGATGCTACCTACCGCAAAAAAGGTAAGAAGAAACACATCGGTTATACCGCAAATATCATAGAGAAGTTTGATGATGACAATCGGATGATCACCGGCTATGACTTACAAAAGAATACCTACAGTGACCAGAAATTTGCTAAGATACCATTAAAAGATTGGGTAAAGGTACTACTACTCTTGCAGATGGTGCCTATTTCTCCGAAGATATAGACAAGAAAGCCAAAGGCATAAAGATGGTCCCTTTGATAAGAAACACTGTAACGATTGCCCCTTCCGTAAAGATTGTCCGGTAATAAAACAGAAGAAGAGTTATCTCTTTAAAGTATCAGAGAAAACCTTACACCGCTCTCAACTTATCACTAAGATGGGAACTTTGGAGTATCAAGAGCTGGCCAAAAAATGAGCCGGGGTTGAGGCTATCCCATCCATACTTCGCAGGAGGTACAAGATAGATCATCTGCCGGTAAGGGGAGAAGCACGTTAAAGGTGTGGTTAGGGTTTAAGATATCGGCCATAAACTGTAAGAGATTGATAAAGGGGTTGATGAATAGCCCTATACCCGAGCTTTCCACTCTTCTATATAACTATTTATTTTCGTTATTCAGTTTTCAAAGGACATATAGAGTTAAATTTGCTACTTAGGTAAAATATGTTAGTTTAAATAGTTAGTTTTTGGGATATAATCACTATATATGAGATCAATGGATGTTTATCAATATGTAGGTTTTTAAATATTGTAAGGAGGTTTTACTTTTGAAGAACTTTATCTATAATATACAAACTAAAATTGAGGTAGGTTTTTCTGAAAGCAGAAATATTTCAAAATATGTAGCAGAGATAGGATCAAAAAAGGTATTATTAATTGCAGACCATTTTTTAATACAGAAAGGTTTAATTGATTTTATAATTTATGAGTTAAAGAAGAAGAGTTATTCTTTGACAATATTTGATGAAATAAAAAATGAACCTACAATATCAGAAATTGATTCTGTAATCGATAGATTTTCTAAAAATAATTTTGATATTGTAATAGGTATTGGAGGTGGAAGTACAATAGATACAGCAAAAATATTATCTGTTTCTAAAGGAATTAAAGGTACCATAAAGAAATACTTTGGGACAAATACTATTAATGGTTCTGGGCTTCCCACTATTATGATCCCAACTACTGCAGGAACTGGATCAGAAGTTACTCCCAATACTATAGTAAAAGATGAAAAAGAAAGCTGTAAAAAAGCAATTGTCAGTCCCTATCTAATACCGAATATCGCAATTCTTGACGCTGAACTTACATTGTCCCTTCCGCCTAAAAATACAGCTGAAACAGGAATCGATGCTTTCACCCATGCCATAGAATGTTTTGTCTGTAAAAAATCTAATCCCATAAGTGATTTATTTGCATTAGGTTCAATGAATTTAATCAGTTCAAATCTACTCAAAGCGGTAAAGTCTGGAAATGATAAAAAAGCTCGTTACAATATGTTATTAGGTAGTTTATATGCTGGAGTTGCATTAGTTAATTCAGGGGGAGGGGCTGTTCATGCTTTAGCTTATCCATTAGGTGGTAAATATAATATAAGTCATGGATTGTCAAATGCTGCTCTTTTAGCAGATGTTATGGAATTTAACGCTGAAGCAGTTCCAGCAGAAAGATTTTTAAAGGTTGCTCAGGCAATGAATATTGAAACATATAAACTACCAGATGACGAAATTATAAATAAAGTTTTACAGACAATAAGAGAATTAGTTAAAGATGTCGGAATTAAGATTAATTTATCAGGAATTACAGAATCAGAGATAAATGAATTGGCAAAATCAGCTTTATCTATTAAACGGCTTATGGATAATAATCCACGTTCTCTTCAATATCATGATGTAGTATGTATATATAAAAGCACTGTTAAATTAAGGAAGTAGAGTGGTATAAACAAGATCTATTTTTTGTATTAGACAAATTATAGGTTTTCAGAAAACTCGTTCTTTAAAAATTAAATATTAGGAAGGAAAGGTTTTGCAAAACGAATCTTATCTTTATTACCTGTCTTAACAGCAGTAAAGGCAACCAGAAGGACGGTAATGTGGGAGATAGTACAGTGATTAGAGATAGCCCAGAGTTCTCTGAAACTCGAATTTTGCATACAAAGGTCAAGTAACCTGGAAAATACCCTTTCACATCTACTGATGAGATTATAAGCTTTCTTGAATTTCGGAATGCCATAGGCAATCTGTTTGCGGATGTCTCCGCTAAGTACCTTAAGCATAGATAAAACAACCTGTACCTTTAATAACTGTTGGTGTATCCAGGGACAGAAGGGGTGTTCTTTTCTAAACTTTTTAGAAGAGTTTCAGAGTTTTCTGAAAGGTACAAATAAATAATAAAAAGGGGGTGAATAATTATTAAATGATTTATTTTCTACTTGTTTAAGAAGAGTTTAAGAAAATAAGATTATAAATATATTTTACGAGGAGGAATAAAATGAAAATGAAGAAGAATTATTGGTTAGTTCTGTTTTTAATTGTTAGTATAGTGTTGGTTAATACAAATGTGATTTTTGCAAATAATCCAGTGAAAAGAGGTGGCACTCTACATTTTACTTATTCTATGGGCTCAATAGAAACATTTGATCCTCTCAAGGCTGCTGGAGGAGTTCAAAAGGGGGGTTACGCATATCTTATGTATGATGCCCTTTTAGCTACCTCTTTAAATCCTGAAACCAATGAAGTATCTATTGAACCTCAATTGGCGACAGACTGGGAATTTAGTAGCGACGGAAAAACATTGACTCTTTATTTAAGAAAAGGGGTAAAATTTCATGATGAAAGTGATTTCAACGCAGAGGTTGCAAAATGGAATATTGAACGTTGGTTAAATCACCCCGAATCACTTATTAAAGAAGAATTCAATGAATTGATTGACAGCGTAGAAATAATCGATGAGTATGTTATTAAGGTAAATCTTAAAAAATATTCAGCCTCACTATTATGGTCATTAGCTACTTATCCTCCAACGAGTATAGTTTCAAAAAAAGCTGTCGAAGAGCTTGGTGAAGACAAATTTGGCCGTATTGGGGTAGGAAGTGGACCATTTAAATTTAAAAATTATATTATAGATTACGAATTGACATTAGAAAAATTTGATAATTATTGGGAAAATGGAGAGGACGGAAAACCACTACCTTACTTAGATTCGGCAGTATATCACTTTATTGATTCTTCGGTTGCAGTAAATCGTTTAATAGCAGGCGATATTGATCTAGTTCTTGAACCTACAATTGAGGGTGTTGACAGAATAAAAACAGATAAAGATTTTGAGATAGTTCCTATGGAAAGCTATGGGAGACATTATGGTACACTCTCTTTTAATTGGCCACGAGTATTAAATGACAATGAATTTGTTGGCCGCAATAAAAAAGTTCGTCTAGCTTTCTTTCGCGCTATTGATAGAGAGAGGATTAGCAATGCTTTAGGCTTGGGATTGGGATTAGTTAAACCGAATGAATATGCTTGGTTCAGACCTATTTCTATTGGATGGAATCCAGATGCTTGGCCTGACATTTCATATGATCCTGAAAGTGCTCGTGAACTCCTTGAAGAAGCAGAATATACGACGGATAATAGACCAGAGATAACAATTACATATATTTCAAGAGAACCTGATAATACTATTGCTTCAATGCTATTACCAATATTAAATAAAGTAGGTTTTGATACAAAGATTGAACCCCTTGAACGAAGCGTGTGGATTAGCCGAATGAGAGAAGGGAGCTTTGAAGTCCAAATGGGAGGAGCAGCACCTATACCAAATACTTTAATGATTCTTCAGATGAGGTTCCAAACTGCGGGACGTGGTAATTGGCCAATGTATTCCAATCCTAAAGTAGATGACCTTATCGGAAAGGCAGATAAAACTGTTAATAAAGAAGAAAGGGATAAATTTATAGAAGAAGCAATTCTATTAGTAGAGAATGATTTGGTTACTGGAGCGATTTATTTCACTCCCCCTCTATACGCAAAAGTAAAAAGTCTTAAAGGGTTTCGTGAATTAGGACCAGGTAACAATATGCGTTCTATATGGTTTGACAAATAAAAAAAGAAATAGAAATTCAATAAATAGTAAAATGATAAGAGGTAAGAATTAAAATAGTATAAATAATGGAGCCCAGATTAGAATTTTAAATCTGGGCTCCATGAAATGATATAACACTTAGTTGTAATATATATATGGGGGATAATGTCCAATTGTTGAAAAGAATATTAGCAGATCGATTATTGTGTTTTTGTTTAATCTGTGTTTTTCTGTTAGTTTTTATTGCATTGATTGCAGATTATTTACCTTTATATAATCCTGAAGAATTAGTATCGTCTCCATTACTATCTCCTAATCGGGAAAATATATTCGGTACCGATAGAATTGGTCGCGATTTATTTAGCAGGGTTATATATGGAAGTCGATATTCACTATTCATTGGGTTTGTAACTGTTTTAATTGGTTTAGTATTTGGAGTTCCTTTAGGTATTATAGCAGGTTATTCAGAATTGTTAAGAAGTATTCTTATGCGTTGTGCAGATTTTCTATGGGCATTTCCTAGTATTTTACTAGCTATAGTACTTGCTGCTGCTTTTGGACCAGGGATACGTGTAGTCATTATAGCTTTGGCTGTATCTCAAATACCATCAAATGCAAGACTGATATTTGGCCAAACTCTTGTAATTAAAGAACTTTCATATGTAAAGGCTGCAGAAGCTAGTGGGGCAAATATTTATCGTCTTTTATTTAAACATATTCTCCCTAATGTAATTAGCCCGGTACTAGTTGCATTACCTCTAAGATTAGGAACAGTTATTATCTCCGAGACTAGTTTAAGTTTTTTGGGAGTGGGTATTCAACCTCCTACTCCAAGTTGGGGCTTAATTTTGCGTGAAGGTTTTAAAATTATTTATAGATCCAGTTGGTCTTCTATTTTTCCTGGTTTAGCAATATTCTTTTTAGTATTATTACTGATTATTATTGGAGATAGATTAAATAATATATTGGATCCAAAAAGAAGACTTGTTAATAAAAAAGCATTAATTTAAGGAGGAATATTAGGTGTATACATATATTACAAGAAGATTTCTACAGATAATTATTGTAATTTTATGTATCACTATTTTTTCTTTCATTTTAACAGTAGTAATTCCTGGTAATGCAGTATTAGCTTTAATAGGTCCTGAAGGGGCTAGTGAAGAATATATACAATATATGGAACATAAGTTAGGAATTGATCAACCGATACATATTCGTTATTATCATTGGTTTTCTGGAGTAATCACCGGTAAGCTTGGCATATCGTCAAGAACAAGACAACCAGTTGCTTTAATGTTGTGGCAAAGACTTCCGGTCACTATTGAATTAATATTAATGTCAGTCGTTATAAGTGTAATAGTATCTTTGTTCAGTGCACTAATATCAGTCCGTTATTATGGGTCATGGCCTGATAATCTAATTCTTATTATTACCAGTGCTGCTACAGCAATTCCTAGATTTTGGATTGGTATGATGTTAATGCTTGTATTTTCTGTAAAATTTCGCATTCTTCCTTCCGGAGGCTTTATACCTATCAGTGATGGTATAGGAAAAAATCTATCCTCGATGATTATGCCAGTTATAGCCCTTACACCTATACTATTTGCATCATTAACTAGACAACTTAGGTCTTCTATGATTGAGCAATTACAAGAGGATTATACTAGGACAGCAAGATCAAAAGGAGTAAAAGAATCAGTAGTGTTACGCAAACATGTTTTAAGAAATGCATTAATACCATCAATCTCGGTATTAGGGCTTACGCTTGGCCGCCTTGTAGGAGGATCAGTTATAATTGAGGTAGTGTTTTCTTTACCCGGGGTGGGTAAGCTTATAATGGATGGACTTCTTTTTAGGGATATAGCGGTTGTCCAAATTGGATTATTAATTCTTGGAACTTCTGTATGTTTTATGAATTTTGTAGCTGATTTAATGTACGCTGTTGTTGATCCACGAATAAGATATAAATAAATAACTTTAGTTTATAAATACTTTAATCTAGTGAGAACTTCACATCTGTAAAGGCGTGGGTATCTATACAAAACTAATATATTCTTCATGAAAATAATTTTTAGGAGTGATAACATTGAGAATTATTGATCTACGTAGCGATACTGTAACTTTACCCAATAGGAAGATGAAAGAAGTTATGCTTACCGCAGATTTGGGTGATGATGGCTATTTTGAGGATCCTACTATATGTAAACTGGAAAAAAAAGCTGCAAATATTTTTAAAAAGGATTCAGGTTTATTTGTAGCGAGTGGAACAATGGCTAATATGGTATCGTTGGGAGCTTTAGCAAACCACGATGATATAGTTTTCGTGGATTCACTTTCACACATCTATAGATGCGAAGAGGGTATTTCTAAATATCTTCACCTAAAAGTTGTTCCTATCGAAGGATTACATGAGAAATTACTTGCTAATGAAGCATTGAGTTTACCTAATATAGGAAATAATTCAGTAAATAAAAAAATACTCTGTTTAGAAAATACTTTTGCTATGAAGTATGGAGTACCTATAAATTCTATGCAAATTGAACGAGTATGTGATTTTGCGAAAAAGCATAATTTATTGGTTCATATTGACGGATCAAGAATTTTTAATGCTATAATTGCACTTAAACAATCACCAGTTGATTTAGCTAAAAGAGTTAATACTTTAAGTTTTTGTTTATCTAAAGGTTTATCATGTCCTTATGGAGCTATTGTTGTTGGTAATAAAGAAAATATTTCTAGGGCTAGAATTGTTCGAAACCAATTAGGAGGGGGGTTAAGACAAGGAGGATTGATGGCAGCTACTGGTATCTTTGCACTAGATCATATGATTCATCGTTTGAATGGGGATCATCGTAGAGCTCGATTACTAGCCGAAGGATTGAATTCACAAGGTTATAAAATTGATATTAATTTAGTTAAAACTAATATTTTATTTCTTTACACTAAAACAGATAGATATAAAGACTCTCTTCAATCATTTTTATTCGAACATGGCGTCAGGGTTATAGCTAAATATAATAAAATGATTAGGATGGTTACTCATTATGAGATAAACGATGAAGATATTAAAAAAGTTTTATATTTGACAGAAATATTTTTAAAGAATAATAGAAACCATTATTAAGAATATATCTCAAATCTAAACTGTTTTTAAAGTTAATATTTAGAAAAATTCATATGAAGGGGGTATTTTTGATGAGTATAATAGCCGTAGAAAATGTTAATCTTATAAGTGGTAATGATGACGACGGTGTTCTTAATAATGTTACAGTACTTATTGAAAATAAGTTAATAAAAAAAGTAAAGAAGACACCACAAATTAGTTTTGATCGTAATTCATATAAGATAGTAGACGCAACTGATAAATGGTTAATGCCAGGATTAATAAATTGTCATGACCATTTATTTAATAAAAACTGGGGTAATTTATCATCAAATATAGAGAGAAAAGCTTGGCAAATGGAGTTTTTTTTAAGATCGCCAGGATATCAAGCATTAGAATCAGCTAAAAACTCCTGGGAAGAACTCAAACAAGGGGTAACTACAATTAGGGACTTAGGTGGGCCTAGTGTAAAAAATCAAAAATCGCCTAATTATACTAATGTGGATTTGAGAAAAGCTATTGAATCTGGACTCTGTGGACCAAGAATATTAGCTTGCCGTTTAGCTATTAACATAACGGGAGGTCATGGCTATCCATGGTATGGAATAAGAGAAGCAGATGGGACAAATGAGGTTCGTAAAGCTGTACGAGAACAATTAAAAGGTGGTGCTGATTGTATTAAAATTATGAGTGGGGGTGGTTTTGCGCATTATCCTGAGGAAGATCCCAATTTTGAAGAATTCAGTATCGAAGAAATTAAAGTTGCAGTTGAGGAAGCACATAAAAGAGAAAAATTGGTAACTGCCCATGCAATATCAAGTAAAGCTGCAAAAAATGCTATATTGGCTGGAGTTGATACAATTGAACATGGATTTATGATTGATGAAGAAACAGTTAGATTAATGTTTGAAAATAATGTTTCATTTGTACCAACTATGATAGTTCCACTTAAAATTTTGCAGAGAGATGCTTCACCTTTACATAGTTTAATAAAAGGAATAGTCCCGGAACATAAAAAAATAGTTTTACTGGCAAAAAAGCTTGGAGTAATGATTGGTGTAGGTACTGATAGTGGTTATAAGATGTATGAAGAACTGGAAGCTTTAATTGAATGTGGTTTTTCACCTTTGGAAGCATTAGTTTCAGCGACTAAATCATCTGCTAAGATTTGTGGTTTGGAAAATGTGGGAATTATTCAAGAGGGAAAAATTGCTGATGTCATTTTATTAGAAAAAAATCCACTAAAAGATATTAAGAAGGCTTTTGATAATGTCCAAATGGTAATAAAAGAAGGACAAGTGATATATTTAAAAGATGGTAATCTAAACACTTAATGTGAATATATTAATAGGAATTTGTAAAATACTAAACCCGCAAGTAAAAAAAATACAAATCATACAAAAGAGTTAGAATGTAGAGGGCAAAATCATAACAGAAATCAAAGATAAAGAAATGTGAAGTAGAAATAGGCATGACAAATAAACTTTGCTAATTGAAGGTTTTAAAAATCAAGACTTGTTTTTTTAGAAAGACAATGAACTAAGTAATGAGGGGTTTTATACTTCTTATGTATTGATGTTTGTTGATTTTATCTACTAAAATCACAGTAATTAGCTGAGCTATTCCAGTCAAGAAAACATCTGCTTTAATGGTTTTACGGTTCTGGGTTTTTGGTTTCCCCACTGCCGTTGGTTCTTTGAAATAATTAATAGTCTGTTCTACTGTGCCCCGTAATTTGAAGGTCTTTTCCCATTTCTCTGTGTCTCTAAGGGTGTCGGGATAAGTACGCAGATCCTAATCCGGATATGTATTAACTACTATGACGTATGTTGAAAGAACAAAAAATAAAATTATTTCATCAGGATAATTTAGTTGATGAAATTGATTACGAACTTCCTGATTAAAAGTGTATGATCTTATGCTACGATATTAAACCTTAAACCTAGTGCACGATCTTATGCTATATAACAGATAGTAATTAATAATTCTAATATTATATAGAGGCAGGTGAATTTGAATTAATATTATGGCCAGAGAAAAATTAATTGATGTAAAGAACTTAAAGACATACTTTTACACTGAGGAAGGAGTATCCAAAGCAGTAGATGGTGTTGATTTTGAGATCTATCCCGGTGAGACTCTAGGATTGGTCGGTGAATCAGGATGCGGAAAAACTGTTACCTCTTTGTCCATTATGCGGTTAATTTCTGAACCCCCAGGAAAGATAGTTGAAGGAGAGATTTATTATAAAGGACAGAACCTCCTCAACTTGAGACCGGAAGAGATGAGGTTTTTAATGGGTAATGAAATTTCAATGATCTTCCAGGATCCGATGGCTTCGTTAAACCCGGTGTTTACCATTGGTGACCAGATCTCGGAGTCCATTATCCTTCATAAGAATGTAGGTAAAAAAGAGGCCATGGAACAGTCGGTAGATATGTTGAGAAAGGTAGGTATCTCGATCCCTGAACAGAGGGTTAACGAATACCCCCATCAACTGAGTGGTGGGATGAGGCAGAGAGTGATGATTGCCATAGCCCTTTCCTGTAACCCGGGATTTCTGATTGCCGATGAACCCACAACAGCTCTGGATGTGACGATTCAGTCCCAGATTCTTGACCTGATAAAAGATCTGAAGGATAAATTCGATATGTCAATCCTGATAGTTACCCATAATTTGGGTGTTGTTGCTGAGGTATCTGACCGGGTTGCTGTCATGTATGCAGGTAAGATCATGGAATATACCGATGCCAAGACCCTTTTTGCCAATCCCCAGCACCCCTATACTTGGAGCCTGATGAATTCAATTCCCTGGCTGAATCAGGAGGTAGAGAGGCTAATAACTATTCCGGGAACCGTTCCCAGTTCCTTTGAATTCCCGAAAGGGTGTAAGTATAATACCAGGTGTCCCCTGGCAGATAAGCAGTGTCTAGAGCAGGAACCGGGCATTAAAGAGATAAAGGAAGGGCATAAGGTAAGATGCTGGCATATCGATAAACTAGAGGAACTAAAAGATCAGGCCAGAGTTACTGAAGCACAATAACAGGAGGTAAGGGACTATGGCAGTTGAAGGAAACGTTCTATTAGAAGTAAATGACTTAAAAAAATACTTTCCTATTAGGGCCGGTGTATTCTGGAAGACGATTGGTTATGTAAAGGCCGTTGATGGCATCAGCTTTTATGTCAATAAAAGGGAGACCCTGGGGCTGGTCGGTGAATCGGGTTGCGGTAAATCGACGACAGCGGCAACGATTCTCCGGCTGGAGGAGGCCACAGCAGGAGAGGTTAAATTTGAAGGAAAAGATATATTATCCATGAATCGGAGGGAACTGAGGAATATCCGGAAGGAGATACAGATAATCTTCCAGGACCCCTATACCTCACTGAACCCGAGAATGACCGTGGCTGATATAGTGGGTGAGCCGCTGGAAATTCATAACCTGGTCAAGAAAAAAAAGGAGAGAAATGAAAAAGTCAGGGAGCTGCTGGGTAATGTGGGCCTGACCGGTGAGCATATGAACCGTTATCCCCATGAGTTCAGCTGCGGACAGCGGCAGAGAATCGGTGTGGCTAGGGCTTTAGCGGTAAGACCCAAACTGATCATCGCCGATGAGCCAGTTTCAGCTCTTGACGTTTCTATCCAGGCCCAAGTAATCAACCTCCTGCAGGACCTGCAGAAGGAGTTTGGCCTGGCCTATTTATTTATTGCCCACGATTTAAGTGTTGTCAAGCATGTCAGTAACCGGGTAGCGGTAATGTACCTGGGTAAGATTGTGGAGATAGCTGATAAGAGGGATTTATATAGTAATCCGATGCATCCTTATACTAAGGCACTGCTTTCCGCGATTCCTATCCCCATTCCGAAATTTAAAAAGGAAAGGATTATTCTGGAGGGGGATGTACCGAGTCCGGTTGATCCGCCATCAGGCTGCCGCTTCCATCCGCGCTGTCCGAAGAAGGCGATGGATATCTGCAAAAGGGAGGAGCCGGAACTTAGGGATTATGGTTATGGTCATTTTTTGGCTTGCCACTTATATGAATAAAAAAGACCTTTAAAAAATTGTTTTACTCGGTAAAAGATAGATATAATAGAATAATCTATAAAACATATAATTAACTAATAGCTCATATGACCCTAGGTCTAAGGTATATAATATTACGATAATAGACCATAGACAAAGGAGGTCATATGACATGAATATTGATGATAATACTGATATTGTTAAGTCACCAGAGAGCTGCTTTAAACAAAATGTAATTGATGGATATGGACTATCAAAAGTTGAAGCAGATGTCCTCTGTGATTATGTATTAAAATTTACAAAAAAATTACCAAGATAGCAAGTTTTACAATCAAATAATATTTATGCAGTATCGGCTGATGAGCCTGCAGGGAAACCTGTAAAGGATTGCAAGCTTATTCCAGTGAGGCTAACCCTTTACAGTTACTCTGATAAAAAAATCAAGCAAAGGTTTGGAATATATAAGTTAAGAGAGCATCTTGCAGTAAGGTTTTTAAGAGAAGTATACAGCCAGGGCGCACTTATATCTCAAACCGATCTTGCTGATATACTTATTGTAGATAAGTCTACAACAATAAAGGGAATAGTAAGAAAGCTAAAAAGAAATGGAGCATCTATTGCTACAAGGTGTGAGATAAAAGATATAGGGCTAGGTGTACCCCATAAAGCAGGAATAGTAAAGCTTTTTCTAAAAAGATATTAGCCAACTGAAGTAAGCATAAAGATTGGGCACAACCTGCCTTCAATAACAAAGTGCTTTGAGAATTTTAATAAGGTGTCCTATCTTTATAATAATGGCTATAGTATTACCCAAATAAAGTATTTAACTGGTATATCTGAAAAAGTTGCTAAGGAATATGTCCAGATATATTCAAGATATAAAGGCCTGGATGACTACCAAGATGGATTAGAAGAGATAAGAGGCTATTATCTAATAAAAAGGGGGCTTTACTATGAGTGAGACTAATAAGCACATAATGGTCTCCTATAGCAAAAGACATTAGAAAACAACCCTATTCTTCATTTAAGGGGTTGGCAGTAGCAATCATTAGCTGAACAGAAACTGAAATACCTATAAAGAATATGGATTATATAACTCGGGTAGCTGAGGAGGGAAAGATACTTTAAAACGGGAAATAAGTAATTTTTTTAAGTACAATTCATTAAGAAAAGAGGAGAAAGAAATGACTGGTAGAGAGCGAATTTTAACTACACTTGCACATCAAGAACCGGACCGGATTCCCCTTGACATAGGTGCATGCCCGGCATGCGGAATAAGTGTTATAGCATATCAAAACCTGCTTGAATATTTAGGGATTAAAAGCAAGGATATTAAACTCTCCGATGTATCAGCTCAGCTAGCTTTTATAGATGAGCTTGTTTATAAAAAACTTGGTATTGATGTTAGGCCCATCGGGATAGACGAAAAATCAATTACCTTAAATGGTGCGGACCTGATTTACGGCATGAAGGAAGAATTAGATCATTATTGGTTTGTTGATGAATGGGGGAGGAAATGGAAACGACCTAAGAATAAAGGTTTATATTATGACTTAGTTGGTTTCCCGCTTGCAGATATAGAGCTTAAGGATTATAAATGGCCCGATCCAACAGATTCGAAATGGTTCTTAGGATTAAGAAAAGAAGCCGAAAATTATAAAGAGAAAACTGATACCGCGCTGATATTCTCCCATACTATGGGTAATGGTTTTTTGCAGATGGGAGCCCAACTTTTTGGATTTGAACGATGGTTTAGTATGCTTGCCTTAGAACAGAAAAAAGTTGAGGAATATCTTGAGTGTTATTTAGAGTTTAAGATTAAATTCTGGGATAACTTACTAGAACAGATTGGAGATATGGTTGATGTTGTATGTGAATCGGATGATCTCGGTACCCAGAGGGCGCCATGGATATCTAAGGATATGTACCGCCGTCTTATTAAACCAAGACAGAAAATACTATTCAGTTTTATAAAACAGAGGGCAGACGTAAAGGTGTTTCTACATTCCTGTGGTTCTATATATGATTTCATTCCGGATTTAATTGAAACCGGAGTTGATATTCTGAATCCAGTACAGTTTAGTGCAGCGAAGATGGATACGGCCAGGTTGAAACGGGAGTTTGGCAAGGATTTAGTATTCTGGGGTGGTGGAATTGATACTCAGAAGGTGTTACCGCATGGGACGAAACAGGAAATTGAAGATGAGGTTAAAAGCCGTATCGACGACCTTGCCCCAGAGGGTGGCTTTGTTTTTGCTACAGTACATAACATTCAGGAAGATGTGCCACCAGAGAATATAGTGGCCATGTTAAAGGCACTTAATAAATACGGGTATTATAAAAGATAAGCCGTTTCAGTAATGATTTCAATAAACCACAAATCTTGTGCAAAGAAAGCAGAAAATTAAGTAGCAGTCTAAAAGGGGATAAAGGCTATACTTTAAGGTATGTAGATAAACTTAACCAGAATACTACTCATAAAAGCTCTATTTGTAAAAATGCGGTCACTCAATTGTATAGTTAAAAACTACAAAATAAATATTAAGACATAGTGAACTCCTAATGTTAATAAAGTAAACAGACATCACGAACTCTAGAGATTGATCTTTGATAAATTTCTTTGGGAGATTTGCTATTTTTATATCTTAAAATAAAAGATGAAAATACGAAGGTTCTGGTATACCACTCTGTAAATACATCTTGAATCCAGGAGAGTATAAGTAATCCTAATTTTTTATTTATATTATATTAGAGGCCTTAATTGTACAAAACTGTATTAGCAGAAATAAACTATTTTTTGAAAATGGAGGAGGAATATTTGAAAATACGTGAAAGATATGTAGCAACAGTTTTATATCAAGATGTAGACCGTGTTCCGTTTTTTCCCGGAAGGGCCCGAAAATCAACTAGAAAAAACTGGTATAAACAAGGACTTCCCGAGGGTGAAGAATGGTTTGACTACCTTACTAAAATTTTAGGTATTGAAACCGAATGGCTTTATTCTGAAATAAACCTAGGTATAAACTTTAGAATAATACCTGAATTTGAAGAAAAGGTTCTGGAACGAAAAGAAAGAACATTGGTAGTTCAGGATTGGAAAGGTAATATATGCGAAATTTCAAATGAATTTGACGTGTCCTACCTTCGAAATCCAATCGATTTTGTAACAAGGAAATGGATCAAGTGTCCCGTAGAAGGATGGAAAGATTGGGAACAAATGAAAACACGATATAACCCTAAGGATCCCATCAGGTTTCCTGAGGATTTTAAAGAAAGATGCAGTTTTTTATCAAATCAGGAAAGAGTAGTAAGTATATGGTTTGATGGACTGTTTATGCAGTTGAGGGAATGGATGGGATTTGAGGGATTGTGTATTGCATTTATAGAATCGCCTGATCTTGTAAAGGACATGATTAATTTTTGGTGTGAGTACGTATCAGTAATGTTGGATAAGAGCTTAAAGCTGGTTAAACCAGACTATGTACATATTAGCGAAGACATGGCATATAAGCACAAAAGCATGATTTCACCTGAAATGACAAGAGAGTTCTTTCTACCTTCGTGGCGGCAATGGGGGGAAATTATTCATAGTTCTGGATGTCCTATATTTGATATTGATTCGGACGGATATATAGGTGAGCTTATTCCTATATGGATAGAAGCGGGTTTTGACATAAACGATCCAGTTGAAATAGCTGCAGGAAATGCGTTATATGAATATAAACAAAAATTTGGTAACAAGATGGCATATCTTGGAGGAGTCGATAAAAGAGAAATTGCAAAGGGAAAAGATGCAATAAAAACAGAGCTTGAAAGGCTTAAACCTATAATAAAATCTGGCGGTTTTATTCCTAGTTGTGACCATGGAATTCCTGCTGATGTTAGCTGGCCGAATATGGTGGAATACGTAAAGCAACTTGCTAAAGCTACCGGATGGCTTTAAAGAGGAGTGATTAACTATGACAGGTAAAGAAAGATTAAAAAGGACTTGACTTGGTATGGAAGTTGACCGTATACCATGAGCCCCAATGCTATATCAGTGGTTTAATGTTAATCAGCATAGAAATAAGCTTCCTGAAAAACTAAATAATTGTAAAACAACACTGGATGCTATATGTGTTATGGAAGCTTATTTATTTGCCAAATATGAAGCCTTTATTGTTAGTGTTGGATACTCAAGGCTACCCGAACCCTAATAGATAGCATTATTCCCTATAGAAATAGAAAGTCTAAACACTACTTAAAATAATATATTTTATTTTAGCCTTCATTTTAGGGGTTCCTATTGCTTTAGGTATGCTGATGAGTTCAACCTATTATTTTGTCTTAGCTCTTGGTCCAGCTACTGGTGTACAAATGGCTGCAACCCAACTACTAACTAATTTCAATGTAAATTTTATCCTTATTGTAGTTCTTCTCTTTGTTTTTACTGCCAAAGTGATGAATATTAAAAAAGTTACTGAAATGGTATTTAAATTTGCTAACATTCTTATTGGTAAAGGGAGAAAAGGAATGGGGCATGTTAATATAATTGCTTTTTTTATATTTTCTGGAATGACTGGTTCCGCAATAACTAATGCTTGTGTATGTATTGGCCCTATATTTCAACCGAGTATATCACTTATTTTGTATGGAGTTATTGCACAACAATCAATTATTAAATTGTTTGCAGGTGGAATAATACCAGGCTTGATAATGGGAATATTATTAATGGTTATTATTTAATAAAGTCACGCTAGAGAGAAGAGGCCATAGATTCGTAAGATATGCTGATGATAGTAATATCTACCTAAAAAGCAAAAGAGCTGGCCAAAGGGTAATGGAAAGTATTACTA
>SDBU01002384.1_pt1 | contig 25098 bp, 27 predicted proteins | sample 2277071 | NCBI WGS metagenome assembly SDBU01 (sample SAMN10397929, study PRJNA504765) | marine sediment metagenome | isolation source: marine sediment core GS08_GC12, 126 cmbsf | place: Arctic Ocean: Gakkel Ridge, Loki's castle | collected 2008
TTATAAAGGAATTATTTAAAATCAATAAAATATAATAATTAATATAGATTATTGATCTTTAAATTCAGGGATATCTGAAGGAAGTCCTACTCTCATAAAAAAACGAGCAAAAGCTTGAGATAAATGTTCCCTATAAGGCGAAATTAATCTTTTTCTGATTTTTTGCTCTTTAATAAAAGCAAAGATAAAGTCTATGGGTAAACTATAAGTTTCGCGAAAATCTACAACTAAATAGTCATTTTCATATTTTTCTATATCACAATTATTCAATAGATGATAGCCTACTGAATAACCTTTCCTTAATTGATTTTTCCCTTCGGAAGATCCGTAGTAGTTTTCTTTTTCACTAAATTTATTAATTGACCAACAAGGACAAACTAATACTAATTTCAATTTTCTTTGTAATAAGTCACATGATTGACTCATAACAATTACATTATACAGATCAACTTTAGCCGTAATGCTTTTAGATTCCTCAAGTTTTTCTTGGGGAATTATTACAGGACAGCTATTAAGAAAATCTCCTTGAAAAACATTCTTATCATCATCAACTATTTCATACCATTCTTGTTTTTCAGACATAATTATAACTCTGTTTTTACTACATTAGGTTTAGCATATCTAATATCTTCTATTTTTAATGTAATATTAAAACTTTTAATAGGAGCCATATTTACAATATTAATATTTTCAACCTCTTCAGGATAGCTTCCTATTAGTACTAAATCATAAGTTTCACTTTTAGATGTTAGGGTTATAGATAAATTAGAAGAGGCAGAAATATCATTAATATCATTAGGAGAATAAAATAAATTTACAAGTGGATACTGTATTTGAAATAGTGAGTAAATCCTTTCGGATAATTCAATTTCTTCTTCCTGCATATATGTACTAGTGGAAAATGGTATATTTCGTTGCGTATAATCAATATCTCTTGACTCTATTAATGAGTTTGCTAATACTGAGTTCATTATTTAAACCTTTCGTATAATTCACCTTCAATAAGTTTAAAAAACCAATCATCTGTTAAAATATGTCCCTCTTTTACCCAATTTGATATTCCTTTTTGAATGTCTGTATCTTCTAAAGAATTTGAGTATATTAATGTTTCCCAAATTAAAGCATCAGAATCTTTGTTTTTACCTTTTTTGAATCTTAAGTCTATTATTCCTTTTGGTTTTAAAGAGTTATAAGAGAATCTTAAATCAAAATTTCTAGGCTTATTATTAACGTCAGTATTCTCAAATAATTTCTTGTATATACTAACATCTATTTTTAATTTATCGTTTAGAAATTTAAAAATATTATTATTATAATCAAAATTGATAGAGTCAATATAACGCAATAATATTTTATTAATTTTTATAGTATTTTTTGAGTCTGGGTATATATCAAGAAAAGCACTTACAGCTTGAATTATTCTTTTTTCAAAATCTTCCCAAACATAATCAGCTGTAGAGTTAACTACTAAAATTCCAGGTCCTACCTGTATGAGAGGCCAATTATTTTCACTTTTTCTAAATCTATGCTGAATTACATATTCAAGCATACCATCAGGCATATTTGCTGTCGCAAGTTGTTCGTGAAAAGGATACTCATCACTTAATTTATCGTATATTCTACCTACTACTATTTTATAGTGAGGATCAATAAAGCCAAAATCAGTCTTTTTTAAATTCCATCTAATTTCAAATATTGCTTCAACCAAAGGTTTATTAGTTAATTTAACTCTTTCCGTTTTCATCTAATTTCCTATTTAATAAAATATTATTATTAATTTAAATTATAGCATAAATACTTTTATATATAATAATATAGTAAATTTAAATAGCCCATAGGGGACTCGAACCCTCCACTATTTCATCTTCCACTTAGTAAGTATATTCTCCCTATCAAATGTCCTTATAGCCACCCTCAGCAGCAGGGGACACACCGCCAGCATCACCAAACACCCCATTAGCAGATACATAATATTAAGAATCACAAAACCAGTTACCTGAAGCCCGATAAGCATATAGATAGGAAATATCACCACCGAACCAATAGCCTGGGCCGATCTAATATCAGTAGTCCTTGCTGATACAATAATACCCAGCATGATAATAATAAATGTAAGAATAGGACTCAGGATCAATGCCACAATAGCCCATTCCACCGTAGGGAGAGGTATAAACCCAAATTTAATATAAGCCCCTATATCCACGAGTATTGTCAACAGCACAAAGTTTATTGTAGAAATTACAAATGCCGGTACAAGTGCTGTAAGAGTCTTGCCTAATAATAGTTCCGAAGTCTTTACAGGTGTTGCAAGAAGGGGTTCCAGTGTATTATTTTCTTTTTCCATGATAATAGAGGCAGCAGAAATAAGGCTCGATACCATGGCAGGGATCATCAGTAAAAAGATAAGCAGCTGCCTTATAATAAAGTCCATCAGCGCTTCAACTGGGACATCAGTCGGGCCGATCGTATTATTTATAAAATCTATAGTAGCTGAATCACCGACGAGCCGGTCACTTAATAAGGTGAAACTCAAGGGAAAAGCTACTGAAAAGATAAGAGTAAGTATCAGCACAGGCAGCCAGATATGCTTATTCTTGATAACCTCTTTTACTTCCTTTTTAAATATGATTATAGCGTTTTTCATCTACTTATCGTCCTCTTTTATCAGGTCCAGGTATATCTCTTCAAGGGAAGCCTTCACTTCATTGAAATACAGTATCTTTACCCCGTTTTCCACCAGCTTCTTGATAATTATGGGATTTGACCTGTCAGGGTCCTTCACAAAAATGTCAGCAATATTTTTATTAAGGGATATATTTTCTATTTCGGCTATATCTTCAAGCAGCCCTGAATATCTTTTTGCATCACTGGAAAATACTATCTCCACTTTTTTATTCTTCCCGTCACTTTGAAGCTCGGAAAGAGAAGCGATCCTGATTATCTTTCTTTTTATGATGCAAACTCTATCTGAGAGGCTCGAGGCTTCTTGAAGGTTATGGGTGCATAAAAAAACTGTAGTATTTTCTTTTTTAAGGCTTTTAATAAAATTTCTTACCATATGTGCGCTTTCAGGATCAAGGGCTGAAGTCGGTTCATCCAAAAATAATATTTTGGGCTCATGGATAAGTGCACGCGCGAGGACCAGTTTCTGTTTCATGCCTTTGGAATAAGTCCCGGCAAGATCATCTTTACGGTCCCACAGGCCAAACAGCTTAAGGTATTTCTTTATATTATCCCTTCTTCTTTTTTCAGGAATATTATAAAAGCTGGAAAAATAGAGAAGGTTTTCACAAGCAGTTATTTTCTCATACAGCCCCGGGATCTCAGTGAGGAGGCCTATTATTGACCTGATCTCCGGGCTGTCTTTTCCCGGAGTCTTGCCGTCTATGGTAATTTTTCCCGAAGTGGGCGAAATAAGGGTAGAGAGCAGCCTTATGGTAGTGGTCTTGCCGGCGCCATTGGGGCCCAGGAAACCGAATATCTCTCCCTCTGTAATATTAAATGAAATATCTTCAACTGCAGTTACAGTCTTGAATTCTTTTGTCAGTTTATCCACTTTTATCATAAGAGAAAATCTTACATTTTATGTTTCTTTAAATCAAGCAGGCAAAAGGCCAGGCAGCACAGCATTAAGTATTAAATAATTCTTTGAGATTTTTACCGGCTTTTAATATAATTTCTTTTATTGAAATAAAGCAGTCCTTAAGAGGATAAAATGAACAGCAGTAAAAAAGTAAAAAAAATAGACATACTGATGATAGACAATTATGACTCCTTTACTTTTAACCTGGTGCAGTTTCTGGGGATTCTGGGGGAAGATATAAAGGTCAGGAGAAATGATAAAATAAGCCTTGATGAGATAGAGGAAATGAATCCGGCAAAGATCGTGATCTCGCCCGGCCCCGGAAGGCCGGATGACGCAGGCATATCCAAAGAACTGATAAGGAGGTTTTACATGAAGATACCTATACTTGGAGTGTGCCTGGGACATCAGTGTATTGGCGAGGTCCTGGGGGCCAGTGTGGTCAATTCAGGAGTGGTGGTACATGGCAAGACATCCATGATCTTTCACGATGGAAAAACGATCTATAATGGCATTGAGGACCCTTTTAAAGCAGCAAGATACCACTCCCTGATATTAAAAAAAGAGACTGTTCCTTCCTGTCTGGAGATCACCGCACATACAGAAAATAATATTGTCATGGGAGTAAGGCATAAGGAGTATCCACTCGAAGGAATACAATTTCATCCCGAATCATTCCTGACACCGGATGGATTAAAAATACTTAAAAACTTCATTGATATATGAGAATTCTTAGTACAATCATGGAGGTGGACCTGGATGCCAGTCCTCAAGACTTGGCCTATACCCTAAAAGATAATAAATATCTTTGCTTTCTGGACAGCAGCCTTGTCCCTAATAAATATTCCAGGTTTTCATATATTGCCTGGGAGCCAAAATTCGTTTTAAAAAGCTCAGGTTATAGAAATGAATATATAAATATTGGAAAAAACATAAGGAGCTTTTCTTACCAGCATCCCCTTGGTTTTTTAAAGCAATATATTAGTGACTTTATATACTCATCAGGTGACAAAAGAAGAAAAAGTATTAAAAAAGTATATATAAGCTCGGGCAATGTGCACAAAGTCACATCAAGATCAGAAAAAAGCCTTCCGGATTTTAAGGGAGGTTTTATCGGATATTTTGCTTATGACCTGAAGAACTATATTGAGGAGCTGCCCCAGACTGCAGAGGATGATATAAAACTGCCAATAATGTATCTGGGCTATTACGGGCAGTTTCTTTCTTACAGCCATGAGAGTGATAAATGGTATTTTATAAAAAACTTTTTGACTGGTCAAAAAAAATCACAAAATAATGGCATATATGATACCACTTTTTCGGAAGATGATTATTTAGATCCCTGTATAAAAGACGAGGATCTTATTTCCATAGTAAATAGGGAGTTTGATTCAGTCAGGCCCGGACCCTTTAGCGGGACTGCCGACATCAAAAAAGACCTGGTTAAAAAATACTATAATAAAAAAATTCCCAGGGTAAGGCTGCGTTCCAATCTTACCAGGCAGGAATACTTAAAGCAGGTCTTAAAGGCGAAAGAGCATATACATAATGGTGATATTTACCAGGCTAATCTCAGCCAGAGATTTGAAAGTGATATTCCGGTCGGGGCCATGGATCTTTATTATATTCTAAGAGAAAAAAATGCAGCACCTTTTTCCGCCTATCTTGGTTTTCCGGAAATGGTTGTGGGAAGCTCATCCCCGGAAAGATTTTTATTTATGAAGGATGGGATCATAGAGACCCGTCCGATTAAAGGCACTAGGCCCAGGGGGAGAGATGAAGCAGAAGACAAGAAGATGATCGAGGCCCTGAGGAGCAGCATCAAGGACCGGGCAGAACTCAATATGATAGTGGACCTTGAAAGAAATGACCTGGGTAAATTTTGCTACTATGGCTCAGTAAAGGTCGAAGGGCACGGGACAATTGAAGGATATTCAAAAGTATTTCATTCTGTCTCTACCGTGAAAGGGAAGATCAAGGAAGGAATAGATATCTCAGATATAATAAAAGCTGCTTTCCCCGGGGGTTCCATAACCGGTGCCCCAAAAATAAGGGCAATGGAGATAATAGATGAACTGGAGCCTTCGGTCCGCAGTGTATATACAGGGGCGATAGGTTATATCGGAATCGATAATACCATGGACTTAAATATTGTGATCAGGACATTTGTTATTAAGGGAAATAAGTTCTATTATAATGTCGGTGGCGGGATCGTAGCTGATTCAGTACCGGAAGATGAATTCAACGAGACTCTCGATAAGGGCCGTGCCCTGGAAGAAACATTAAAATTCTTTGAAGCTAAAAATTTAAAGGCTTTATTGTGAGTTAAGGGATATTTTCCTGAGGTGATGGCATGTGTGAACATATTTTTTTAAACGGCAGGCTATATACTGCAGCCAGGGCCAGGATCCCAATAAATGACCGGGGATTTCTATATGGTGACGGGCTTTTTGAGACCCTTAGAAGCTATGGCGGATATGTTTTTATGCTGGAGGACCACCTTCAAAGACTTTTTTCCTCTCTTAACAGCCTGGGATTTGATTTACATTTTGATAAAGATCACCTGGAGCAGTCCCTGGCCAGGACACTCGCAAAAAACCGGCTCGGCAGGTCCGATGCTTATATAAAGATCATCATCACCAGGGGGATCTATTCGGGGGAGCTTCATTTTTCTACGGGCCAAAAACCAAACCTGATAATAATCACTTCCAAACTAAGGCCCTATCCCCGGGAGAATTATATGAGGGGAATAAATGTAGTATCTGCATCTATCAGAAGACATGCACTGGGCAATGATCTCTATACACATAAGCTTATAAATTACTTTGAAAATATCTATGCGCGGGATCAGGCCCACCGCCACGGAGGATCTGAAGCAATATTTTTGACCAGGGATAAACTGGTCCTCGAGGGGGCAACGAGCAATATATTTATAATAAAGAGAAATACCATAAGCACTCCACCACTCAACCAGAATATTCTTCCCGGGATCACCAGAAGGGCAGTGATCGATATTTGCCGGGAGAACAGGATAAGAATAAGGCAGAAAAAGATCCATTACTCTGATGTGATAAATTCCCATGAGGTGTTTTTAACAAATTCAGTCATGGAGATCATGCCGGTCAAGAAAGTCGACAGGCACATTATCGGCAGAAATGTTCCTGGAGAACTCACTAAAAAGTTAATGGAATTATATAAAAATAAGGTAGGCTCATCCTGCCGGCAGGAGTTTATTTGAAATAATCAAGGGCCGTAGAAATTGTTTTACTTGACTGAAGCAGAGTGCTAAAATATTGTTGTATTTGCCAGGCAGGTAATTCATGGTCATTTCAATTCTTAAGGGAGTAATAAAAAATGAAAGAATTTAACAGTCTTATGGATATCATAGAATCCAGGAAAAGCATCAGGTCATATAAACCCCAGGAAGTGGAAGATGAGAAGTTAGATTATATCCTCCAGGCCTTCAGGAAGGCTCCTTCAGCCAAGAATATACAGCCATGGAAATTGGTAGTGGTAAAAAATAAAAAGATAATAAATGATCTTACCATAGCATGCAATAACCAGACTTTTTTATCAGAAGCGCCGATCCTGATCGCAGCCTGTGCCAGGGAAGAAGAAGCCTATGGGGTAATGGGCGGATATATGAATAGTTATCCTATTGATATCGCCCTGGCCTTTGAGCACCTGATACTTGCAGCTACAGAAAAAGGGCTGGGCACCTGTTGGATCGGGGCATTTAAGGAAAAACTGGTCAAGGATATTCTCTCTATACCTGAAAATATAAGAGCGGTAGCATTGACCCCGGTAGGGTATCCGGCAAGAGAAGGTGGAAACAGGGGAAGAAAACCTCTTTCTGAAATAGTCAGCTATAATAAGTATATTGAATAAATTAGTACATCAATAAAAGTATTGGTTTGCCAGAAAGATCAAAAATAGAAATAATAGTGACCCATCTCAGTTCTGATTTTGATTCTTTTGCTGGAATGGTAGCAGCAAAGAAGATCTATCCCAAGGCCCATATCATATTGTCCACTGCCATAAACTCTAATGTAAGAAAATTTATATCTCTATATGAAGATGAACTTCCGGTGCTCCGTGGATCCTCCGGAATTGATTTTGATAAGGTTAAAAAAGTCATAATCATAGATACTAAATATATATCCAGGCTGGGCCCTGCAAAAGTGGTTTTTGACAGAAAGGGCACCGAAGCCATTGTTTATGACCATCACGGCAGGACCTCCGGGGACTTGATTGCAGATGAAGATCATTCAGAAAGGGTTGGGGCCTCTACCACCATACTTGTAGATCAAATAATAGCTAAAAAAATCGATATCTCACCTCTGGAAGCAACATTGTTTATGCTGGGCATATATGAGGACACCGGATCTTTCACCTATCCAGGCACCTCTTCGAGGGACCTGAATGCAGCCTCGTTCCTTTTAGAAAAAGAAGCAAATCTGGCTGTAGTATTAAAATTTTTAAACCTTTCCCTTTCAGAAGATCAGCATGGGCTTCTGGAAAAATTAATAATGAACTGTAAAAAGATCAGGGTAAATGAAAAAGAAGTATTATTGTCAGCAGTAAAGATAAAAGAATATATTGAGGGACTTTCGGTCCTGACAAGAAAGTTATCCCAGATCGAGGAAGTAAGCATAATCATCTGCTGGGCCAAGATGAAAGAGAAGGTATACCTTGTTGCCAGAAGTGACGACAGGGATGCGGATGTTTCCAGGATTTTAAAGGCGGTCGGAGGGGGAGGGCACCCGCAGGCTTCGTCTGCGGTCATAAGTGAATTAAAATTTGAAGAGATCGAAGATAAAATAATAAACTCTCTCCGTAAAAATATTAAAAAGCCTGTGATTGCGAAGGATATAATGTCCTATCCTGTAAGGGTGGTCAAAGAGGATGTGAGTATTTTTGAGGTTGATAAGATCTTAAGAAAGTATGGGCATTCCGGTATTCCCATTGTAAACGACAGAGAGTTTCTGGTCGGGATCATAACCAGGAAAGATGTGGACAAAGCATTGGGACATGGGCTTTCCCATGCTCCTGTCAAAGGTTTCAGGTCACACGGCATTGTCAGGGCGGGCCCGGATACAAGTGTAGAAAAAATCCAGGCCATGATGATAGAGAATGGGATCGGCAGGATCCCTGTTACAGATAAGAAAAAAATAATAGGGATCATAACCAGGAAAGATGTACTGAGGCTGCTTTACGGCAGAAGCTATGAGAGGCTCATGGAATTTTTCCCGGATAAGATACAAAAGATCTTTAGGCAAATATCGATTGTTTCAGGTTTGCTCAAATTCAAGACTTATCTGGTGGGGGGAATAGTAAGAGATGCGTTTCTCAAAATGCCCAATTTTGATATAGACATAGTGGTGGAAGGTGATGGAATAGAATTTGGGAAAAAGCTAGCAGAAAGATTCAAATGCCGGGTGGAATGCCATGAAAAATTCAAGACTTCAGTATTGATACTGGAGGACGGCCGGCACATAGATATTGCCACAGCCAGGGTAGAATACTATAAGAAGCCGGCAGCTCCCCCCAGCGTAGAAGAAGCAAGCATCAAACAGGACCTTTCCCGGAGGGATTTCACGATCAATACCCTTGCCCTGTCCCTGAACAGGAAAAGTTATAGCGAACTGCTTGATTACTTTGGGGGGAAAGAGGACCTTAAGAATAAGAAGATAAGGATTCTCCATAAAATGAGTTTTATTGAAGATCCGACCAGGATCTTCAGGGCAGTCAGGTTCGAAAAGAGGCTTGGCTTTAAAATGGATAAATATACTGAGGGACTGGCCAGGACCACTATTAATATGGACATAGTCTCCAGGTTGAATGGAGTCAGGATAAGGGATGAATTGATCAATATATTAAATGAGGACAGACCCTGGAAAGCCATCAGGAGATTATATGAGCTTGGGGCGCTAAAGAAAATAGGAATAAACCAGGTGATGGACCCAATTTTTTTTAGCGGCATGAGGAAAGCACTGGGACATTATCAAAAGTTTAAAAAATTTTACGGTCAGGGCCTGAAGAAATGGCGCATGATATTTATACTGCTGCTGAGGGACAAGAAGCCTGCCGATATCAGGAAATGGTGCGTTGGACTGATGATCAGGAACAAAGATATAGATATGATCGCCGGTTCAGTTAAGAAATGGAAGGCAGCCAAAAATGGCTTAAAAGATACTGCCCAAAAAAATTCCACTCTTTATCACAGATTAAACCGCATGCCCCCTGAACTCCAGGTCATTGCCGGAAGCTGGGGAAAAAATTATCTTGGTAATCTTAATAAATATTTGAAAGATCTGTCTGCCAGGCACCTGGAAATAGATGGGCAGGCCTTAAAAGACATGGGATATGAACCTTCGGAAAAATACAGGCTGGTCCTGCAGAAATTATTCATCATGAAACTGGATAATAGGATCAAAACCGGAGATGATGAGATAAGGCAGGCAAAAAAGTTAATGGCCGCTCTGTAGAATAGTAAAATATAGGGCTATAGTTTTTGTGCCAGAAGCGCCGCTCCAAGGGCACCGGTTATTTGGGGCTCATCAGGAATACTTATTTTGGTCTTTAAGTTTTCTTCCAGTGCTTTTACCACTCCCAGGTTTTTTGCCACTCCTCCGGTCATGCAGACCGGCTCCTCGAGCCCGATCCTTTCTACCATCGTGGTTATCCGGTTCACAATAGAATAAATAAGACCCTTGATTATTTTGTTTTTTTCGGTTCCCTGCCCTATAAGGGATACTATTTCAGATTCAGCAAATACGGTACATGTCGAGGTGATATCGACTTTCCCGTCAGTCTTTATAAAGATCTCGGCAAAATGTTCAAGGTCGATCTCAAGGGCTCTTGCCATGACTTCAAGGAATCTCCCTGTCCCGGCGGCACATTTGTCATTCATGAGGAAATCGATTGGATTTTCGTTCTCAAGCTTGATGACTTTACAGTCCTGTCCGCCTATATCGATCACAGTCTTAATTTCGGGGAAAGAGAATATCGCACCTCTTGCATGACAGCTGATCTCAGTAATATTTTTGTCTGCAAAAGGGATGTTTATCCTTCCATAGCCGGTTGCCACGATAGCCTTTATGTCACTTTCCCTGATCCCGGCTTTTTTGACTGATCGGGTCAATGCAGTATAGGCCGCATCCTTACTGTTTGAACCGGTAGCAGTTATTATATAAGAAGCAATTTTATTGTCCTCTTCATTTAACAGCACCACTTCTGTAGATACTGAACCTATATCTATTCCACATGTATACATTCATTTTCCTTTCTGTCTGGCTTACCTTGAGTTCAAGATTTCAATAAAACCCTGCAGGCGAGTCTTGGTCTGGCCTGTGGAAGAATTAGTCCGGTCCACACAGTCTCCATCCAGCACCAGGGTGGGGATCCCGATATCCTTGAGGCTGTCCTTGATGATCCTGCTCCCGCCATTGCTCTGCCTGCAGCCCCATTGGGAAAACAATATCACTCCGTCCACATTATAATCTTTGGCCATCTTTAATATAGCTTTGACGCGGTTGTCTATTTCCCCCCTCAGTGGGCTCGAAAGCATCTTTTTAGCAAAGCTCTCAAAGGGCTTATCAGGATCAAGTTCGGGCCAATATACATTATTTATCTCTTCAAAGGCCACTCTGCAGTTCTCTTTCTCCAGGATATCAAATATCTCGCTTTTGTAGTAAGGCTTAAGATGGAGCCACAGGATTTTTTTGGCCGGGCCCCTATTATTTAAATCCTTTCCACTGCCGTTCTCATTGGCTTTAATAAAGTCAGCATACATCTGCTTGTACAGGATAATTGACTCCCGGGTCCCTGAGAGCCCAAAAAATGGTAAAAGATAACTGAGCCCGTTAAAATTTTTAGGATGAGCCTTAAGTGTCTTCCTTGCCTTATTTATTTTTAATGCCCATCTTCTAAATTCATTTGAAAGCCCTATAACTTCCCTGAATCTATCCATGTCCAGCCTGCTGCCTGTTTTTTCTGCAATGGAATGTGATATTTCTTCAAGCTGCCCTGCAAGGTATTTGACAGACTGCCGGGAGTATTCATGTGGAACATCAATAAGGTAATAATTTTTCTCTATATCATAGTTTTTGGCATATATGTAGAATGCTTTCTGGGCCGCATCACAGGCCAGGTTAGAAGTAAAGATGAAGTCCGGTTTCGGGAACAGGTCCAGTGAGACTGCACCAGAAGCGCTTCTGTGAAATGTGCACAGGTCCTGGGAATACCAGTGGGATGAAGCTTCTTTTAAAGTTTTATCCGCAAATCCCATACTCGCAGTAAACCCTGCCACGACTTCAGGCAGAAAAGGTTTTATCTTAAGTGAATAGAGAAGCTCATACGGTATAAATAGGGATCCAAAACCTAGTGGCTGTTTATTTTTAGAATAAGCATTCCTCAAGTTTATGGTAGTAAAATAATTTGAGTATTTATGGGATCTTGTGGGAAAACTCTTTCCATAAAAATAAAATACCGGTTTTTTGGCAAGAATGTTTAAAACCCTTCTAATATATTTCTGGGTCAAGTTTTTTTGTACTCCGGTCTTTACACTTTCTATTATTCCCATATTAATATTTTAAATAGATATTTATAACATTTCAAGAAATGCCTCTGCCCTGGTCTTGATCTGTCCCTCAGAGAAATTCCCGTATTCGATCTCGAGGTAAAGAGTAGGGATATTAAATTCACCCAATTTTTGCTTGATCAGCGGAAAAGAATAAAGAACAGTATCACAGAACTTAAGGCTTATAAAAATGACACCGTTTATCTTATTGTCTTTTATATTATTTTCCAGGCTTTTTAATTTTTTCCCGAGGTCTGCCATTCTCATGCATCCGGGCTTATTCAAATACCTGGCTGCAATTGCTCCCATGAGGTCCCTGCTTTCCCGGGTACTGACCAGGCCCTGGAAGTACCTGTTAGAAACACACAGGTCCTCAGAGGCCAGTTTTAGATCCAATGATGAAAACATATCCCATAGTTTTTCTTCAGTTATAAAATTTCCAATGATCATGATATTTGGGGCACTGCTGCCCGTGGGGCTGGCTTTGATCTTTTTTAAAGAGTTGATATATTCCTTTAGCTCCCGGTTAAAGACTTCCGGGGAGGAGACCATGGAGAGCTTCATTATCTTATAATAGGTGGAAATACTTATAAGGCCCGGGAGCTTTTTAAAAAGATCACTGAACTCCTGGAGGGCTCTTCTTTTATCATCCATGATGACGACAGCATCTTCAAGCCGGCTGCCGCTTATTTTATTGCCGCCAAGCTTTTCTAAAGATTTGGCCGTATTGTCCAGATTATATTTAAAAAACCCGGTTGCTTTTTCATTCTGTATCCTGGGAACATCGATCATATAGGAAGGAGCATGTTTAAAGTATATATTTGCCGTATCGTAGAGCCTTCTCATACCATCGCAGGAATTAGTGAATACAAAGCCCTTAAAGCTGCTGCCTGAAGCCATTACGGCCTCCCATCCTGATTTAAGGTAAGGGCAGAAATTTATAGGGAAATAGCTTTCAGATTTTTCAAGTTTCTTATTCCCAAATATCCTTACAGGAGTAAATCCAGCTGCGATTATAAGTTCTTCAGGAGTATAGGTACAAAACCAGCCTATTTTTGGACTATTGTCTTTCCAGGATATGAGAGTATTCTTAAAAGAGCTTTCTATATCATTTGCTTTCTTTATAATGGTATCTTTATTATTATCTGGCATCCTGTATTTAAAAAGATTTTTATTGATCTGTTATTTTCCAATGATTTCTTCATTTCTTTTAAATTCCTGGCCGATCCCGATATGTCCCCAGAAGTCTTCAATATAGAGCCCTTCCAGTTCTCCGCTGTCCCTGCCTTCTATCGTGATCTTGACCCTGCTTATCTCTTCAAATTCAGTCAGTGTATTTACTATTGAGTAAATAGCAAGTTTCTCTGTTGCGGAACTGTGAGGGATCTCTTCAAAGTCAGTAAGCATCTCTCTGCTGAGATCGACGACTGCTGTTCCTTCAGAAAGTATTACTGAATTTACTTCTATAATGGATGGGATGGTAGGGAAAAGTCCGCTATCCTGCGGCCCCTTTGCAAGTTCTTCTATTATTTTCTGGTAATCATCACCCTGAAAAGATACCTCCCTTGTCTCTATGGAAAGATATTCACTACTCTCAGTATATTTTGCAAAATAAAGGGAGACCTGCCGGGTGCAGGAGCTTAAAGTCAGTAAAAAAAATATCATCAGGAGAAGGATGAGACCCGGAAAAGCCATCTTTTTTACATTAAATTTATTTCTTTTAAGATTTACAGACATATGCATTCTCCTAAATCACTTTTATCCTTAGTAATTCTATAGATGCGGAAGTAAAAAAACAACACCAAAAATAATAAATCTGTAAAACCCCGGCGCTCGTGCAGCTGTGGACATGCGGCCGCCCGGACGGGGCAATGTATTGATTTTTATTTTATACCTGTTTTATTACAAAATTTGGAGTGTAGATGGTATTATTATTTTAATGTTTACCTTTCATGATAAGCAAGGATATTCTCTTATAGAATAAAAGCCATATTCTTTCAGGAGGTGAAAAATGGCCGGGAAGAAAGCTCTTCTTATTATAGATATGTTAAACGACTTTGTGGGCAAAGGGGCACCGCTGGAGGTCCCTAATATAAATTCTATCATAGAGCCCATAAAAAAAGAGATAGAAAAAGCAAGGGTCCTGGGCTTTCCCATAATATATTTATGTGACAGCCATGAAACTGGGGACAGGGAATTTGAAGCATTTCCTGCACATGCGGTTAAAAACACCAAAGGAGCCAAAATAATAGAGGAAATGAAGCCGGAAGGTAATGATATAATTGTTTTAAAAAACACTTATTCAAGCTTCCATAAAACAGAGCTCGAGGGCATGCTTGAGAGGCTTTCAGTCGACTGGCTGATATTGACCGGATGTGTAACAAATATCTGTGTGCTCTATACAGCAGCAGACGCAGTTATGAGAAATTACAGGGTCGATGTGATAAAAGATGCAGTGATAGGCTTAAACCAGGAGGACCATCAGTTTGGCCTGGATCAAATGGAAAATATCCTGAAAGTCAATATTATTTAGAATCCCGGGAGTAAAAATGTTTCACATGGTAGATGAAGATGAAATAAGAAAGGGAAGATCGACTGATATATACTTTGAAAGGACAAAAAAGATCCTTAAGTCAAAGGGTCAAAACCCTATTGTAAAAGCGGAGATAATCCTTAAAGGATTCCCGTGTAATTATTCATGGGGGATCCTGGCAGGAGTCGAGGAGACCATAAAACTGCTGTCAGGGGCAGGCAGCATCTCGGTTAGATGCATGCCGGAAGGCCTGGTGTTTAAAGATTTTGAACCAGTGATGGTAATAGAAGGAAGATACCTGGATTTTGGTATTTATGAGACAGCTATTCTTGGTTTTTTATGCCAGGCAAGCGGTATTGCCACAAAGGCTGCCAGATGCAAAATTGCTGCAGGAGATAAACTTGTGTATAACTTTGGAGCAAGGAGGATGCATCCGGCTGTAGGCTCCATGATCGAGAGGAGCGCCTTTATAGGCGGCGCCGATGGCGTTTCCACGGGTCCTGGAGCAAAGATCACCGGCCAGCTGCCGGTCGGGACAATTCCTCATGCCCTTGTCCTGATAATGGGGGATACAGTGGAAGCTATCCGGGCCTTCCACGAAATAATTGAGCCAAAAATTAAAAGAATAGCCTTGATCGATACTTTTGGTGATGAGAAATTTGAAGCCATAAGAGTAGCAGAAAGCATGGGGGGATCATTATACGGCATAAGGCTTGATACCCCTTCTTCAAGAAGGGGGGACTTTAAAAAGATACTGGAAGAAGTCAGGTGGGAACTGGATATAAGAGGCTACAGCGGGGTCAGGCTCATAGTCAGCGGTGGGTTAGATGAAGATAATATTTCTGAGCTTAAAAGTATTGCAGACGCATTCGGGGTGGGTACCGCAATAAGCGGGGCACGGGTCCTTGATCTTTCCCTTGATATTGTGGAGATCGAGGGCAGGAAGATTGCCAAGAGAGGAAAAAGATCAGGGGCAAAAAAGGTCCTCAGATGTGAAAAATGTTTACAGGACCTGGTAGTCCTGGAAAGTGAAAAGGCAGGGGGCCGCAGATGCAGCCAGTGCGGCGGCAAATACAGGAGCATCTTTATTGAAGCATTAAAGGATGGAAAGGTCTTGTATGATTTTCCTGATGCATCTGCAATAAGGAGAAAAGCAATGAGCCAATTCGGGCACTTAAAATTATAATCAACCGGAAAGGATGATATGGGAATAAAGTTATTTTTAATCAGGCACGGCCAGACTATCTGGAATGTAGAAGGAAGATATCAGGGAAGCAAGGATACCGAACTGACCAGTGCAGGGATCAGGCAGGCAAAACTGGCTGCTAAATATCTTTCAAAAGTCAATTTTTCTAAAATATACAGCAGTCCACTCAAGCGTGCCCTGGCCACTGCAAATATTATAAGTAAAAAAATTGGTCCCGGAGTCATTATAAGGGATGATCTGGCTGAAGTAGACTTTGGCAAGTGGGAAGGCCTTAAATTTTACCAGATAAGTAAAAAATATCATGATGATTACTTTAACTGGCTGGATGATCCGTATACCAATTCCCCTACAGATGGAGAGAGCTTTGCCCGGCTCACCAAAAGGGTCACTTCTGAAATAGAAAAAATAATAAATGAAAATAAGGATGGTACAAATATTGCAGTAATATCTCATGGAGGAACGATATTATCACTTCTTATCCATTGGTTAAGGATCCCTCTTTCCAGGTGGAAATCTATAATCCAGCGGCAGGGAGCGATTAATATTGTGGTGGTAGATAAGGGATTTCCCTATATTTCAGCTATTAATTATACAGGCCACTTAAAGCCTGTATATGATGATAGTGAAGATAGGGTCATTGAGATCTATAGTAGTTTGAAAGAGAAAAAGAATTTAAATTGATCTATATATTTAATGCTTTTACGGGAGCGGTGAGGGCAGGTTTTATTAATTTTAAGCCTTTTAAAAATATTGGAGGTATAAGATGGAAGAAAGTGCGGAAGTCAGCAATATAAACACAAGCCTGATGCTGGCAAATCTAAAAGCTAGCTGGATAAATATTGCCATAATAGTTGTGGTGCTGGTAGTGGTAATAATTATTGTCAGGATCATTGCTCACAGGATGAGGCGGATAGTTGAAAGAAGAATCAGTGACGACAGGATCATGATGAAGAAAAGGACATTTACTTTTACCAGCGTGATATCTAATTTGATAGTAGTAGTGGCATTTATTGCGGCAGCCCTTATTATCGCAGATGAGATCGGCATAAGCATCACTCCTCTCCTTGCAGGAGCTGGAGTAGCCGGCATTGTATTTGGTTTTGGAGCCCAGAGCTTTATAAAAGACCTGATCAACGGTATCTTCATATTGATGGAACAGTGGTTTCAGGTAGATGATATCATAACTATCGGTGATATCACGGGAACGGTAGAAAGGTTTAATTTAAGGACCACAGTGATGAGGGATATAGAAGGGACGGTACACTATATTCCCAATGGGGAAATAACAAGGCTATCCAACCGCAGCCAGCTGTGGTCCAGGGCCGTTGTGGAAGTAGGAGTGCATTAGGAACATAAGACCGATAGAGTGGTAGAGGTACTTGAAGAAGTGTTTGATGAGCTCATGGCTGATGAGAATTACAAAAAGATCATTTTGAAACGGCCGTCCATACTGGGTAACGGGGGAGTGACCGAGCTGGGTGATTCAGCTGTAGTATTCAAGATGATATGCAAGGTAAAGGCAGGAGAGCAGTGGACCATCGCAAGGCAGCTGCGTAAAAGAATAAAGGATAAGTTTGATGAGGTGGGAATCGAGATACCGTATCCCTGCACTAATATGTATATGAGGGGAGAAAGTAAATAATTTATTGATTAAAAGTTTTAAATGTTATAATATCCCTAATGGTTAAGGTGAAAATTTAATATTGGAGTAGTCATCTTTCTGTTCTGCCTATAAGAGCAGGACCTAATTTCAAAAATTAGTCCAAAGGAGGATTGAGAAATTGAAAAATTATGAATTAATGGTTATTTTTGTCCCTTCTCTCGAAGAGGATGAGATCGATAAGGAAATATCCAAACTTACTTCACTGCTAGAAAAAGAAAAATGCCAGATTTCCAAAATAGACAAATGGGGGATAAGAAAACTTGCATATCCTATCCAGAAACAGGAAAATGGATTTTACAGCCTGGTCTATTTTAATGGGGACAGCAAAGTCATTCCCGAGCTAGATAGGGTAAATAAGATAAATGATAAGATACTCCGGCACCTGGTTGTGAAAGGTGAAGAGTCTTAAGAAATAATTATTAACTTTATCGAAGTAGGTGGTAACACTATGGCTTTTGGAGTAAACAATATAACTTGTCTCGGCAATCTGACCAGGGATCCTGAACTCAGGTTTACTCCCAGTGGAGCTGCAGTTGCAGGTTTTGGAATCGCAGTCAACCGGAGCATACAGAATAAAACTTCCGGGGAGTGGGAGACTCAGGCAGATTTTTTTAATGTGACTGCCTGGCATAAACTGGCAGAGAATTGTGCCGAAAGCCTCAGCAAGGGAGATAGGGTCCTGGTGGCAGGGCGCCTTTCACAGGACAGCTGGGAAGATAAAGATGGACAGAAAAGATCAGCGGTCAAGATCATTGCCAATGTTATCGGCCCGAGCCTTGAATTTGCTTCCTGCAAGATCGAGAAGAATCCAAAAGTAGATAATGGGATGACCAATAAAACAGGCGGCACTGGTACCACCGATACAAAAGAAGAAGCCGATTTCACTGATGAGGATATACCATTTTAAATTTAATCTTTTATTTTAAAAAGGAGAGATAGTAATTTGGGTAGGAAAAAAAATAATAAAGGCAGCAAAAGTAACAGGAATGGAAGAGACGGAAGAGACGGAAGAGACGGAAGAGACGGAAAAAATGCAAGAGACGGTAGGAATGCATCCGGGGGAATGCTAAATCTCAGGCAGAGAAAAAAATACTGTTTTTTCTGTAAAGAAAATATTGACTATATTGATTATAAGAATGCCGGCATGCTTGAAAGATTTATCTCTGATAAGGGCAAGATCAGGCCAAAAAGATCAACCGGAAATTGTGTGCAGCATCAGAGAAAAATAGCCATGGCAATAAAAAGGTCACGAGTTTTAGCTCTTATCCCCTACTACAAAAGGTAAATATTCTTTTTAAGTCATTATGCCCTTTGAAAATTTAAACAAAGTTAAAATCAAAAAATTAAATCTGGCCCTTCTAATCCTATTTACTGCTGTAGCTCTGGCCCTAAACATATTTTTCCCTTTTCCGGGGCTTATAGGGTTTGCATTTCTGCCAATTCCTGCAGCTCTCCTTATACTTGCTGACAGGGTAAGGGATGGGGTGATCTGTGCAGTGGTAGGCTGTTTGCTACTCTTTCTTGTAAATTACCTGTTTGTGCCGGTAGCAATATTATTGATTATTTCTGTTGCATTTGTTTTTAAGACAGCGGTCCAGAAAGAAAAAAGCCTGAAGTGGATAGTGGGCAGTAATTTTATGATTTTTTGGGGTGCGGTAATTTTATATGTCCTCCTGGTATCCATGGTCGACAGGGTGAATTTCTTTTCCCAGTCCCTGGGCACTTATAATTCTTATATTGACCAGCTGGGCAGCGATCCTTCAATATCGAGTTATTATTCTTCCATTTTGGCTGAAGGAGCTCAATTTGATGCAATACTGCAGCAAACACTGGATACCCTCAGGTTTATTCCTTATGTAGTGCCGGGCACTTTAGTTGTTTTTTTTGCTCTTGCAGCTCTACTGAATTATTGGGGTTCTTACACTTTTTTCAGAAGGTACGGTATTGAACTTAAGGCTCTTGCCCCATTCAGGGAATGGGATCTTTCCTGGTATTATGTGTGGGGGATCATAGCAGGGCTGTTAGCGGTACTGATTCCCTGGGGCGGCAGCACTTTTGGCAGGATATTAGATATAATCGGGTATAATCTGATAATAATTTTTGGGGTCCTATATTTTGTTCTTGGGATCTCAGTATTATGGGGGATCTTTGAAAGATTTAAAGTCTCATTTTTTTGGAGGATAGCTTTTTTGCTTTTTATGGGGTTTTCCCTGGTATTTATGGTTTTTCTATTACCCCTTCTGGGGCTGATTGATATCTGGGCAAATCTTAGAAAATTAAAAAGGGCTTAAAGTGATTATTAATAAATTAAAGTATTCGATAGATCAGATAGGAGGAAAAATTTGAAAGTAATACTTGTGGAATATAATGAAAAATTAGGAAACACCGGAGATATTGTCGATGTTAAAGCTGGGTATGCCAATAATTATTTATTTCCTAATGGGCTGGCTATGCTTGCCAGCAAGGGTAATATAAACCAGATGGAACTGGTCAAGAAGGCAGAACAAAAGGTAGAAGCAAAAAATATTGAAGAGGCCCAGAAAAAGGCCGGGGAGATAGGAGAGATCATCCTGACTTTTGTGGTTAAGACCGGAGGAGAAGGAAAACTCTATGGGTCCATTACCAATAAAGATATTGCTGAAAAAATACAGGAAGAGAAAAATATTGAAGTAGACAGAAAGAAAATAGTACTGAAAGAGAACCTTAAAGAAATAGGCGAATATGATGTGGACCTGAAATTATATAAGGAAGTCAAGGTCCCGGTAAAGATAACCGTGGAACCTGACCAGGAATCAAAAGAATTGGTAGAGGCTTACAATAAAGAAAAAGAGAAGGAAGAAGCAGAAGAAAAAGAAAGGCTGAAAGTCGAGGAAAAGATAAAGAAGGGTAAGAAAAAAGAAGAGGAAAAAGCTGAAAAAAAGGCAAGAAAAGCTGATAAAAAATCAGGAAAAGCTGAAAAAGCAGCAGAAGACGGCCAGCCTGAAAAACCTGAGAAGGATAAGCTAAAAGACAAAAATAAATAGGATATGCAAGATAGGATCAAAAAAGAGAGCAGGATCTCTCCGCTGGATACCAGCAAGCTTGAACGCATACCTCCATATAATCTGGAAGCTGAAGAGTCCCTGCTGGGTTCGATGCTGATCTCGAGGGAAGCTATTTCCTCTATTATTGAAATAGCAGCAGCCGAGGATTTTTACAGGAAGTCAAATCAGGAAGTATTTAGTGCAATACTTGAGCTATTTGCCAAGGGTGAGCCCGTTGATCCCATTACAGTGGCAGATCATATGAAGAAAAAAGGGCTTCTTGAAGAGGTAGGCGGAAAGACTTTTATTCATTCCCTGATCAGCAATATTCCGCTTGCAGCTAATGCAGAGTATTACGCTAATATTGTAAGGAATCATTCAATACTGCGAAAACTCATCTATGCAGCAACAGAAATAGCTACCATGGGTTATGAAGTCCCGGAGGATTTATCTGCTACTGTAGATAAGTCCCAGGAACTCATTTTTTCAATTTACCAGGACCTGAATGAAGGGAGCAGCAGAAGCCAGATCTCAACGATCAAGGATATTGTCACTGAAGCTTATGAACGGGTCGAGCATTTACATGAATCAGGACAGGATATCTCGGGCACCCCTACAGGGTTTATTGATTTTGACCGCCTGACTTCCGGGCTTCAAAAATCAGATATGATCGTGATCGCTGCAAGGCCGGGTATGGGTAAGACAGCCTTTGTCCTGGGAATTGCCAGGCATGTGGCTATTAAGGAAAAGATTCCTGTGGCTATTTTTTCCCTGGAGATGTCCAAACAGCAGCTGGCCCAGAGGCTTATGTCTGCAGAGGCAAGAATAGACCTGCAAAAGCTCAGGGACGGGCGCATAAGAGAGAATGAATGGACAAGGCTGGGCAGGGCGATAGAGAAACTGTCTGAAAGTAAGATATATGTCGATGATACAGCATTTCTTACTGTAATGGACCTCCGGTCCAGGGCAAGGATGATGGTGAGTAATTATGGGATAAAGCTTTTAATAGTGGATTACCTCCAGCTTATGTCGTCGACTTCTAATTACAGGGGGAATAAAGTCCAGGAGATCACCGAGATATCACAAAATCTTAAAGGCATTGCCAAAGAATTAGATATTCCCGTGATCGCGGTTTCCCAGCTGTCAAGAGAAGTTGAGAGAAGAGAATCAAAAAGGCCGGTTCTCGCTGATCTAAGAGAATCAGGCTCAATAGAGCAGGATGCGGATCTGGTCGCTTTTATTTACAGGGATGAATATTATGAAAAGGAAAACACTAAAGTACCAGGAGAGGCAGAGCTGATCATCGGAAAACACAGGAACGGCCCAATAGGAAAAGTTAATTTACAATTCAATCAGAGATTTGCTTTATTTTCAAATTTAGCCAGATCTTCTAAAGTGGAAGAATCCAATATTGACAAACAGCCGCCTGATGATGAACATGTAAAAGATCTTCAGGCTAATGACCGAGGTGAAAAAAATGTCTAGTATTGCTGTAATAGGCACACAGTGGGGAGACGAAGGAAAAGGCAGGATAGTCGACCTGTTGTCCAGCCAGGCTGATATGGTGGTAAGATTCCAGGGTGGGAACAATGCCGGCCATACTGTGGTAAAAGGAAATGATAAGTTTAAGCTTCATTTGATCCCTTCCGGGATCCTGTACCCGGATGTATTATGTATCATCGGTGATGCGGTCGTGCTTGATCCTGAAGTCTTGATCCAGGAATTTGACAGCTTAAAGAAAAAAGGGATCAAGACTGATAATTTAAGGATCAGCTGCAAGGCACATATGGTCATGCCGTACCATATTGTACTGGATAAAGCAGGGGAACACCGTCTGGGTAAGTCCAGTATCGGCACCACCCATAAAGGGATCGGCCCTGTTTATTCAGATAAGGCAGCAAGGTCAGGGATCAGGACCCAGGATTTACAGGATCTAAAGATCTTTAAGATCAAGTTGGAGGAATCTTTAAAGTTCAAAAATGCAGTAATTGAAAAAATATACGGGCTGAAGCCATTAAATGCAGAAGAGATCTTCAATAAGTATAAAGAATACAGCAAGAGGATCAATAAATATATAATCGATACGACTTTTTTAATAAACAAATACCTGGATAAAAACAAAAAAGTGATGTTTGAAGGGGCGCAGGGCACCATGCTCGACATAGACCACGGCACCTATCCTTATGTCACCTCTTCATCTGTTACGTCTGGTGGAGCCTGTATCGGTTCGGGTGTTGGGCCCAGCAGGTTGGATGAGATCCTGGGCATAGTAAAAGCTTATTCGACCAGGGTAGGTTCCGGGCCTTTTACAACAGAAGAAAATGGGAAAATTGGAGATTATTTGAGGGAAAAAGGGCAAGAATACGGCACGACTACCGGCAGGGCCAGAAGATGCGGCTGGCTGGATGTGGTAGTACTCCGTTATTCAGCCATGATCAATTCCCTGGACAGCATGGCCGTAACAAAGCTTGATATTCTTTCAGGGCTAAAAAAAATAAAGATCTGCACAAAATACAGGCATCAGGGCAAAATATATACTGACCTGCCCTGCCATCAGACTGTGATGCACAAGTGTAAACCTGTCTACGAAGAGCTTAAAGGCTGGGAAGCTGATATCAGCCAGGTAAAAAGTTTTGAAAATTTACCCGAGGAGGCCCGGAACTATATAAAAAGGATAGAATCATTGATAAAGATCCCGGTTTCCATGATAAGTGTGGGTCCTGAGAGAAGCCAGATCATTATAAGGGACCAAAACCTGAAGAGAAGGCTGTTTGACCAGAACAGAAGGTCCACTTTGATCGTTTAGCTTTGTTGAGCATATATATCATTTTAATATATCTATAAAGGTGTAGCAGTGAATGTACTTGTGATCGGGGGAGGGGGCAGGGAACACTGCCTGGCCTGGAAGATATCAAAAAGTGATCTTGTAGATAAGATCTATGCAATTCCTGGAAATGCCGGGATCTCAGAGATCGCTGAATGTGTGGATATGGGAATTTCAGCAGGTGATTTTGGATCACTTAAAAATTTTGTTAGAGAAAAAAATATAGGCCTGACTGTAGTGGGCCCGGAAGCTCCGCTGGTCGAAGGGATAGTCGATGATTTTAACAGCAGCGGGCATATGATCTTTGGCCCCAATAGCCATGCGGCCATGCTGGAAGGCAGCAAAGTATTCGCAAAAAGGCTTTTTCAAAAATATCGTATTCCTACCCCGGATGGGATTATTTTTGAGAAAAAGGATTATCAGGAAGCCATAAAACACATAGAGTGCAGGAAGGATTTTCCGGTAGTTGTAAAAGCTGACGGCCTTGCAGCAGGAAAAGGCGTGGTCATCGCCGGTGACAGGAAAGGGGCCGTAGAAGCTGTTGATGATTGTTTTATAAATTCCAGGTTTGGAGATTCCGGGAACCGGATAATAATAGAGGATTTTTTGGTTGGATATGAAGTGTCCATAATATGCTTATCGGACGGCCGGAAGGTAGTCCCGATGACCCTGGCACAGGATTATAAGAGGATCTTTGATGGTGACAAAGGAAAAAATACAGGGGGTATGGGAAGCTATAGCCCGGTTCCGCTTATCAGTGAAGAGATCAGGAACAGGGCAATGGAAGAGAGCATTTATCCGACGATCGAGGCTTTGAAAAAAGAGGGTATCTCATACAGGGGTGTTCTTTATGCCGGCATACTTGTAAGCGGAGGGGTTCCATACCTGCTGGAATATAACTGCCGGTTTGGGGACCCTGAGACACAGGCGGTCCTGCCGAGGCTTGAGGATGACCTGATGCCCCTTCTTATAGGATGTGCAGAGGGGAAGCTCTCACAGGATTCACTCAAGTGGGACGACCAGAAATGTATTTGTGTTATAGCTGCTTCAGGAGGATATCCCCAGAGCTCTTCAAGTGGGGATATTATTAGCGGCCTGCAGCATTTTAATGATGGGGATGACCTTGTTTTTCATGCTGGGACCAAGAGAGTCGGGGGAAATACCGTCACTGACGGCGGAAGGGTCCTGGGAGTGGTTTCCACCGCTTCCAGCTTTAAGGATGTAAGGGGAAAAGCCTATTCTGCAATGGACAGGATAAGCTTTAAAGATATGCAATACAGAAAAGACATTGCTTTAAAAGTGGAGGAGAAGGACTGATGGCAACAAACGGCAGTAAAGTAGCTATAGTCATGGGGAGCAGCTCTGATGGAGCAGTAATGGAAGAGGCTTCAAAAGTGCTCAAGGAGTTTGGGATCAAACATGAGGTCCATATTCTTTCGGCCCACCGGATGCCGAATAAGACCAGGAAATTTGTAGAGGGGATCGGTAAAAGTGAAATAGAAGTAGTAATTGCAGGCGCCGGGAAAGCGGCCCACCTTCCGGGTGTTATTGCCTCCTATACCGTAAAACCGGTAATAGGGGTCCCGATCAAGACTTCTGACCTGGGAGGGCTCGATTCACTTCTTTCCATAGTGCAGATGCCTTCAGGGGTCCCTGTAGCGACTGTGGCCATAAATGGGGCCAA